>Ga0315902_10000602_pt1 | contig 60671 bp, 43 predicted proteins | sample LakEriMetagenome_9_FD_203523 | JGI IMG/M metagenome (GOLD analysis project Ga0315902, IMG submission 203523) | Freshwater fungal communities from buoy surface, Lake Erie, Ohio, United States - Buoy 12 MA117 | ecosystem: Environmental > Aquatic > Freshwater > Lake > Lake biofilm | place: USA... | reverse complement strand
ATCAGCACTCGTGAAGTTCGCGGCGTAAGTACGCGCAATGCGCACATCACAACCGGAACCCGACACTACCGCGTCAGTGTAGGTGAGGTCAGCAGTGTAACCGCTGCCTTCCACGTTAGAGAAAGTTGCCATCGGCAAATCCTGGTTGCAGTTTACATCTGCAGCATCAGGACAAACCAACGATGGTGATTGGGCGAATACCGTATTCGCACCACAGAGAACAAGCACGATAGCAAGTGCTAACGTTTTTAAACTCGCCGAAGCGAAGCTCACTGTACGTAACAGTTTACTCATGATTAAGAGATTTGGTTTTTGATTAATTTAAAGTTTCAACACGTGTGTGTTGATTACAAGTCGGCGCAAATGTATACGCTTTTTCTTATGCACTAACAAAATTTTGGGGCGTGCATCGACAGTGCCTCTTTTTTCATCGTTTCTAAGGAAAACTTAGTCTAATTAAGCCACAGTTTATCAACAAGTTAGCGTTAATCCAAAACAAACAAAAACCACCGGTAGCAACTTATTAGGAATTTATCGACACTAACTATCGATTTAGCTAATTTTTCAAGACGTTGAAAATGAGGCGACTGAAGATACGTCGAGGAAATGTCAGTTTCGAGCGATAACTATTTGATTGTAAGCGCTCTGTAACAAATCGAGCTCATTCAAGCTGTGGATGTCTACCATCCCCGGTTTTTCCATCACCGGAATGCGCAAACCACCGGTCGCTATTTTTTTGTCGTTCAACAGATACGGTTGAATATCCTTCCACTCCGGAAGATTAGGATAATACCGCTCAAACTGCGACCGAATGAGCCCCTGAAGACGTTCCTCCTCTTGGGGCGTCAGCAGTTTTAGCAGGCGAGATAAACGCAACTCCACCTGTAACCCAAACGCCACAGCAATACCATGAGGAAGTGGCTTTCCGCCGACAAGACAAGCGGCTTCAAGCGCGTGACCAACCGTATGACCAAAGTTCAAGGTTAGACGCTTATGCTGGTCGAGCGGATCCAGACGCACAACAGTATGTTTCACCGCGATTGACGCTCGTAAGAGTGAAGCAGGAATTAGGCATTCCTCAGGATTAAACTCCTGAATCATTTCATATAAATCAGCTCCTTCCAGCAGTGAGTGCTTGACAACCTCGGCATAACCCGACATAAACTCAACCTCGCTCAATGTTGCGCAAAACCCTGGATAAACCAAAATGCGCTCAGGCATGCGAATCAGACCAACCGCATTTTTGACTCCATCGACATCAATCCCATTCTTTCCGCCAATGGCAGCATCGGTCATGGCCAGCAATGTCGTGGGCACAAAAATCACAGGAATGCCTCGCTTATAAGTTGCCGCCACAAATCCTCCCAAATCGCAAATGGATCCTCCACCCAAACAGATCAGCACGTCGTTCTTGTTGACGCTCAGCTCCAAAAAATGCGACCATAAGTGAATGGCTACCTCCCCTGCTTTGGAAACTTCACCGGGTTCTACCTCAACGATATCCAACGGCTGATGCGCTGCCAAAAAATCACTTAACAGCGGCAAACAATTCGCCGTCACCTGTTCATCCGTAAGTAGCACATACCTGCGGCCTGCCAGTGATTTAACAAGAGCTTTGCACAGCGCCTTTTCCGTGGCAACAACGGTGGGTTTGGTAATTTTCACGCGGCAAATATGACCATAAAAAAAGCGAGACCGGAAGATCTCGCTATTTGTGGTGCCACCAGGAATCGAACCGGGGACACAAGGATTTTCAGTCCTTTGCTCTACCAACTGAGCTATGGCACCTCGCTAAAGCGGCGGCAAATGTAATCGAATTTTCTTGCGATGACACACCCCCGCCAAAAAAAAACTGTCAGTGCGGAAAAGCAGGCCTCCGCCTTTCCTCGGGGTAAGGACGCACTGCAGTGCGTCCGGTGCCGCTGAGCCTATCTGCTCGACAAGACGCACTGCAGTGCGTCCAGTGCCGCTGAGGCTCGCTGGCAACTAGACCTCTCCTGGCCTAAGGGCACGCTTCCGCCAGGTCTTTCATCCAAAATGTAACCTTTTAGAACCTGCAGCAGTACAAAAGGGTGTTGAAAGCAAAAACTTGATCCAACAAGACATTCAAAAACAACTTAAAACACGTATTCAAATGAAAACCTTCAACCCTAAAAGAACGCTACTGATTATTAACGGTATGTTCGTAGCACTCTTACTCGCTGCTCAGTTAACTATGCAAGCACAGGTTATTCCGATTGTAGATACCCACCATCTGCAGTGGTCGTCACAAATTGGTTCGGCAGGCACAGACAAAGCCGAAGGCATTGCTTGTGAATTTCACGGCAATACCTACACGGTAGGACATGTCACCGGTTCCAACGTAAACGGAATCACCAACATCATCAATGGCTACAAAGGTGGTAACTTCGACGGTTACATCACAAAGTATAATATTTACGGCCAGGAGCTGTGGACAGCATTCGTTGGCGGAAACGGCAACGATTTCTGCACTGCAGTTGCTCCAACAGCAGACGATCACGTAATCGTCATTGGCTACACCTCCTCTACCGATATGAGTTTCGGTCCTGTGATGAGCAGCTACGCCGGCGGTAACCGCGACGGTTTCTGCTCCAAATTCACCAAAGACGGTGAATTGGTTTGGACGATCTATATCGGCGGTACAGGCGACGACTACGCGCAAGACTTGGCGTTGGATGCCTTTGGCAATATCATGATTGCCGGTAAAACAAGTTCTGAAGTTGTTCCTTATGCATCCCAATTACAGCCAGCTTACGGCGGCGGAACATCAGATGGCTTCCTGGCGAAAATCTCGGCACAAGGTGAATTCTTCAAGTTTACCTATATCGGTGGTGCCGGTAGCGACGACATTAAAGATTTAGTATTCGATAACGAAGGCAATTTGTGCATCTGCGGAAATACTGCCGGCACCGAGTTGTTCAGCAGCATGGCTACTATGCCTTACTTCGGTGGTGTATCAGATGCTTTCGTTAGCTGTTTGAACGACGAACTTCAAGTAAACTGGGTAGAATACATTGGCGGAGCAGGTGCTGACATGTTCAACACCATCGCAGTAGACACTGCCGGTAACGTGATTGTCGGTGGTAACACGAACTCTGGTCCAATCGCCTTCCTAGACAACTCGGATGTACTTTCTCCAAACAACAACGACGCAATGGTCATGAGCTTCACTCCACAGGGCACCTTGCTTTGGTCACAATTCGTCACCGGAGCCGGCGCTGAAAGCGTGAAAGAAGTACACACAGACCTTTTCGGTAACATCTATGTTGGTGGAACCACTGAAAGCAACAACCTTCCTGTATTGGATGCCTTCCAGGAAAACTACTCCGGCGGCATCGACATGTTCATCTCGAAGTGGAACACGCTGGGTGAAATGCAGTGGATGTCTTACATGGGCGGTGAATCACACGATTGGTTCGGCCGTATGTCGAGCGACCGTTACGGTAAAGTGATGATTGCGGGATTCAGCAACTCAGCTGCATTTGGTGAGGAAGTGAATTACGGAGGAACCGATGCATTCATGGCTCGATTGAGCGACTGTAACAACCCGGATGTGGTCATTCACACCATCGATGACACGACATTCTGCTATGGTGGTTCATCGCTGATGACTGCTTGCGGCGCGGATCACTACGTGTGGATGAACGAAGACACCGTGCTCCTCACGCATGTGGATACAACAACCATGGCCTGGGTGAAAGGATATAACATTGAAGGCTGCTGGGGAATGTCAAACCGTATTCAAATTACAACCCTGGAAGTTCCGGAAGTGACCATCGAACCGCTAGGTCCAACGGTATTCTGCGGCGAAGGCAGTGCTGAACTCATTGCTCATTGCGAAACTGAGGCGATGTTGACCTGGAACGACGAATATGATACTGAAGGCGATTATATCGTAACCGATACCGCTCGCGTCTACACTGTGTCAGCTGAATCACCCAATGGCTGCATTGGCACTGCTTCACAAGAAATCGAGTTCATTGAATTACCTGAAGCGTCCATGACCGTAGCACAAAACTCAGTGTGTATTTCAGGAACTCCGGTAAGCCTGCTTGGTCTTCCTGAGGGCGGCTTCTTCCAAGGCGAAGGTATCATCGGAAACTCATTCGATCCGGCACTTGCAGGAGGTGGTATACACGAATTGCAGTACATTATCATGGACAAGAACGGTTGCGAAGGCTCTTCATCTTCGGCCACTATCGAGGTTCTCTTCTTCCCAACAGTCATCTTCGTAGCCGACGATAGCGTATGCACGTTTGATGCGCCTATCCAATTGATTGGTGAGCCTCTCGGTGGTACTTTCCAGGGAGATGGTGTGATGGATGATGTATTCTACCCTGCTCTTCCGGGAACCGGCGGTCAGAACATTACCTACACTTACGTGGATAACTATGGTTGTGTGAACGTGGCCAATCAGATCATCTTCGTTGATCCATGTGAAATCACAAGCATTGAAACCATTGAGGCAACAACCTTCAGTGTATATCCGAATCCTGCTGAGAACTTCTTCGTAATTCAAAGCCCGGACAACAACTTCTTCCAAGCCACTTTGATGAGTGTTTCCGGTCAGCAAGTGGATAGCTTCTCAGGGTACAATCAAGTACGCTTCTCGACAGAGACCTTGCCTGCAGGTTGTTACTTCGTGAAAATTCAAGGCACAAACGCAACACCCATCATCCCCTTGATGGTGCAACACTAGAACCTGACTTCAACAACAATAAACCTAACTTGCAACAAAAGCCCTTCGGGGCTTTTTTGCGTTAGATGCACTTGAAATAATCGAAAGGCTCTGCGCATGAAGCGCATTGATAGAGGGCCTTGCATGCGGTGGAACCAAACTGGGAGATCATGCGCGTATCAGTGGAGCTGCAGCGCGGACACTTCACATCACGGATACGACCCATTAAGAGAGCCTTATCGGCGCTCCCCTTTTGCGGTGGAGCAATTCCTTCCGCGCGCAATTTCTCACGTGCCTCATCGGTCATCCAGTCGGTCGTCCACGCAGGCGAGAGCACTGTGCTAATTGTATAGTTGGGAATGCCGTATTCTTCGAGGACCTCAGCGATGTCCGTCTCAATGGTTTTCATTGCAGGACAGCCGCTGTAAGTGGGTGTAATTGTGACCTCAACCTGTTCGTCGTGGATTAGAACTTCGCGCACAATGCCCATTTCCACCACGTTTAAAACCGGAATTTCCGGATCGCTGACTTCAGCGAGAATAGACCATATGCGGTCGGTGCTTACCATTTTGCTCCGGGATACGCGCGTTGCAGGTATTGCATTTCGGCCAATAGATAACCCATGTGCTCCGTGTGACGACCATCACGACCGCCCTTGTGATGCCAGGCTTCTGTTGGCAACAAGAGTGTTGCCTCTTCGAACAATGCGCTGCACTGTCTCTTCCATTCATCGACCATCACGGAGCGATCCACCGCATACTCCGTTTTCGCCAGTTCCGTTTCAAGTGAATCCATCAAAAACATTTCGCCCACGTAAGGCCAAAGTTGATTGACTGCCTCTTGAATTCTGCGATGACTTTCCGCTGTGCCATCCCCCATGCGCCGAATCCAGTCGGAAGCATGTTGCACGTGATAGCGCAGTTCCTTGATCGACTTTTCAGCAAAACCACTCAGGAATGTATCGTTGCTTGATTTTAATTTATCCAGAAAAAGCAAATAAAACGAAGTATAATAATACTGTCGCGCAATCGTGAACGCATAATCTCCATTGGGCAATTCGAGCATCAGCAGATTATTATATTCACTCTCCATGCGCGTCAAGGCCAACGTATCCTCATCGCGTTTTGCCGCATCAAGCTGCGAGGCGTGCTTGTAGAGATTCGTTGCCTGACCGACGTAGTCCAATGCTATATTGGCCAGCGCAATATCTTCCTCTAAAACAGGACCGTGTCCGCACCATTCGCTCAGGCGTTGCCCCAAAATAAGTGCATCGTCGGCAAGGCGAATAGTATAATTGAATTGTTGGAGTGTCGTCATCACAAGTGGTAACAAATTTCTACTGAAGAAGGTTCAAAGCGGGCATCACATGTGTCCGACTTCCGGAGGAATATCATAAAACGTCGGATGGCGATACACCTTGTCGTTGGCGGGATCGAACAAAAAGTCTTTATCGGCTGGAGCAGAGGCAACGATATCCGAACTGCGAACCACCCAGATACTCACACCCTCCATTCGGCGGGTGTACACATCGCGTGCATTTTCGATGGCCATCTTGGCATCAGCGGCATGCAGGCTGCCGGCATGCTTGTGTGCCAGTCCATTTTTACTGCGAATAAAAATCTCCCACAAAGGCCAATTGCTATTGCTCATACTCGTTGAATTTGGTGCCGCAAGTTAGCACTTTCAGAGAGTAATGAGCATGGGCTGAAAAATCTCAGTGCTTAGAAATGTTAGCGCCCTTCTTGGCTTCATTGAAAGCCCTTCAGGATTCCTCCCCACCCAAAATTCCACCACCACACTGCCGCTAAGTTTACTAATTTGCCCGAAATAATTAACCCTATGACCAAACCCTTACTTCTGATCACTGCATTACTAGCCTTCGCTTCGCTGCAGGCCCAGACCTTCTCAGATGATTTTGAATCCTATTCACCGGGTGACATGCTTGCAGCAAGCAGCAGCACGTGGGAAACTTGGACAAGCGCCAATGGTGGCGCCGACGATGTTGCTGTCACCAACAACAACGCGCACAGCGGCACTCAATCCGTCTATTTCGCTTCCACCTCGGCATCAGGTGGTCCTGCTGACGTGGTTTTGCCCTTCCCCGGCGAACTGAACACCGGTCAATTCAACCTCGACATGTGGATGTATATCAATTCGGGTGGTGCCTATTTCAACCTTCAGGAAACCGGAAACATCGGTACATCCTGGGCGGCCGATGTGTATTTCACTTCCGGCGCTGCACAGTTCACCTCGGGTGGTTCTTTGCTATTGGAATGTAGTTATCCCGAAAGTGAGTGGTTTAAGCTGAGCATGCACAACGACATGAGCACAAACACGTGGGAGATTCTCATCAATGACATCAGCCAAGGAACTTACGCGAATGCCGCTACACAGATTGCCAGCATGGATATTTATCCGTTGCAAGGTCATCAATTCTATGTAGATGATGTATCCTATTCCTTCGAACCTTACACACTGAGCGCCAACAATGGCGCGGCCATTTCCATCAACAACATGGGTTCAGGTCTGTCCGGCCAGCAGGTTACACCGACGGTCACCATCCGTAACCTTGGCGCACAAGCCATCAACTCGTTCGATTTGGAATTGACCTACAATGGTGCATCGATGACACAAAACGTCACCGGTGTGAACATCGCTTCATTGGCATTTTATACGGTCAATTTCACCGAAACCTTCACCCTGGCAGCCGGGCAAAACGACGCTGTGGCCACCATTAGCAATGTGAACGGATTTCAGCTCGACGACGACACCGCAGATGATGTTAAGACCCTGAATGTTGACCCCATCGTACCCGCTCCGGGTAAAATGGTCGTAGCCGAGGAAGGCACCGGCACCTGGTGTCCATGGTGCGTGCGCGGAACCGTTTTCATGGATGAACTGGGTAATCGCTACGAAGGATATTACATCGGCATCGCCGTACACAATGCAGATCCGATGACCTTCGACCCTTACGATAGCGCCATGGGCACGCTCATCAGCGGATACCCAAGCGGCTTGGTCGATCGCGGCCCTGAGTACGATCCTTCGCAGTTCGAAATTCCTTTCCTCGAGCGCATCCAAGTTGCTCCAAAAGCCCTCATCGAAAACGGTGCGCAATTCGATGCCGGAACGCAAACACTTAGCATCAGCGCATCGACTACCTTCCAGGAATCGGTAAGCGGCGACTACCGCATTGCGATGGTCATCACCGAAGACGGCCTCAGCGGCACCACCACCGACTGGGCGCAAGCCAACGCATACGCCGGTGGTGCCAATGGCGATATGGGCGGCTTCGAAAACCTTCCTAACCCGGTTCCGGCTGCAAGCATGGTTTACGATCACGTTGCCCGCATCATCAGTCCTTCCTTCAACGGTTTGCCGAACGCCTTCACCGGTGCAATGATGGCTGGCAACAATACAGTACATAACTTTAGTGTTTCCGTTCCGGACACCTGGAATCTCGATAACATCCACATCGTTACCATGGTTATCGCTCCGGATGGAACGATTGAAAACGCCATGTCAACAACCTTGGCAGAAGCTGAATCCAATGGCTTCCAACAAGGGATGATGGTGGTATCAACTGCTGAAATCACTGCGCCTGATGCCGCTTTCACCGTGAATCCGAATCCTGCCCGCGAGCAGTTGTTGGCCAAAGTGCAAATGGATGGTTCATCCAACATCACCCTACGTTTGCTCAGCGCCGACGGTCGCCTGCTTCGCGAGCGCAGCTATGGCAATCTTCACGGCGTGCAAGTTTTCCCAATCGATCTTTCTTCTCTGGCTGAAGGTCTTTACATTCTTCAATTAGTGAATGAGCAAGGCGCGATTCAACGCACCTTCATCAAAGAATAACGTAACACATGCATTAATTGAAAGAGGCCGTCTTCACAGACGGCCTCTTGTTTTTTCTTGAAAAAATAGAAGGATTATGCCGCGTTTACCGCTGCACGCTCCTGTTGTTTTTGTGCATAAGCCATTGCCGCTTCACGCACCCAAGCGCCCTTCTCGTGCGCTGCATTGCGCGTGGCCAGACGCTGCTTATTGCATGGGCCATTGCCCTTCACCACTTCATTAAACTCCGTCCAGTCAATCTCACCGAATGCGTAATGACCGGTGGCTTCGTTCCACTTTAAATCTTTATCGGGAATGGTGAGCCCCAAATATTCAGCCTGAGAAACCGTCATATCCACAAACTTCTGACGCAGTTCATCATTGCTGTGACGTTTGATTTTCCAAGCCATGCTCTGGGCGCTGTTGGGTGAGTTCGCGTCACTCGGACCAAACATCATCAGTGCCGGCCACCACCAGCGATTGAACGCCGCTTGCGCCATTTCCTTTTGTGCTGCATTTCCATGCTTGGCCAAGGCTATCATGATTTCATAGCCTTGACGCTGGTGGAAACTTTCTTCCTTGCAAATACGCACCATAGCGCGGCTGTATGGGCCGTAGCTGGTGCGCTGCAGTGAAACCTGATTCACAATGGCGGCGCCATCAACGAGCCAGCCAATTGCTCCGATATCGGCCCATGAAAGGGTTGGATAATTAAAAATCGAGGAGTATTTCGCTTTACCGGTCAGCAATTCATTGACCAGCGTTTCGCGATCCACGCCGAGGGTTTCGCAGGCGCTGTAGAGATACAGACCATGACCGGCTTCATCCTGCACTTTGGAAATCAGAATCGCCTTGCGACGCAGCGAAGGGGCGCGGGTAATCCAATTGCCTTCGGGCAACATCCCCACCACTTCGCTGTGGGCGTGCTGCGCTATTTGTCGAACGAGCGTTTTGCGATAGCCATCGGGCATCCAGTCCTTAGCTTCAATTTTATTCTCGGCGTCAACGTAACGCTGAAAGCTTTCCAGCAGTTTCTCATTTTCCATAAATGACATTTATTTACTTATGCAAGATTAGGCGAAATTCAAGTGAACAAGACTGCTATTTTTGCCCGCACGAGAAAAATCATGAGACCTAAATTCCATCCCTTGCCTGTGCGTGAAGTGCGCAGAGAAACCAAAGACTGCGTTTCGGTAGCCTTTGACGTTCCTGCCGAATTCGCAGACCTATACGCCTTCACAGCGGGGCAATACCTGACGCTGCGCGAGACCATCGGCGGGGAGGATATTCGTCGTTCGTATTCTATTTGCAGTGCTCCCGGTGAGGGCGAACTGCGTGTAGCTATCAAGGCTGTACCTCACGGCAAATTCTCCACGTGGGCCAATGAATCACTAGCAGCCGGAACAACCATGCAGGTGATGATGCCCATGGGCAACTTTAGTGTTACGCCTCAAGCTGAGGTGAAAAAGCACTACTTGCTGGTCGCCGCGGGAAGTGGCATTACACCGGTGTTTTCCATTGCCAAAAGCATTTTGCATGACGAACCGCAAAGCGAAGTCACGCTGATTTACGGCAACCGTTATTTTCAAACCATCATCTTCCGTGATCAGCTGGAAGATTTGAAGGATAGTCATCTCGGCAGATTTCGTGTATTCCATGTACTGAGCGCAGAGCCCAACGATGTGGAACTTTTTTCCGGCCGCATCGACCGCGCAAAACTGGATGGTTTCGCTAAAGGATTTATCCGCCCTGAATCCATTGACGAAGTATTCGTATGCGGACCGGAGCCGCTGATTCGAACAGTGACTGAATTCGCCACGGAACACGGAATCGATAAAGAGCGGGTACACTTCGAATTATTTGCTTCTGCTGCGGCTCCCGTCAATCCTGTCGTAACGCCGGAGAAAGAGCAGGTAATCGACACTAGCGCCAAATGCGCGGTGACCGTGGTCTTCGACGGTCAGGAAACAAACTTCTTCATGCCCATGGATGGCACTGCCATATTAGATGCGGCGCAGAACAGCGGTATGGACATTCCATTCAGCTGCAAAGGCGGTATGTGTTGTACGTGCAGAGCGCATGTATCGGAGGGTTCAGCCAACATGAAAGTCAACTACGCTCTCGAACCGGGTGAAGTTGAAATGGGATACGTGCTCACGTGTCAAGCAGTACCAACGAGAGAGCGCATCACCGTCGACTTTGATCGACACTGATGCGCTCCATCATTCGATTTCAATAACGTATTAAACTCCCGCTTGGGCGGCACTCACGGCAGCTCCTGCATTGAGATTACCATACCCTCTGCTACCGTTTGGATTGGGATAATACTGCGAGGTAGTCAGCAAATAGTTGTACACCTGTTCTCGCGTAAAATTCGGGTTAATCGACCACACCATAGATGCTACACCGGCCGCCATCGCTGTTGCGCAAGAACTTCCACCAATATACTTAGCGGCATACCCCGAGGTATTGAGCGAAAGTGTATTGCGAGAGCTGTTGGTGCTGCGTTCCATCGTCATGGTGAAATCCACTTGAGAACCGTCATGGCAAGACGCGCAAGTACCAAAGTTTTCCTTCACCCCGGTGATTGCTACGCAACGCGACAATGAAGCCGGACAAACCACGCCCCACCAAGATGTCCAGCTAAACGATGTACCCGCTGCAGCCATCATCATTTTACCCATGCCCCAGGCGTAATTCACGCCGTCTTCAAGCACACTGCTGTAAAATGGATTGCCGATAGACATGCTGATCACTTTCACATCGGTGCGATTACCCATTTTAACCAAGGCATTCTTCACGCCCGTGCGCTCAACCGAACGATCAAGGACAACGTCCTCACAACCACGAATGAAATGCAGGTTAGACTTGTAAGCTACACCGGTTGTCGCACCCAGTGCGTTTCGTGGACCTGCAGCAAGTCCGCTCATCGCGGTGCCATGTGAGCAAGATGAATATGCCGAGCTTCCAAAAGTGTAATCCGTTGTAATTGCGCGGCCCACATTGCTATCGCCATTGTTAAAATCCGCTCCCAATAAACTTTGCGAGGATTGAATACCCGCATCAATCACACCGATAGTAATTCCCTGCCCTTGTGTTGTTGACCAAGCGCTTGGGATATTCATCAATCCAAAATTCCAGGGAAGAATAGCATTCGGTGTTGTGGTGGTGTAATCAGCCGCATTTAGCGCATATGTGCTGGCCGAGCAGCCCGATGTAGAGCGATCTTCCGATAACACATCGGCATGCGTATAGTCAAGTGGCTCGATATAACGAACATTCTTGAGGTTGCGCAAGGCTGTAAGTGCATGTCTGTCGGTCAGCTTGAGCGTGATTATCGGAAGTGTGGCATCATCTTCAACGAGTATGGCGCGCAAATCGGAAGACAATCCTTGTTTGGCTAATTCTGAAGCGATAAAGTTCAGCAATGCATCATGTACTTCCTTCCACACGCCTTGACCAATTTTCAATTGATGAATGGTGTTCTCGATACCCACATAATCCGCCGGCTGATACCCAATTGCCACACTCTGATCTCCATATTGGATGGCACTCCAGAGCATTTTAAAATCAGCTTGTTCCCAACGAAAATCCCCGTTAGCGATGTACATTTCTTTGGTGTATTCATCCACTTTCGACTTGCTATAAGGATCTCCTTGAGGAACGGCTACGGCTATTTCACGTTCGACCAGTTTTCCATTGAGACCTTGGGCTTCATCAACGAGTTGTTGCTGCTGTTGACGTTGACATCCTGCTGAAAAAAGCACAAGCAGGGACATGATTAACACGTAAGGTTTTTGCATGTTGGTTAAGTTTTTATCGAATGTAAACAGAATGTTGATACTCCCTGTGGATTTCGTGTTCCAAACACGAATTCTTGTCAACACGCGAACTTGAATAAGGTTCTGTTGTTACTTCGCCGCGTGGATTCATTGAGTCAAATTGTTTTAGGTGCCGCAGTTGGAGAAATCATGTTGGGCAAGAAACTCGGCAACAGAGCACAACTGCTGGGCGCAATCGCGGGAACAATTCCTGACTTGGACGTATTGCTCAGTCCACTCTTTACCGACGAAATCACGAAACTAAAAATTCACCGCGGCTACTCGCATGCGGTGTTGATTCATCTGCTACTATCCTGGCCATTAGCATGGGTCAGCAAGCGCAGAAGTAAATCGGACATTTCGTTTAATCGCTGGTATATGTTCTGGTTCCTGGGTTTGTTCACGCATGCGCTATTGGATTGTTGCACGACATACGGAACTCAGCTCTTGTTGCCCTTCACTGATTACCTCGTTGGCTTCAACAATATAACAGTCGTTGATCCATTGTGGACCCTGCCCTTCATGGCCATGCTCATCGTTTGTTTATTTATCAGAAGAGACCATTCCATGCGCAGACTATGGCTTTTCGTTGGCTGCAGTTATGCGGCACTTTACATGGCGTTCACACTGGTGAATAAATACAGCGTGCATCGGCATTTCACTGCTCAACTGAAGGAATCCGGCATTGTTTACAGCGAGCTCAAGACCACCCCCACCATGTTCAACAACATCTTGTGGTCGGGAATTGCCATCGGAGAAGATTCGATTTACTTCGGCGAATACTCCTGGATTCAGTCCGACCCTAAGGTGGACTGGATTGCGTATACGCGTAATACGGAGCTTATCAATCAGCATCCGAATCAGAGAGCCATGGCCGCACTCAAATGGTTCGGCCAGGATGCCTATTTCGCGATACCCCGAGATAATTATATCGACTTTTTCACGGCAAAATGGGGTCGCACTGATTTCTCCAAAACAGATGCACACGAAGCCTTTGTGTTTCACTGGCGCGTAGAACCTGCAGCCGACGGATGGCGTGCCATTCAAGTCATGCCACAATGGGAAGGCAAGGACTTCCGTGAGGCATTGAGCAAACTATGGCACCGCATCCAAGAGAAACCAACTGCCGCGCATACGCCATAGCGCTATCCGTCTTATTTTCGCGACGCGTGCAAAAAATGCACTTTGCGTGATTATGAGTATCGAGATTCCCAGCAAATACGAGCCCCAAAACAGTGAAGACAAATGGTATGGCTACTGGATGAAACACGGGCTGTTCAAGAGCACCCCTGACCATCGTGAGCCTTACACCATCGTGATTCCGCCGCCAAACGTAACGGGCGTACTGCACATGGGCCATATGCTCAACAACACGATTCAGGATTTGTTGGTTCGCCGCGCACGCATGCAAGGCAAAAACGCCTGCTGGGTGCCCGGAACAGACCATGCATCGATTGCAACTGAAGCTAAAGTTGTGCAGAAGCTGCGCAAAGAAGGCATCAAGAAAAGCGACCTGAGCCGTGAAGCATTTTTGGAACACGCTTGGGAATGGACGCACAAGCATGGCGGCATCATCCTCGAACAGCTTAAAAAATTAGGCGCCAGTTGCGACTGGGATCGCACGCGCTTCACGATGGACGAGAAATACTACGACAGCGTCATCGACACCTTCATCGATCTTTATAAAAAAGGAAAAATCTACCGCGGTGAGCGCATGATCAATTGGGATCCGGCGGCACTTACAGCACTTTCTGACGAAGAAGTGATGTACCGCGAAGTGAACTCAAAGCTGTATCAAGTGCGCTACGCCATCGTCGGTAGTGAAGAATATATCACCATCGCGACCACACGTCCGGAAACTATCTTGGGTGATACTGCTGTTTGCGTGAATCCCAAAGACGAACGCTACAAGCACTTGCATGGCAAAAAAGCAATCGTGCCCTTGCTGAATCGAGAAGTGCCCATCATTGCTGACGACTATGTAGAGATGGAGTTCGGAACCGGTTGTTTAAAGGTTACGCCGGCGCACGACATGAACGACTTCATGCTCGGTGAAAAGCACGGATTGGAAGTCATCAATATGATGAATGACAATGGTACAATCAGCGAAGCCGGTCAACTCTACATCGGAATGGATCGCTTTGAAGTGCGCACCAAAATTGCCGAAGACCTTGCCGCTGCAGGCAATTTGGTCAAAACAGAAGAGTTGACCAATAAGGTTGGATTCAGTGAGCGCAGTGATGCTGTGGTTGAACCTCGACTTTCCCTGCAATGGTTTGTCGACATGAAAGACCTGAGCAAACCTGCGCTCGACCATGTCATGAACGACGACATTAAATTCTTCCCACCGAAATTCAAGAACAGTTATCGCAACTGGATGGAGAACATCAAAGATTGGTGTATCTCGAGACAGTTGTGGTGGGGACATCGCATTCCGGCATGGTATGCGGCCGATGGATCGTTTGTAGTTGCAAAATCGCAGGCGGAAGCATTGGAGCAATTCAAGTCGCAAGGCATTGCAGCCGACGCCAATTCCATCCGACAGGATGAGGATGTGCTTGATACCTGGTTTTCTTCTTGGCTTTGGCCCATCAGCGTGTTCGATGGTTTTTACTCGAAAGAAGAAATCGATTATTACTACCCTACCAATGACCTGGTGACCGCCCCTGAAATCATGTTCTTCTGGGTAGCACGTATGATCATTGCAGGTTATGAATACAAAGGCGATTTGCCCTTCCGCAATGTTTACTACACGGGTATCGTGCGCGATAAGCAAGGACGTAAGATGTCGAAATCGCTTGGAAACTCTCCTGATCCCATAGACCTGATGAAGCTCTACGGTGCCGACGGCGTTCGTGTAGGCATGTTACTTTCTTCTCCTGCCGGTAACGACCTTCTTTTCGACGAAGGTCTTTGCGAGCAAGGCCGCAACTTCGCCAATAAAATTTGGAATGCCTTCCGTCTGGTCAATAGCTGGGAAGGTAAAGTGCAGTCCGACGCTGTTCAAAGTCCGGCAGCAGCAATTGCCGTGAAGTGGATGCAAAGTCGATTCAATTCGGTGCTCAACCAGTTGAATGAGGATTACGACAAGTTCCGCATCAACGAGGCGCTGATGAATACCTATAAACTTGTATGGGATGACTTCTGCGCGTGGTATTTGGAAATGGTGAAACCTCCATTTGGTAGCGCCATGGATCGCACTACGTATGAAGCGTCCGTCGAGATTTTAGAAAACTTGCTCAAAGTGCTTCATCCATTTATGCCATTCCTGACTGAAGAAATTTGGCAATTCGTTCGCCCTCGAGAAGAAGGCAAAGGCTCCATCTGTGTTGCTGCATGGCCATCATCAGGTCCAATCGATGAGCAACTCACCAAACAATTCGATGCGTTCAGTGAAGTCGTCATTGGAATTCGCAACATTCGAAAAGACAAGAATATTCCGAACAAGGAAAAAGTCAAACTGCTCGTGAAATCAACGGCCTCGGCCGACACTTCATTTGACGCAGTCGTAATGCACTTGTGCAACATCGAATCCATTGAATATGTCAACGAAAAACCAACGTCGTGTTATTCATTCGTAATGTCCGGTGCCGAGTACTTCGTGCCATTTACAGACAACGTGGATGTGGAGGCTGAACGCACGAAAATCCAACAGGAGATTACTTACTTACAAGGTTTCCTGAAATCAGTAGATGCAAAGCTGAATAATGAACGCTTTGTAAGTAAGGCGCCTGCGGATGTGCTTGAAGTGGAACGCAAAAAACAAAGCGACACACTGGCTAAAATTAGCATGCTGCAAGAACAATTGGCTTCGCTCTAGGCTACTTCAATACGGAAAAGCGAATCGTAAGTCCTGTGCCGGGGACAGATTGAAGGCTGACCTCACCGCCCATGCGGTGAACCAGCTTCTTCACCGTTGCTAAGCCAAGACCATTGCCCTTTTGACCGTTACGATCGTGCGGCGTAATGATGCTGAACAACTGAAACAACTTGTGATGCTGTTCTTGTGGAATACCGGGACCATTATCGGATACTTCAAACAGGTAATGACTCATCAACTCTTCTATGCGAATGATTACATGCGTCTGAACTTTGTCACCATATTTCAGCGCGTTGGTTATCAGATTAACTAAGATTTGAATGACTGCAGGCCTATAGCAATGCAGTTCCTGCAGTGTGGTTTCAAAGTCGATGATGAGATGTTCCTCTCCGGCAAAGAGTTGGGCCAGTTGGCTGCTCAGCGCATCCATCGACAACAATTCCTTGGGCACCTCGGTGGTGGCATCCAGGCGATAGTATTCCAATAAACCCGAAATCATTCCCGACAATTGAAGACTAGAGCCCTTAATGGCAGACATCATTCGAAGACCATCTTCGCGCAATGCCTCCGCGTGCGAATCCATCAAAAGCTCGGTCAGCGCAGAGATTCCATTGAGCGGTGATTTCAAATCATGTGCAGCGATAAATGCGAATTGCTCCAAATCACGGTTTTTTTCTTCCAGCTTTTGCATAGATTGTTCAAGAGACATCTTGCTTCTTCGTAACTCGAGCAAAGCCATGACTTGATTGCTGAGTGCCTTCAATGCGGCGAGTTGTCCTTCAGTCAATCGCTTGGGCTGCTGATCCAACACACACAAAGTACCCAACGCGAAGCCTTCTTCATTCACCAAAGGAATACCTGCATAAAAGACCAGATTCGGATTGTCGGTTACCAATGGGTTGTCGTAAAACCGATGATCAAGACGCGCATCTTCAACAATGAGCGGTGCAGTTGCAAACTGAATAGCGTGTCCGCAAAAAGCGAACTCGCGAGGCGTTTCAGGCGCTTCCAATCCAACGCGTGATTTGAACCATTGGCGGTTATCATCAACTAGCGAAATGAGCGACATGCTGCATCCACAGATTTCCGATGCAATCGCTGTAAGTTGATCATATTCTTTCTCTGAAATGGTATCCAATACCGCATACGAACGAAGCGCTTTGAGGCGCTCAACTTCATTATGCGGTTTTTCAGGAATAATCATTTGATGGAGAATAAATCGTGATTAGCCATCAAAAGTAAAGGAACCGCTTGCTTATAAAGATGATATATATCAAAATAACAAGGGCCGCATGATGCGGCCCCTGTTAAAAATGAGTAGAAAGTATCTTAGTCTACCATCAACTTCAATGAACGGGTATGTGAAGCGGATGAGATGTTTACAAAGTAAGCTCCATTGGCTAACGCAGCTGTGTCAATAGTCAATTGCTGCTTACCGGGATTGCCCATCCCGGCATTCCACGATTGGATAACGCGACCGCTGACATCGGTGAGGTTAATTTCCAATTTCGATGCAGTGCGATTGGTATAAGAAAGCACGGCCACTTCGTTCGCCGGATTTGGGTAGATAGTGGCTCCGTAGAAATCTGCATCCTGCTCATTGATGCCTACAGTACCCGTCATGTTGATGTCATCGATGTACAAGTTGTTGGGATATTCTCCTGCACGGAATGCGAACATCATACGGAAGCCTGAATTGAGGTAGGTTGATGGCACATCAAACGACTCTTCTCTCCAATCTGCAGCACCGTTTGGAACAAATGGTATCGCTACGCTTCCGGCAGTAACCAGATCATAACCCTCCAGGCTTACACGAGGTGTTGCCGACCAAGTTTGACCACAGTTATTAGAGATATATACTTCAAACACATCGTTGATGCCAGCCAAATCAGTGCTCTGGGTGGCATAAGCATACTTGAATGTAACTGTAGCGTCATCAACATTTGAAAGATCCATCGAAGGGGTTACGAGTTCATCAATGTCATAGCCACCCTCATCGATGTTTGTCATATCCATGTAAATCGCATTCAAGACTACACTGGTATTGTTGGAATACCCGGCAGAAGAGGTCTGGCGCCAAGTGGACAAGTTATTATCATGATTCACCGGCACGTAATGGTAGTAGAAATTCTGTGGAGAATCAAAGCCATCCTGCATGAGTGGACCACCTGTTTCTGACCAGATAGGGGCAATAACCACACACTCTTCAATTGATTTTGTAGTAGATCCCTGGGCGTTGGTTACAATCAAGGTAATTGTCTTGCGACCCGCGCTTGTAAACGATACCGTTGGATTCTGTTGGGTGCTGGTTGCAGGGTTACCGTCTTGGAATGTCCAGGCATAGGACTCTACAACCCCGTTGGTCGAATTATCGCGGAAATCAATATCCTCATCTACGCAAGCGAACTTGGTCACGGGATAAAAGTCAGCATTTGGTGCACAAGTCAATGCATTATCATCAGTACCTGTAAGCGCACGATTCAATTCCGTTGAAAGACTACTGCGGCTGGATATTCCGGAGGACAATGCCAAGCGCATACGATCCTTTTGGCCATTGGTAAACATGTGTGAGCAGTACGAGTAGTCCATATAGTTCTGGATATTCTCAACCACACCGTAAGTACCAACCAACTCAACGTTATCGATGCTGAAAGAACCGATAGCGTCTTCTGCGTTGAATGCATAAATACGGAAGGTAATTGGGCCTGTCAAATTAGAATAAGTAGCACCACTCATGGTCGCCTTTGCACCTGTAACTGCTACAGCGGTGTCGCCTGTAAAGAAGAACGTATTCACCGGATTTGGCGCCGTTAACATGGAGAGCTGCGGATTAGCCGGGCTAACCGCCGCTGTGATATTAGCAGCAAAATTGTTGGCGCTTGAGCGAATCACAAAATTGCGGGGACCGCTAGCTGAGCGCTCAACATTAAATCTAACCTCGGTGAGTGACATCGCACTGCCTGGACGGGGAGTAACGGTGAATTCGTAGTAATCTGCTGTGTTCAACGCACCGGTCATTTCTGAGTAAGAAGTTGCTCCATCGGGAGCTCCATCTGACCAGCCGCTGAAAGAGAATTTACCGCTTGCATTCGGGTTGGTTGAAACGCCACTTGCCAAAAAGTGACTCATTTGAAGGCGTGTGAAATTTTCTTCGCCCAACAGGGGAACCGGAGGCGTGGTTGGATCGGTGGTACCACCGAGTCCCGCACTAATTCCTTCAAAATCGTAGAGCACGTTCGTAATCGCAGTGCTGCTGCAGGTAAAGTCTTTCACGTTTTGGCAGTTATCGCTACCTTCAGTAACAGGGGTGTCGTTTACTCCATCATCGCCGCATTCCACGCCCGGATCGTTGGTACTTCCCCAAGGGTGTGCAAGATCCAAGTAGTGACCAACCTCGTGAGTCAAAGCCCTTGACGCAAACTCAGAGCCTGTTCCAACGCGGCCAATATAATTATGTCGAATAATTACACCATCTGCAAGTGCAGACTGACCATCAATAACCGATGAAGGATACTGACTGTAACCTGCAACGCCATTTTCCATGTTCGCTACCGTCCAGACATTGAGATAACGCTCACGTGGCCATTGATTGAGTTTCGAGCCATTGTCGCCAACATACGTTTCAATCGTGTAGATACGCTCGATACCATTGGTGCAATTTCCGAGGAAATCCTTGGTAGCTAAGCGAAACTCCAATTTCACGTTGGCGATAATGGTATCAAAACCACTGACAACCTCAATGGTATCCGCATTGAGTTTGTTGTAGTCGCGGTTCAGAACTTCCATCTGATCGAGAATCTGCGCATCGGAGATATTTTCCGGACCATTCATGTGCAACACGTGGAAAACAACCGGAATGACCAATACAGCCTCGGGTTCACCGTTGCGATTGGTGCGCCATTCAATCATTTCTTCATTCATCAGTCGCTCGTAATTATCTTGAGCCTGAACCAGGAAAGGATTGCGGGAGCGTGCGCGGTTATTCATGATGTCCGTACCACAGCGATATTGCGCCAGAGCGGCCATTGTAGTGATTAAACCTAAACCAAGCGTAAGTAAGCTTTTTCTCATGTCAATTCTGAAATTTAGAAGTCACAAATATAAACGCGATGTGAAATGCGCAAAATTTAGTTCAACGCCGAAAATGTCGACTACGCAAAATACGCTTACCAAGACATTTACCCTACTAGATCCCGAAAAGCACTTAACGATTGTTCAAGAGATTTTACCATATTTGCTTTCGTGAAATCGCGCATCCTCGCCTTGCTGCTTACGCTTTGCATTCTTTCCCAAGTTGGAGGAATATGGGTGCTGTATACAACGGCCATTGCAGTTCATAAACAGAACAAAGAACTGAGAATGAGCGACCAAAGCAAATGGATAGCCCGTGTGTTCAGTTTAGACAGCTTCCATGCACTGCTGGAAGGTGAAGACGAGTTAGTCATCGATGGAGTCATGTTCGATATTGTCAGCGCTACCGAGCACAATTCACTTGTTACCGCGATTCTGGTGGAGGACCGAGCAGAGAACAAACTCAAAAACACCCTGAGCGGTATCCAAAAGAGCCATAGCGGTTGGTCTGAAACGGCACGGATGGCTGTATCATTTGGAATATCACCTTATGTCATGCCTGTTCAACCGGCTATGGAACAGCATTTCAATCCCTCCACCGAAATTGAACATGCCTCATTTTACCTTGTTCTGCCGGTGACTCATGCATTAAGATCTATCGATCATCCGCCATCATTGGAAGTGTGATTCATTATTATTCTCCCGACCTGTATAGGTTGTGGAGCTATCCACATTTTTCCAAACTTCAAAAATTCACCATGAATTTAAAATCCATTCTCGTCGGGATGGTTGTCGGTTGCTTGGCCTTATCAACGTTGAAAGCGCAACAAGACACTGTTCCCAACGACATACAACTCAATGAAATCGTTATCTCCTACAACAAAACAGAGGAACGTAAAAAGAATATTTCACAACAGATAGAACTCATCGATGCCAAGGCCATAACACGCGCACAGTCGCAGACCACCGCCGATCTCATTGCGCAAAACGGTTCTGTTCTGGTTCAAAAAAGTCAGCAAGGCGGCGGCAGTCCGATCATCAGAGGCTTCGAGGCCAGTCGCATTTTGCTGGTCGTCGATGGTGTCCGTATGAATAACCTCATCTACCGTTCAGGTCACTTGCAGAACATTATGACTGTGGACAATATCAGCCTCGACAGGGCCGAAATTTTGTTTGGCCCGGCATCTACACAATACGGCACGGACGCGCTCGGCGGTGTAATTCATCTCATCACCAAAAAGCCTTTGCTGAGTATTGATGGTTCACCACTGACCAAGGTTGGCGTTCGAACACGTTATTCAACGGTGAATGAGGAATCCACATCCGGTGTTGACATCAATCTGGGGTGGAAGCGTTTCGCCAGTCGGACTATAGCATCCTACTCACAGTTCGGGGATTTGCGCAGCGGCATCAAGGCCAATCCTTTCTACGACGGCAGCTATATTCAACGCAACAACTACATCGACAGTAATTTCGATAGGCCCGGTTCGTATGGAATCGATAGCATCATCACCAATGATGACCCTTCGCTACAAGTTCGGTCAGGCTATAAGCAATACAATCTGCTTCAGAAGTTTCGGATTCAACAGAGCGATAATGTTTCGCATCAATTGAATCTGCAGTATTCCAATTCGAGCAACGTACCGCGCTATGATCGTCTCACCGACATTTCAGGTGGTGCATTGAAGTGGAGCGAGTGGTATTATGGTCCTCAGGAGCGCGCTATGTTCAGCTATGATTTGGATATAAAAAATGCATCAGGCTTTTTTCAGACCTATCGATTCAATGTTAGTCACCAGCTGATAGAAGAAAGTCGCCACCAGCGTCGATATCGTAAAAGCGAGCTGCAACAGCGTTTCGAAAATGTCGCTGTAAGCGGAGCCAACTTCTTCGCACAACATAAAGATGAAAAGCATGAACTCCAGGTCGGGGTTGATGGTCAATGGAACAGTCTCCAAAGCACGGCATCAACAACCGACATCTACACCGGCGAAACAGGACGTCTGGACACGCGGTATCCCGATGGCGACAACACAATGGCATTGGTGGGTCTGTATGCCGGTCATCTGTGGAAAATCGGCGGTAAAACAAATATTACCGACGGCCTTCGAATAGGCTACAGCCGTTTGCATTCGACCATTCTTGATACTACGTTTTTCCGTTTCCCATTTAACGAAATTCAGCAAAACACGCCAACCTATTCCGGTAACCTTGGAATCATCCACAACGTTTCGGATAAGCTTAAGATCTCGGGATTAGTATCAAGCGCATTCCGGGTTCCGAACGTCGATGATTTAGCGAAGATTTTCGAGTCGCAAGCCGGTGACCTAATTGTTCCAAATCCAAACCTGAAACCGGAAAAGTCACTTAGCTATGAGATTGGTGTAAATGCCATTATCGGTAACTTGCTGCGCTGGGATAACAACCTTTATTACACCAACTTCATCGACGCCATTCAAACAGAAGCCTTCACCTATAATGGTTTGGACAGCATCAATTATGAAGGCTCGATGAGCCGTGTTCTAGCTGCACAAAATTTAGGCAAAGCCTACATTTATGGATTCAGCTCAGCGATAAAGACTACACCTATACACAACATAAGCCTGTCTGCCTCTGCGAACTATACCTATGGCCGATTAAAAACCCCCGATGGTGAAGCTCCGCTCGATCACATTTCGCCCCTAATGGCCCGGATGAGTGTGCTATTTGAAAAGGATGAATTTTTTGCCGAAGGATATGCGTTGTACAATGGACAAAAAAAGCTCGAAGACTATTCCGACAGCGGCGAAGACAACCTGAACTATGCAACGGCCGAGGGCATGCCTGCCTGGTACACCTTAAATCTTAGAGCAGGATATTCTTTCGAAAATGGCCTCGCTATTCAAGGTGGAATTGAGAATATTCTGGATACGGAATACAGGGTATTTGCAAGCGGGTTGAGCGCTCCCGGACGAAACCTTTATCTTTCCGTTGGACTCAATTTTTAATCATCCTAAACCATCGCAGCAATTTTACTTGCTGCGGTGGTATAGCTATTTCATCACACCAATGAAACATCCGCTTAACTTTGGCCGTCCCAACTTTGTTGGATGCACATACCACCCATGAAACGTAAAAAAAGCGAATTCGTCAATCGCGAAATATCGTGGCTTTCCTTCAACGACAGAGTGCTTCACGAAGCATCAAACACATCAGTGCCATTAGTTGAACGGATGCGGTTTCTGGGAATATTTTCCAACAATCTCGATGAGTTTTTTCGGGTGCGCGTAGCCACTTTACGCAGGGCCTCGGGCATCTCCAAAAAGCCCATTGACCCGATGGACTTTGACCCTGAGGAAACGCTGCTCGAGATTCAGGAAATCGTCAACACGCAGCAGGAAAAATTCGACCACACCTTTCATCAACTTATTCATTTATTGTCGAAGGAAGGTGTTCATCTCATCAACGAGAAGCAGATTAGCAAAGAGCACCTTGGTTTTTTAAGCAGCTATTACTCCGAAAAGGTAAAGCCCTATTTGGTTCCGATTATTCTCAATAACCGTGTGCCCTTTCCTCAGCTCACCGATGGAAATATTTACCTGATTATTGAACTGAGTCGCAAAAACCGGATGCAAAGCTCGGTACACGCGCTATTGGAGATTTCCGATAAGCTGCCTCGTTTTGTTGAACTACCGGCTACGGAGGCGAAGCAGACGGTCATTTTCATCGATGATTTGATCCGATACTTTCTCAGCGATTTGTTTGTTTCGTTTGACTTCGACAAGATTGAAGCGTGGGCTATAAAAACGACGCGTGATGCGGAATTGGACATCGACGACGATCTCTCCAAAGGATTAATTGAAAAGATGTCACGCAGTGTCACCCAGCGCAAAAAAGGAGAATACGTGCGGATGAATTACGATAACGCCATACCGCATCACCTGCTGGATCTGGTGCTCAAACGCGCCCGCATCAAAAACATCGAGAACATTACCCCGGGCGGTCGCTACCATAACAAGCGCGACCTGATGCAATTCCCTTCGCTGGGAAGAGCAGATTTGGTATATCCGAAAATGCCGACCATTCAGCATCCCGCATTTCGAAAAGACACCGCGGTTTTTGATGAGGTGAAGAAAAAGGATGTACTGCTGCACTTCCCCTATCACGACTTTACGCATACTGTGGATTTACTGCGTGAGGCGGCTATCGACCCGGATGTGCGAACAATTCGAATTACACTCTATCGAGTCGCTAAAAACTCCCAGATCATTCATGCCTTAATCAACGCTGCCCGAAATGGCAAGCGCGTAACGGCGCTCGTTGAACTGCAGGCGCGTTTTGATGAGGAGCACAATATTAAAATTACCCGCCAACTGACCGAAGCCGGCGTGCGCGTGATTCCGGGTGTACAAGGATTGAAAGTACACTGCAAACTGATTCTGATTTCGCGCAGAGAATCGGCAAGAACAGTGCGCTATGTTTTTGCCGGCACAGGCAATTTCAATGAACGCACCGCGCGCATGTACACCGACCATGCGCTTATTACCTGCAACAAGGAACTGGGCGACGAAGTGCGCAAGCTCTTTGAATTTTTCGAAAGCAACTTTGTGCGCACCGTTCACCGCCAACTGATTGTTTCGCCATTCAATACCCGACGTAAATTCACTGATTTGATCAACAGTGAAATTGAGCGTGCGGAAAAAGGCGAGCCCGCCTGGATCACATTGAAGTTAAATAATCTGGTGGATGCAAGCTTGATTCGGAAACTGTATGATGCTTCGCAAGCGGGGGTGAAGGTGAAACTCATCGTGCGTGGGATTTGTTCTTTGATACCGGGTATTGCCGGTAAAAGTGAACACATCGAAGTCATCCACATCATCGGCCGCTACCTTGAGCATAGTCGCATTCTTGCGTTTTGCAACGGAGGAAAACCACTCTATTACCTCACCAGCGCCGACTGGATGGTTCGAAACATCGAACATCGCATTGAGGTCAGTATACCAATCCTGGATGAAGACATTCAAATGGAATTGCAGCGTTATTTGGAAGTTCAAACAGCTGCCGATAAAAAAATGCGCACCAAGGGAAGTGTTAAACAGACATTCGTTGCTGTCCAAGATGCCGTTTATGCCGCAATCAAAACCAACAAATAACCTTTGAGTCGTTGAAAATCGCCGCTATTGACATAGGCTCCAATGCCATCCGACTGTTAATCGAAGAAGTGCACAGACACGACAATCAATGGCGCATTGATAAAGTTTCACTGACTCGCGTTCCGGTTCGCTTAGGGGATGACGTTTTTCGCACCGGTAAGATTTCCGATGAGAAACTGCGCCAACTCGTAAAAACGATGCGCGCCTTCTGGTACCTCATGGATGTTCATCAAGTTGAAATGTTCCGCGTCTGTGCGACTTCGGCGATGCGCGAAGCCAAAAACAGGAAGAAGGTGATTGAAACTGTGGAGCGCGAGGCGAATTTCCGCATTGAGATTCTTAGCGGAGAGATGGAGGCACAACTCATCTTCAAGAACTACTTCCAACAGAATTTAAACTCCAAAGGCAATTATGTTTACCTTGATGTTGGTGGTGGTAGCACCGAAATTACGCTCATCAACAAGGGCCAGAGGGTAAAAGGCCAGTCGTTCGATTTGGGGACTGTCAGAGCGCTGGCCAATGGCATTAATCCTACCGTTTGGCAGGAGGTTCAAAAATGGCTCAAAACGCTAAAGACCTCTACCAACAAACGTATTGCTATCGGAACCGGAGGTAACATCAATACGCTGTTCAAACTTCAGGGTAAAAAACCCAATGAATTGCTCACGCTGGAAGAATTGAAAAACCTTTACAAAACACTGCTGCCGCTATCGGTTGAGGAACGTATATTCAGATTTAAGCTTCGGCCGGATCGCGCAGATGTTATCATCCCCGCTTGTGAGATTTACATCAAAATGCTTCAATTAGCCGGCATCAAGGAAATGCTAGTTCCCAAAATCGGACTATCCGATGGAATGATACTGGACATGATTGAGCAAATTCCAATCGACTAAGGGAATCTACAGTTAGTTCACTTAAATTCGCGCGTACATAATTCGTGAACATCCTGCCATGCGGAAGATTCTTTTTGGTTTTATCGTATTGACGACATGCTGTCATTTTTCGTTGAACGCTCAGGTGTATGGTGAGCCTGTAGTTGTTTGGGACTTTGCCTCCGGTATTCCACAAGACTGGATTATCGGAATTAATAGCACAACCGACTTAGCCCAATGGGAATACCGTGGACCCAATACCACTCCCGGAATTAATACTGGAGCTCGCGGCTCCTGCGCAGCAATTGCAGCCCCCATTAACTCGCTCACTCGAGAAAACGGCTTTGTCATTTTCGACGGAAATTATTGGGATGATGCAGGCAATACATGCGGGGCCGGTTTGGGATCCGGAGTCGACCCTGCTCCGCACACTGCCTGGCTAACAACCAATGCAATCGACTTTACAGAAGTCAATTCCGCTGTGCTCACCTTCCAGCAGCAGTACCGCCATTTTCAAGCAACAACCAAAGTTCAAATTTCCACCGACGGTGGAACCACATGGACAGACATTCTTTCCAATCCGGGCGTGCAGTCCGGTAATTCGGAATGGAAGTCTATCAATATTTCACAATGGGCAGCAAACCAATCCTCAGTTCAATTCAAGTTCATTTATCAAGGAACATATTATTGGTGGCTGTTGGATGACATTGCTGTATACATCCCGAATGAAAACGATTTGTTGCTGACCGATGTTGCATTCACTGCGAACCCGGATGTGAACGGTCTTCCATCTGTTCTCAATTTGGAGTACAATCAATACCCTTCGCTGCTTTTACCTAACCTGAACTTTAGCGCGGCAGGGTTAAATGTTGGGTCACAGGTCCAGACAGGTGTTGTCTTGAATACCAGAATTATCAAAGACGCGAACACCGAAGTGTATAATCAGACCAGCGCTTCGCAGTCAGTCAATCCCAATGCAACCGTTTCACTGAACATTCCCACTGCGTTCATGCCGAACACCGGGGTTGGCCAATACCAAGTTTACTATCAACTTGAACAAGACGCCATCGATGAGTCGCCGAACAATAATGCCGATAGTCTGGACTTCGAGATTACTCCCTTCACGTATGCCAAGGATGAGGGGCCCATGGAAGATAGCTTTGTACCGGATAATTTATATGGACAATACCTGGGAGCATTCGGTAATTTCTTCAATAACCCGGCGACCAATCGCTATTGCCACAGCATACAAGTTGGTATTGCCGAGGGAACTGCTGTTGGGAAACAAATCCGAGGTGTTGTTTATGATGTGGATTACGATTCACTCTTAGCCGTTACACCCGTTTATGAAGTTAACTATGCCGATTTGAATGAGGTTGGTGAAGAACGCATGATGTACCTCGATTTTGAGCAGCCCTTTCAACTGAAAGGAGATAGCACCTACCTCATGCTGGTTCAGGAAATCGACTCAGTTCAACCATTTTTGGTGGCACGAAGCGGCAAAAGCTATGGAGAATCATCGCTGGTGCGCTATACCAATATCAACGCATCGTTGATCAGCGCGAAGTCCTTTCAAGTCAGATTGAGTCTATTCGCACAAAATGCGACACCCGGCTGCACCGATGCAACTGCCCTGAATTACGAATCACTCGCGAGCGTTGATGACGGATCATGCCGTTATGCCGGTTGCACCAACGAGGATGCAGATAACTTTGATCCACTGGCGAATTTCGATAATGGAACGTGCGCCGTTGGCGGCTGCCGGGATACGGCTGCGGTAAACTACAACCCTTTTGCAACCTATGACAACGGTTCCTGCAGCTTCCCCGGTTGCACCGCCCAAAACGCATTGAACTTCGACCCCGTTGCCAATGCAGACGACGGCAGTTGCCGCTTCCTGTTTACAGCCATCGAAGCATCTGATATTTCAGGTTGTCCTCCACTCACGTTTAGCATTCGCAACAACAATACGGTTGCGTCTGTCACGGGCTGTTCTTACAGCATCAATGGAACCGAATTTTCGAATTCATGTGATAGTCTCATTTCATACACGTTAAGCGTGCCCGGCAGCTATACGTTGAACTACACCATCAGCGTTGGTGCAATTGATGCTGATACCACCATCACTATTGAAGTTCTTCCTGAACCTTCAGCACCAATTTTAAATTACAATACTTCCACGCAAGAAATCCAATGCACCAACTGCTCGAATGTGACCTATAACTGGTCATTCGATGGAAATGAACTGCCCAACGAAGATGGCAACTCAATCGGAATTGATCTTTTCGGACAAACTCAGAACGGTGTTTACACGCTTGCTATCGTTAACAATGCCGGTTGCGGCGGCAATGTGGCTTCTATTGAAATTCTGGAACCAACCCTGATCACCAATGACGCCGCAGGCTGCTCTCCGCTCTCGGTATACCTGAGTAATGGAACGGACACCATCAGCGGAATGGTCTGTGTGCTGGAAACCGGAATCTCCACACTCGAAAACTTCCAAACAGGCGCAGAGGTGGTGTATGAAACACCCGGTAGTTATAGTGCAATTCTCACGTGCAGTGGAGCGACAACCACCAACAGTGACACGCTTGAAATTGAAGTTTATGAACCGTTCACCCCAACCCTAATCATTGATGAAGTCAATGGAGTCGTATTCTGCACCAATTGTGATATGGCCGAAAATATTGTTTGGAATATTGACGGGGCGATTACCATTGGTGGAAATTACCAACCCCTCGGCGGCGATATCTATCAGCTTCAAGCTTCAAACGCGGGTGGTTGCGGAGGCAGCACGCTGCTCATCGTCAATAGTATCGGTGAAGAAGATGCGCTCGAAGAAATTGCCATTTTCCCAAATCCTTGCTCCGACCTATGCACGGTTACTTCAGCGAAAGCGATCGATTTAACGGTTACCGACATGACGGGTAAAATCATCTATTCAAACCGCTCAGCGCTAACCAAACACACGTTGGAGCTGAATAGCTGGGCATCCGGCACCTACACGTTAGTTATGAATAATGGCCACCAACAAACAACACGAACACTCATTGTACTTCCCAAGTAAAAGTTGGCACAGTTTTGGCCAAACGCGTTCGGCTCTGTTAAAGTTTGGTTAAGCAAGCGATTGCTGAAGAACGAAAACAGTTACCTTTGAAATAAGCTAATCAATTATTCAATTACAGTAATTCAATGAAAAAAGTATTCCTTTCGCTCGCAATCACGCTCGGCGTATTTGCAGCTGCATCTGCTCAAACACCTGTTGCTACCGGTCCGGCAATCGCCGTTGACAAAGACGTTCACGATTACGGAGATGTTCCTTTCGCCGGTGATGGCACTTGTGAATTCAAAGTAACCAACACCGGTAACGAGCCGCTCATCATGAGTAAGTGCAAAGGTTCTTGCGGTTGCACGGTTCCAAAGTGCGATCCTAATCCAATTTTACCGGGTGAAAGCTCTGTGATTACCGTGAAGTACGACACCAAGCGTCCTGGTCCAATCAATAAGTCTGTAACCATCAACTCCAATGCTACTAATGAACCTGTAAAGGTTGTACGTATTAAAGGAAATGTTGGTCCTGACCCAAATGCTGCACCAAGCGGAGCACCTGAAAAAGCTCCTGCAGGCGCTCCTGCCGGTGGCAACTAATCCAACGAAATCATCAAACTTCCGCTTCCTGGGCGGAAGTTTTTTATGCTATAAATCTCACACAACATGAAAAAAATTCTCTTCTGCCTCTCTTTGGCAATGACAACAGCACTTAGTGCCTTTGCACAACCTGAATTGGTTACGGGTCCTGCCCTAACCCTCGACAAAGAAACCCACGACTACGGTGACATCGCTTTCGATGCGAACGGTGCTTGCCAGTTCAAGGTGACTAATACCGGAACGGAACCATTGATTCTCTCCGGTTGCCAGGGTTCATGTGGATGCACAGTTCCTAAGTGTGATCCTAATCCGATCGCCCCGGGCGCAACATCTTTCATCGATGTGAAATACGATACCAAGCGTCCCGGTCCTTTTCAAAAATCTGTGACTATTAACTCGAATGCAGTAAACGCACCTGTGAAGGTGGTCACTATCAAAGGAAACGTTGGACCTGATCCGGCGTCTATCCCAAGCGGTGCTCCTGAGAAAGCGCCTATTGGTGCTCCGGTAAAACAATAAAAGATAAGCTTATCCATGCGAAAAGGCCACCTTCGGGTGGCCTTTTTCATTTGTGAATGTATCAATCAGATTGAAGCTAATTCAATGCTAGAATAGCTACCTGAAAAACGCTTGGATCAATGATGCCCACTTACGAGTTCAGCAATTTGCGATGATGAGCATTAAGCCAAGAGCAGCGCACAAACTATAGGTGACCAATTCGATAATCACATTCACCCGCGAAATAACAATTGCGGCGCATTTAGTCCAATGCTTGTATTTGCAGATCACCACAAAAGAAACTCCTCAATAAATTGGAGGAAGCCCTCATCTCAACCAAAAAAAAAGGCCGTCTCAAAGTGAGACGGCCTCATTTATTTCAATTCCGAAAAACGATTAGATGCGTTGAACGCGAATCGTCTGGATGTTGTTAGCGCTTTGGATTTTGATGGTGTACATACCACGTGGCATTGCAGTCATGTCCAAGAGTGTTGTAGAAGCCATTGGATTCATTGTCATCACGCGCTTTCCGGTAATGTCGAATACTTCAATCAGGCTTACCACTGCACCTTGAGCGTTAGTGATTGTGAACAAACCTTCAGAAGGGTTAGGATACACAACAAACGTTGTTTCAACCTCGATTACTGAAACTTCACCTTCACAGATACACGCTGAATTGTATACATCATTGATGGTGTTTGCATTACCATCATCACAAGGGTCACCTACAGAGTAGCAAGAACCATCATCCACTGTAGCAGCGCTATTGTAGTTGCAAGCACCCACTTCCGTGCAACCCGCTACTGCCGTAGCTGAGCAATTACAGTCAGCATCATAGATTTCACCTGTTGTGTTTGGATCTCCATCATCGCATGGATCAGCAGGGAATGCGCATGTGCCATTATCTACTGTGGCCAAGGCATTGTAGTTACACGCGATCATATCCATGCAACCACCCACTGCTGTTGCTGAGCATTCACAGTTTGAGTCATAGATTTCACCGGTAGTGTTTGGATCACCATCGTCGCAAGGCTCACCCGGGAAGACGCATGTGCCATCATCGATATTGGCCTCCATGTTATAGTTACATGCTGTAGACACCGTGCAACCTGCTACGGGCATAGAACAACCACAGTTGCTATCATAAATCTCACCCATGGTGTTTGGGTCGCCATCATCACAAGGATCACCAGGGAAAACGCAAGAGAAATCTTCAATATCCGCATCAGGGTTGTAGTTACAAGCTTCCATCGCCGTGCAACCAGAAATCAATTCGCAAGGGCTACCGGGCAATTGAAGTGCACACATGATACGCGGAGCTGCGTAGCCCTGGATGGTATCGATAAAGGTGCGTGCCTTCGTTGCAGACATATCGGGGTTGGTTTGTAGACCATTGGCATTAGCCGTAGAGTCAACCAATTCCGGATTCCACCAATCCCATGGGCTTGAGTCGTAAAGATTAGCCCCACCACGAACGATAGGATATAATCCGTAGTAACCGCCATTATTGGCATTCGCAGCATTGGTATAAGCCATTCCAGGCTCCCAAGTTTCAGCATTCAGGAAAACGTCATTATTACTAAATGCGTAAGCCATTTGCTGTACCCCATAAGAACCCGTTACCTCAACTACTTGTTCCATTGTTGTCGGAACGATTACAGTTCCAACATTGTATGGTGCAAAAGGATCTGTTACAGAATGGAAAGAAATCATCGGAGCAGAAGAGTCTTCCAACCATGAGATATCACCCATTGCACCGCCCATATTCACCATAACGTTGAATGCACTGGAGTATCCTTCGTGATTCGGGTAACACAGTGTATCATTATTCTGAGGATTAATACCTACAGCAGTACCATCAGCGTTTCCGTTTATTTGTTCAACGACCATAGGAATTGGACCTGTTCCGAATGGATCCCAATTGAATTTAGGAATCATAGCAATATCCTCTAACCAATTATCGAGTGTTGAAGCTGCGAATGCAATGTAGCCGCCTGTACCTTGACCCCACACAGCAACTTTCGAATCATCAATACCATAAGGATTTTGCATTTCCGCAACGCTGCGGCGCATGTATCGAACGGCAGTTCTGCAGTCTTGAACACCGCGGTAGGCTGCGTTAATCAGCGTGTAAGTTCTTTCAGGCTGTGTTGTTGCCAACGGGTTCCATCCTAAGCGGTAGTCGCAAGAAGCCACCACGTATCCCATGCGGGCAAAGCGCGAACAAATTTCCACTACTGAGCTATCGGTTCGGGTACCGCCCGTGCCACCATTGAGTGGGTAAGGGAGGAAGTTACCCGTATGAAAATAGAGGATTACGGGACGATTGGTCTCGGTATCACCGGCCGGTTGGTAAATATCCATTTTCAGTGCTTCGGGTACAGCCTCGTTCAACACGGAGTAATAGAGCACCGTGGCATTCATACCATAAGTAACGTTTGTTGTTACTTCGACATCTGAAAAGATTTCCTCGAGATAACGCTGAGCCGTAGCAGGCACAACCGACATCGCGAGGAGACACATCATGAGGTAGATTTTTCTCATCACATAAAGATTTAGTTAGTAAAATTGTTTCCTGACGAAAATAAGCATGCGATCGTCAACTCACCAAAGCCTTCGTCGAGTTATTCACAGTTCGTAGCTTAATGAGAGATAAGCCAATCGACCGATACGAGGACCACCGTAGGTCTGGATGTTCATTTTGTTGAGCAAATTGGAACATCCAAGTTTGATAGTCACGTGCGATTTTACCAGCAGCGCATTGACCTGTGCATCGATAAGGTCATAAGAAGGCACTAATCCCGTAAACTGAGGGCTTCCTTCAAAGACAAAACCTTGAATCCATTTGTAATTGGCACCCATTCCCCACTTCACACTTGGAGCCTCATCAAAGCCGTATTCTCGAATAGTAAAGCCAACATTGTACTTATGCTCCGGAGTATTGAATGCAGGAATAATCGGATCCTGCTGATCGGTCTTCACCAGTTTGTTCCAACTGTAATTACCATTCAAGATTACATGATCGGTTAGGAAATAATTGAGGCCTACGCTTGCACCTTGAGTGCGCACTTCGTTTGTTGAATTGGCTGCGTAGCGATAGGCATCCACATTTCGGGGTAAGCCGGTGTTTGAATTATCAAACTCAATGTCCAGCCCAATGACATAGCCAATGAAGTTTGTGTACGAACTGAAATAATAGCTCCCATCAACAAACAAATTATTGCCAAAGGAACCGCGGTAGCCGGCTTCTATGGTTCGCACTTGCTCAGGTCGGATGGGATTTACCGAGAAATACGCGAGCGTATCGCGATTCAAACTATTTCTGAAATCCAACCAACTATCCAACGTGACAAGGCTATCTACACCGGTAAGGTTACCGCTCAGCGTTGCCGGTCCCACATTGAGGTAGAGGTATTGGTCAGCCAACGTCGGATTGCGCAATGCACTGGAGAAGGAGACCCGCGCATAATGATTCTTTTTTGGTTGAAAGACCAAGCTGGCCGCAGGAGAAAACACGTAGTCAAAGTTCTGATTCTTATCCACGCGAGCGGTCACCTGCGCAATGAGTTTATCCTCGAGCATTTTCTCTTCAATGCCTGAATATAACCCAAACTCGCTGTTGGTGATGCGTGTTCCCGCGGTGTCGCTGAAAATAGTTCCATCACTATTGGGGGTATACAATCGATAATTTCCGCCTACACGCAAGCGGTCTAAGTGCTGAAAGCTGAACTGCTTTTCGCCATGCACATGATACAAAGCCGATCGATCAAAGAAGCGCGTGCCTCCTTCCCCCTCATTGTTCTTTAGCGAAGTAATGCGGTTAAAAGCCTCATTGAAACGGGCAGAGCCCGGAGCGAAAAACCCAAGTGTGTCGATTCCAATGATTCCTGCATTCCCCGCATTAGTCCATTGCTCAACCATTCCGTGCCAGCGTGAAAGCGAGTCATTATACTCAGCGAGCCAAGCCTGTTGACCTTCATAGTCATAGGGTAGCCAAAGGGTCGCAGGATCACCATTCCAATTAGGATTCATGACCAATCCCGGATAGCCTAATCCATCGATGCGATCATCAATGCTGTCTTGCCAATAACGGATGTAAACCTTCGCCCAATCCTCATCGGAGCGAGCCTCCTCTTGCAAGCGCAAAGAGGTCGCATAGGGATCATAACTCTTGCCGGCATCCTCACGCGTAGCATAGACCCGAATGAAGAAATCATCCTTTTTTCTGAATTCAATGCGGTTCTGCATGAAGAAAATATCGCGTAAACGGAAGCGGTTATCGCCTTGATAAACGGTGGTACCATTGCCCACATTGGTTGCGAGGACAAGTTCAGGAGAATCGTAATCCTTATCCGGACGAACTCGCCAGTGCAAGGCCGCATTGGCTTTGAAGTTTTTGGTGTCATAATCCAAAACATCCGACTCCCTATAGCCTGTGCGGTAGAAAGTGCCGATTCCACGATAGGTCCAAGGTGTTGCATCGCTCAAGTCCATGGCCGGGAAATACTCGTCACCATAGATATTCACAGCATCGAATCGCCCCGGATTTGAAGCGTCTTCTGTGCTGCCATCGATAGGATTGTAGTTATCCGCTTGCCAGTCATCCGCCCGCAAGTAATACGCACTGATTTTGTAACCAAGCACATCATGTCCTTGCTCATTCATAAAAGACTCAGCAAAACGAAATTGCGGTTCAATCATATTGCGCTCCCCTACTTTGAGAGCCGCTGATAATCCGGAGTAAGTAAAGGGATCCTTCGTCTCCATATTCACCACGCCATTAAATGCTCCGGGACCGAAAAAGGCAGAACTCGCACCTTGCACAATCTCAACCTTTTTTACATCTAAGTCACATGCGCCCAAAAAATTCCCCAGAGAAAAATTGAGTCCGGGACTTTGATTGTCGACACCATCAATAAGCTGAAGAGTTCTTACCGGCGAGGTGCTGTTAAAGCCACGGGTATTAATGATCCGGAAACCCAAACTCGCGGACGTCATATCAACGCCCTTCAAAGACCCCAGACTTTCATAAAAACTCCCGGTTGGTGCTTCTTTGATGGCAATGGCATCCATCGTCTCGACCGTCAGCGGATTCTGCTTTTGCTTTTCCAACATGCGATCACTAACTACATTCACATCTTGCAGCATCTGATCGTTGGGCTCCAGTTTGATTTGTAGACGTTGCGCAGCATCCTTGACGGTTACTTCACTGTTCAAATATCCTATGAGTCCGATTTGAAGTGTGACCGGCAGGGATTGCACTTTCAGCGAGAACTCGCCTTCAAAATCGGTCGTCACACCATTGGACGTTCCTTTTTCACCGATTACGACACCAAAGAGCGGTTCGCCGTTACCGGCGTCAGTGACTTTACCCTTGATGACTTGTCCAAATGTTATTGAAACAGAAAGCGCGCACAGCAAAAATGCTGTTATGCGCAAGACGAAATATCGATCCATGCAAGCGAATATAGCAGAATCTCGTTGTTTTCATCTTGAATGAAAACGACTTTCCAAGCATTGAACTGTGGATAGTTTATTCTGCAATCATTTCCATGACGGTATCATAGACATCTTCCGCTGAGGGCTTACTGAAATAATCACCGTCGGTGCCATAAGCGGGAAGATGAGGCTTGGCAGAAAGCGCGCGCGGCGCAGCATCGAGATGTCGATAGCCCCCTTGCACGTTAAGTACCTCATTCATCATGAACGCTGTTGCACCGCCGGGAACGTCTTCATCCACGAACAGGACGAGCGAGGTTTTCTGCAATGACTGCACACAGTGATGGTGAATATCGAAAGGCAGGAGTGTTCGAACATCAATGACTTCTGCCTGAACCCCTTGCTCCTCGAGCAAAGTAGCTGCAGCGAGACAAATATGGAGTGTTGAACCATAAGAGATGATGGTCACAGCATCGCCTTGACGCACCACTTCCGGAATTCCGAGCGGTATTTTGAACTCGCCGATATTGTTCGGCATAGGTTCTTTCGAACGATACCCATTCAGGCATTCAACAACCAGCGCCGGATCCTGAGCTTCTAGGAGCGTATTGTACATGCCCGCAGCCTGCGTCATGTTGCGAGGTACACACACGTGCATTCCGCGAACACTGCTAATGATGGCTGCCATTGGACTTCCGGCATGCCATACGCCTTCGAGTCGGTGGCCGCGTGTGGAGATGATTAGCGGAGCACGCTGTCCACCGCGGGTTCGCCAATGCACCGTAGCCAAATCATCTCGCATGATTTGCAGGGCATAGTAGAGGTAATCGAGGTATTGAATTTCGGCAATCGGACGAAGGCCTCGCATTGACATACCAATTCCCTGGCCTATGATTGTAGCTTCACGAATTCCGGTGTCGCTCACACGGAGGTCGCCGTATTTCTCTTGCAGCCCTTCCGCCGTTTGATTCACACCGCCAATTTTGCCGACATCTTCACCGAAGATGAGTGTTTCCGGGCGGGTGCTAAGCACATGGTCCCAATTATCACGAATGATCATGCGGCCATCCACCATTTCAGGGTTCGCATCATACGCTGGAGCAACAGCCTGCACGTTCAATGCAGAGTACTCACCTTCAGCATACAGCGTGGACGAGTACCGTATGTCGCAATCGTTTTTTAGTGCAATCAGCCAACCGGAAAGAGCGTCACTTCCCGCAGTATTTTTAGCTATGCGTAACGCCTTCTTGGCAGCAACGAAGGCATCCTTGCGAATGGCATCCGTTTGCTTGCGGAGCTCATCCGCTATGGCGTTAGTCTCTTGCAATCCGAGCGCAGCGATAAGGTCAGCGCACTGTGTGATGTCTCGATCTACATCTGCACGAAACGCTGCCCACGCCTTCTTCTGTTCTTCACGAACGAATTTTTTGGCTGACTCTCGAATCTCGTCGAGTTCCTTTTCCGAGGCGCTTCCGTCGCGTGTGATAAACTGTTTGAATTGCTCAATGCAATCGTACTGTTCGTACCAAGCAAGCAGCTCCTTCGACTTATAACGTTCATGTGAACCACTGGTACTGTGCCCCTGCGGTTGTGTAATCTCTTCCACATGGACGAGCACCGGAATGTGATGCTCTCGGCTGTATGAAACGGCCTTTTCATAGGTCATGAGCAGCTCGGGATAATTCCAGCCTTTAACCTTGAAAATTTTTATCCCGTTGGTCGTCGTTGTTTTTTCAAAACCCTTGAGAGCCTCCGAGATACTTTCCTTTACCGTTTGAAATTTCTTGGGAACAGAAATTCCCCATCCATCATCCCACACGCTCATACACATGGGGACTCCCAGCACGGAAGCAGCGTTCATGCTTTCCCAAAACAATCCTTCGCTGGTGGAGGCATCACCGATGGTTCCAAAAGCGACTTCATTTCCACCGGAGCTGAATTGTGTGAAGCTGTTGAGCTCGGGAACGTTGCGGTAGATTTTAGACGCTTGGGCTAATCCGAGCAGGCGCGGCATTTGACCGCCCGTTGGGGATATATCTGAGGATGAGTTTTTCAACTGTGACACTGACTTCCAGGAGCCATCATCATTCAGGAAACGTGTCGCATAGTGTCCACCCATTTGACGCCCGGCGCTGGCCGGTTCGTGCGCGATATCGGTGTGCGCGTAGAGGGCTGCGAAATATTGCTGAACCGACAGTTCATCGATGGCCATCATGAACGTTTGATCGCGGTAGTAGCCGCTTCGCCAATCACCGTTGCGAAACTGCTTCGCCATGGCAATTTGTGCGAGTTCTTTACCATCACCGAAAATACCAAACTTGGCTTTACCGGTGAGTACTTCCTTTCTTCCCAAGAGCGAAGCTTCGCGAGAGACGCAAGCCAATCGATAATCGTCGAGCATGCGTTGGCGAATTTTCTCCTCGGTTAAAATATAGTCGGGCGTTTCAAACGTTTTGGACATGGCGCGAAGATAGTTAGCGAACCAATGGTGTTGTACAAAATTAGAGGGCTATAAACGGCTGTTTTCTGCGAATGGCTGCCAAATCAACTGCAATTCGGGCAGCGACAACAGCATTGTTTAGGACCAACTGTTCATTCGCTTGTTGACTTCTCCCCGCTGTGACGCTGTTCAGCGTTTTCAGCAGAAAGGGAGTCAGTTCTTTACCGTTGACACCTTGTTTCTCAGCATCCGATAAAGCTTTTTGAATAAAAGGTTCAATCTCGGTTGCGGGAATTTCGTATTCAGCCGGAATTGGATTGGCTACAAGAATACCCCCGCGAAGATTCATGCGTTTCTTTTCGTGGATGACCGCTGCGATGGCTGATGTGGTTGGCAAGTGTAAGGACAGTCCAATACCGGAGGTTCGCGAATAGAAAGCGGGAAATTCTTGAGTGCCCAGGCCAATAACAGGCACACCCATAGTTTCGAGATACTCGAGCGTTTTGGGGATATCGAGAATGGCCTTAGCGCCGGCGCTTACGACAGTTACGTTCGTTTGAGCAAACTCCTGCAAATCGGCTGAGACATCAAATGTCAGCTCGGCACCGCGGTGCACTCCACCGATGCCGCCTGTAGCAAATACTTCAATACCGGCCATTTCCGCGATAATCATTGTGGCTGAAACGGTGGTTGCCCCGAGTAATTCTTGACTAACCACAAAAGGCAAATCGCGTCGGCTGCACTTCATCACATTCGCTGCCTGAGCGAATTGCTCGAGTTGATCCGACGTAAGTCCAACGTGAATTCTTCCATTGAGAATAGCAATGGTTGCGGGCACTGCTCCATTTCTTCGTACCGCATCTTCCACTTTTTTTGCTACAGCCACATTCTGCGGATAAGGCATTCCGTGGGAGATAATGGTACTCTCCAGTGCCACGACGGGAGCGTGATTATTGAGTGCTTCGAGCACTTCATCCGCTACCAAAAATTCATTCATCCAACTCATCTGATTCAAGATTATTCCGCCATTGCGCGCAGGCGATTCAACACCACGAGATATTCAGCAAGCAACCGGCGCAAATCGCCTTGCTCCAATTCATTCATCCGAGCATGCACCACCGCAATACTCTCCAACAACTGGTCTTCCGGTATGGCGTCTTCAATGCTTTCCAACAATGTCAGACACTCCAGTATCATCGGATAATCACCTTCTGCTGCCAGTTGGCTGATTTTCGCTACTGCATCGATGGGCTGCAGTCCGGTGCTCCACATAAATCCCACAAGGTCCTTTTGAATATGCGCAAACGTTTTGTTGTCCAGTGCCTCCAGAAAATACTGTTCACTGCCGGAAACTTTCAGTGTTCCAAGCAGTTCTCCTACCCTATTACGCAGTGCATGGGGTGCCTTCGACGCATAGAAGGCAATAAGTGGCTCAACCATGGCGGCGGTCCCTTCCTCTTCACAACGCGCAATGGCCTTGGCACACAGGGTATCATCCCCACTAAACAAGTCGTTCTGAATCTCCTGTAATTTGCGTTGTTGGGTTGTGCTCATACGAAAAAATTTGTCGGGCAAATGTAGTGGTGAGCAACTGAGATTAATTCATCGCAAGCAGTTCATCGAACTGATTTTTAGCGTAAAATTGCTTTATAAATTCAATAATATGAAGTCAGTAAAATTCTTTTTGATAGCCCTATGCACGTTGGCCTTTGGTGAGGTGTTCGGTCAGAACACCATCTCTGCTGACGTCGTCGATGTCACCATCAACGGCCAAACTACTCGCGAAGAGCTTGCCCTTCTCAACAAAGAGATGCGCGCGCAGGGTCTTGTGTTCAACTACAAGCCCCAATTCGATAATGACAGAAGGTTGCTTAGTCTGCAGTACAAGGTAACAACCACTGACAATACCATTATTGGCACAGGAGGTCACGAAGCCTTGCAAACAGCCGGAGCGAAAGTACGCTTCCAAATTGCGGTTCCTACCAAGGCATTTACCGAAACGAAAGAATAAATGCTTAGCCATAAATACAAAGGCCACTTCGGTGGCCTTTTTTTATGACTAGCCTTCACCAAGCAAGGCCTCAATTTCGTTTTGCTTCTCCAGGACTTTGAGGTTCCATTCCTTCTGCGTCATTTTGATGGGACGGTGTGCGAGAAATTTGATGAGGGGTTCAAGGCGATCAATGCGGCGACGTGTGCTATCCGACATAAAACAGGATGAAAATTTTGAAATGATATATTCCACCGCCTGGTTGGATGGATGAAGCATGTCCTCCGCGTAGAAACGGTAGTCGCGCAATTCATCCAGCACGATTTCATATGCCGGGAAATAGTGAACGTCTTTGAACTGCGAAATAAGTTCTTCCATTGCCAGCAGCAGTTGGGCTTTGGAAAGCTGATTACCGTGAGCGCCATCGCGGAGATAGCGAACCGGGCTAACGGAAAAGACACACTTCACCGTTGGATTCAATGCACGCAGTTGGCGAATGAACACGGACCACTGCGCTACAATATCTGTGTGCGACGTGAGGGTTTTACGAAATTGATTACCGGGCAGTTTGTGGCAATTGGCAACGACCTTATCTGACTCAATATGATGATAAGCCCATGCTGATCCCCAGGTCACGATGAGCACATCCGCTGATTGGAGCGAGTTAGCCGCAGCATTCAACCGCTCATTGACGCGACCAAGTGTATCCTGCGCTGATTGTTCCGAGAAAGAACCATGATGATCGAAGCTGCAATACCGTTCACCATTAAACACCAGCTCATCTTCTGTGTATGATTTTCGCTCCAATGCGCGCGTCAATGACCTGACCAACGGTGTTGGATGAAAGATAATACCGGCGGGATTGGCCAACACGGAAAATCGATAATCCATCAACCATTGGCTGATGCGCTCTGCAAAACAGGATCCGGCTACAACGATCTTGCTGTGGTGATGGATATCCCAGTTGACAGGTGCAAGTGGTATTTCTGTTCGAAAATTCACGATTTCAATTGGGGGATTCTCTTGCGGAGTGTTTCTGGTGAAATCTCGCCGCACTTAAAATGTCCTTGGGGACAAGCTGACTTTCCATGAATTCCACATGGCTTGCAGTTCAGTGGCTGTGTGGTTTGAACGACCGCAGCATTATCGGAAAGCGGGCCGAAGCCGAATTCCGGAATAGTGCTACAAAACACAGCAGTAACAGGAGCATTCATAGCTGAACACAAATGCAGCGGTGCACTATCGTTGGTAAAATTCATTTGGGCATGTTGCAGAATGACCGCAGACTCCAATAGAGAATACCGTCCTGCCAGCAACTCAACATTCGAAAATCCTTGCGCAATTTCACGGCATAAGGATTCATCGGATGGAGCGCCGAGCAGATAGAATTGCACCTGCGGTAATTGGGCAATCATGTTGCGCCAGACCTGCGGTGGTGTTTGCTTGGTAAACCAAACAGAAGCCGGACTTATGGTCACATAAGATCCTTGGATGAGTTGATCCACACGGTTGCGATGCGCTGCCGTTGGATACAACTTAGGTAGAGCCCCGGTATCGCCTGTGATTGGTTTAATGAGCGCAAGACAGCGCTCGACTTCATGCGGGAATTGCGCCTCACCTAATTTTCCAATCTCATGTTTATGGCGCCGAGTGAAGCCCAGCGACAAGAAACTGGCATCAAAGCCTATACGTTGGTGCGCTCCCGAGAATGCTGTTAAGAATGCTGCAGCTGCGAAACGTTGCAGATTCACGACCAAATCATATGGTTGCGCCCGAATGTGTCGGAGCAATTTCCACAGGTTTGTGTACTTGTGATGTCGCTTATCCCAAACAAGCACATCTTTCACAAAGGGATGCCCTTCGAATAGTTGCTCATTTCCCTTGCGCACGAGCACGTCCAAACTTGCGTTCGGGTATTTGGCGTGAAGTTGTTCCAGCACCGCCGTTGCCAGAATCACATCACCGATGAAGGCTGTTTGTATGACCAGGATCTTTCTCAATCCAATCAGGCGGATACGTTATACTCTCTTAGCGCATCGTTAAGAGAAGTTTTCAAATCAGTGCTTTCCTTTCGCTTACCGATGATAAGTGCGCAGGGCACACCGAATTCACCGGCGGGAAACGACTTGTTCATCACTCCGGGAATCACCACGGAGCGCTCGGGTATTTCTCCGCTATAGGAGACCGGCTCAGGACCACTAACATCGATGATGCGGGTTGTTTTAGTGAGCACCACATTGGCGCCCAACACGGCCTGTTTCCCAACGCGAACACCTTCCACCACAATACATCGCGAACCAATGAATGCGCCGTCTTCAATGATCACCGGCGAAGCTTGAAGAGGCTCCAGCACGCCGCCAATGCCTACTCCTCCGCTGAGGTGAACGTCCTTACCAATCTGAGCGCAACTGCCCACAGTTGCCCAGGTGTCGACCATCGTTCCACTATCGACATAAGCGCCGATATTGACATAACTCGGCATCATGATTACACCCGATGCGAGGTACGCGCCATAACGGGCGATTGCATGAGGCACTACGCGCACGCCTAATTCAGCGTAGTTACGTTTGAGTTCCATTTTATCATGAAACTCCATCGGACCGGCTTCCATTGTTTTCATTGCCCGAGTGGGGAAATAGAGGATAACAGCCTTCTTCACCCATTCATGAATCTGCCATGTGCCATCTTCACGGGGAGAGGCGACGCGCAGCTGACCCTTATCTAAGGATTCAATTACATGCTCAATAGCTGCAATGGTTTCAGTCTCCTTGAGAGCGGCGCGATTGTCCCATGCATATTCAATGATGTCCTGATGATTCATGATTTTAAATTATGGTCAAAAATAGTTGGTGCATATTCACATCCTGAATTTTTCGGTATGAGCAAAATCCTGGGGATTGATTACGGAACAGTGCGCGTTGGTTTAGCCCTCACCGATTCTGCGCGCATTATTGCTGCACCACTGACCACTGTTGAGCGCAAGGTCCTCTGGGATTATTTGGAAAAACTGATTACTAAAGAGAAGATTAGTGATGTGGTTGTTGGCGAAGCCAAGCGGCTCAACGGTGAGGCCTCTGAGATAACGCAGTTACAATTGGAGTTTGTAGCGAGTTTATCGAAGCGATTTCCGCAGCTCACTATTCACCGTGAAAACGAGATGTTCACCAGCAAAATGGCTTCGCAAGCCATGCTCACTTCAGGCATGAAAAAATCAGATCGGCAAGACAAAGGCAACGTGGATATGATCAGTGCCGCGATTTTGCTGCAGTCTTTTTTAGACCGTCGGTGAAGACTCCGCTTGCAGGATGATCAATTTATTTTCCAACGGATTGAAGACACTCAGCAGTTGTTCTGTGATCTCGCGTTCCTTTCCTGCTGCAAGAGAGAAGAAATTCGCACTGCGATCTTGTGGCTGACCATCCGGAAAAGCTTCATTCCAAAGGGTAGTGAGTTGATTCACCTTTGCCTCCTGTTTAATCTTGATGGCCTTTTTTACTTTGGATTTCAGGTTTTCCAAACCATCCTTTGCACGTTTAGCTTCTCCTGCCGCAGCGGCAGTCAAGGTTGAATCAACTTCAGAAAGTTTTTCGGAAACGCGGGCGAACAGTTCTTGCAAATCCGTTGCCTCTGCATCCAACAGTGTCTCATCGAAGTTGATGATCGCGGTGAGCACGGAATCCTGTGGTTCGAATAATTGATCTACCGAAATACCCAGCTTCGTCATCCGTCTGCTCATCGCAGGCGTGATGATAAGTGCGCTATCACGCAGCAAAAGCACAGGGAATGCGATTTTGTGCTTTTCAAAAGCCGCTTTTAATTGAAGCCAGTAAGCTATCTCACCGGGACCTCCGACATAAGCGAGATTGGGAAGTATTCGTTCCTGGTAAAGCGGACGCAAAATGACGTTCGGACTGAATCGGTCAGGATGCTCCTCGATTTCATTCGTGATCTCCGCCTTGGACCAACGCACACTGTGATCATGGGTTATCCAACCATCGGCGTCCCTTTCGATGCGCAATCGGTTGGAGGCGGTCAAGTAAAACAGATTGATTTCGCGAGGATTTACCTGAACCGTATACCCTTCTTGTTGCAGTGAAACGCTCGTGTCATTTACTGCTTGAACTGTGGGCTGATTAAGCACCTCATCCAGCATCACGTCCTTGAACAGCGATTTCAAATCTGCATCATCCGCATCGATGATGATTAGTCCATTTTCTCCAAACCATGTATTGACCCAATCGCGTGTTGCTTGAGCCAATGTAGCTCTGCTATGAGCTTTCGTGAAGATATGGATTAGGTTTTCTTCAGCGCCGGCGATTTTCAAACTCACGCTACATTCATCGATGAAATCTTGAATACCCCCGTTCGCAAAACGACCTACAGGTCCTGTTTGATCAGTGTGCCAATCAAATCGCTTTCCCTGTATGTAACAATGTGCGATTTCCTCTTTATCATGATCTTCGGAAGCCATCCAGAATACCGGTACAATGAAATCCTTTGGATGACGCGCTTGCATCGCACGGGCAAGACTAATAGTGCTAATAATCTTGTACATGAAATACGCCGGTCCACCCCATAGACACAATTGATGACCGGTAGTAACGGTGAGGGCCTTTCCTGCGGCAAATGCATCCAGATTCTGCTTCACAGCAGGTGCCATCGACAATCCTTCATACTGATGCCGTAGAACTCGAGCCAGAATAGCAGTATCTGTTGGTTTCGACTTTCGGTGTTGTATCGCCCTTTCCAGCCCATCGAAATTGGAGGTATAGTGAAGCCACCGTTCAACGCTTTTCGGGTTCTCGGTAAAAGCCGTGATTAGCTTATTGTGAGGACGATACCGCGCACCGTAACGTTGAATGCAATTCATACAACAAATGTAATGCTGCGCGCCGCAGCGATGTGATTATCGCACCAAATGAATCAGGCCACGCACATCCTCTCGGCGTGGTTTACGATTAGGCTCTTGCACGGTGTAAGAGATTTGCCAAACGTAACTTCCTGCCGGACAGAATTTACCGGCGTGCGTTCCATCCCAGCCTGTTGAATAGCGGTCGCCCGCGTAAACGCGATCACCCCAGCTACTATAAATTTCATACGTCCAATATTCAATCGTCTGAGCAACGGGTTGGAAAGCATCATTATTTCCGTCGCCGTTTGGCGTGAAGGTATTGGGAACAAAAAACTCACGCTCTCCTTCTTGCGGACTGTAGATAGGTACGGGCCGATCGTTACCGGTGATTTCTTTTTCGCCATCGAGTGGGCCGGGCTCTTCGAAAAGCGGATCAATCGTAAAATAATCGACGAAGTAATAGGCATAAGCCGGATCGTTGCCGCGCATCACTTGAAAGGTGGTGCCGGTGTCATCACCGAATAATCCGAAGGTCATGAATCGATAAGGCAACTCGGGAGTAAAAGTGAAAATGTACGTTTGCCATTCTTCTGAATAAGCAACCGATTCAATTTTCAACTGTGGAGTTTCGAAAAGGGGTTGTTCTCCTTGTTGGGTAGGTGCATTCAACGAGAAAAGCAGTCCAAGCTTACTTACAGCCAATCCGCATTGCGATGTGGGAAGGTGTTGGCCATTCGTCATGCGAAACCCAATCGCATAGGGCTTCCCTACTTGCAGCGGAGCACTCAATTGCGTGCTGATATATTCACGTTTGTCAGTCGTTGGTCGTTGCGCGACCGCCAATCCCATGATGGCATCGCCATCAAATGACTGAACGAAGCCCATAGATGTTTCGGGTAAGTCACACGCGTTGACTGCATCATAATGCAACAAATCCGGCGTTGACATAGTACTACCTGCATTGGTCCAACCTATGGCGCGTTGCCATTGTCCAAGGCCATTAGGCATTGAGCTGATTTGTTCGAAACTACCATTCACCAATTGTCCTGAAAGGTTCAAGACTAACAGACAGGCGACTATGAGGAGAATGGATTTCATACAACTTTGCTAGTTGCTAATTTAACGAATATCCGTGTAGGAATTGTTCGTTCAAAAAAAGAATCGCGCGAAAGCGGTAATGCTAACGCTTCCAACATCGAGTGAAAGGTCAGCGCTATTGTTCCATGTCAGCCCCGGAAGTGAAGCGGAGAGCAAAGCACCCAGTGCATAGAACTGTTGATTAATCGGGTTTCCCAGAGGAATTCTTCTTTCAACACCGAGAGCAAAGTGAGGTGTAAGTATGCGTTTGGTTATAAAATCTTCCGCCAGAAAGGGATGGTATTCACCGCGCTCATTGAGCAGTAACAAATTACCGGTGAAATCTGTTTGCGTAATCAGCCTTCTCATGACGCCTGTTTCCAGGAACATGCGTGTATTGGATCCATTGGGTTGGAGCGTCACGCGTAACTTCAGCGGAATATCCAGCGTGTTGAGTTTAATTTCTGCGGCTTGCAAATCAATGAAGGCAGTATCCACTTCGCCTATGTCGGGTGGGTTCGTCAATGTGAAATAGGTGACGAGCAATTCATTGGCCTCGGTTCCAAAACCAAGCACGCTATCCTTCGCCAATTGGTTGAAATCACTGACAGTTGTAAAGGATGAAACCACTTGATTCAAGGCTATGCCTGTGTTCACTGATAATTCGAATGTTCCTCCCGAGGTGCGGACAGCCGCGAATCGTCCTCCAAATTCAGCAGCAACCAGCGGGTTTAATTTGGGAGGTGTTTTGCGTCCCAGAAATTCGTCCAGTGATTGGAAGTCGCTGGTCAACGATTCCCAAGTTGTAAGGGATGTATTGAAACCTGCTGCTATAGCTGCATTCCAGATGCGCAGCGGAGGGCGTTTTAAACGCGATGGTCCGGGCTCGCTCAATCCCGTTGAATCCGAGATTAACATTCCTTCCTGACGTTCGATGAAGATTGTGTCGCCGTCAATGATCAGTGTGTCGGTAGAAGCGAAACTAAGAAACTCGGTAGCACCGAACAACTGCGCGTTGCACGTCAAAAAGCACAGGAGAATAGCGAATTGGTTTAATAATCCCTTTTGCACGTCATTGAATTCTAACGGCAAAATAAGGTGCTTTTACTTTTTCTCGTTGTCGGTGGAGTATGTTTTCACTTTGAGTCCACGCTTGTTGGACTTAGCCGGAGCTTGAACCTCGGAATCGGACGATTTGATATGCTGAGGCTCCTCTCCTTTTGGCTGTTCGGTTTGTTTTACTTCAACGACTTCTGCAACATCGGTGGTTACGGAAACTTCAGCAGGATTTGTTGCTTCGCCATTAGAGGACATTACTGAACCGGAACTCTTCTCCGATGCTTGAACCGCAATCTGAGGCTGTCTTTCATCGGCAACAATCGTGTTTGTTGCAGGAGCTTCGGCAGGTAGAATAACTGCTTCGGTTTGTTGCACGCTCGGAGCAACCGTGCTATCAGCTGCCGCGGTAGATGGAGTGTTCACATTGACCAGAAGAGCAGCAGTCGCGCCGACAGCTAATGCAATGTACCAAACGTTGAGGCGTGTTGCGTCGAAACGCAAAAAGTTAGACCACCACATTTTTTTGCGCATACCCGCATATACCTGACCCGGCACTTCAGGTTGGTAGTCGGACATAACACTTTTCACTTGTTGGAAGAAACGATCTTCAGACATGTTCTTGAATTTTAATGGTTGCAATATTTTTCAGTTCCCTTTGCAGGTGAGTTTTAGCGCGTGAAAGTTGTGATTTGGATGTGTTCACATCGATGCCCAGCATATCGCTGATTTCTTTGTGCATGAATCCTTCAATCACATAAAGGTTAAAAACGGTTTTGTAGCCAATAGGCAAACGATCGATGCATTGCATCATTTCCTCTGCAGTGAACTCAAGATCTTCAAATTGAAGCGGCTCATCATGAGTTCTTACCAACTCATCCACGTCCTGTTGGTAGGCATGCTTGAGGTTTTTACGGTAATTGGTGATTGAAGTATTAACGGCTATTCTACGCAACCAACCTTCGAAGCTTCCTTCATTGTGGTAACTCTGAATGTTGTTATAGATTTTGACGAACACTTCCTGCAAGACGTCCTGAGCTTCCATTTTGTTGCGGGCATAGCGGAGGCAAATTCCGTAGAGCAATGAAGAGAATTTCTTGTACAACCGATCCTGGGCTGCACGCTCACCGCGCAAGCACCCGTCAATGATTGGTTGAAGCTCCTTCATATTCTGTAAACTCATAGCCTATCGAATTGGTTGCATGAGGACGTAAAGATGTGCGAAAAATTGCACTTCAAGAAATCAAAGGCCTGATTTTCAAGTTATCAATTCCGAATTCGCTGCTCACGCGCGAGCAAGTCATGCACGGCGTGGTAATCCACAAACCAAATCAATTTAATGCTGTAGCTATTGTTTTGGGGTAACGCAAAAGTGTACGAAAGATCGTCAGCCAGATTGGAAGGCACAAGCTCATTGGAATCCGTGATGTCATTTTTCCAGACCAGACTGAGTTCGCTGCCCGGGGTGAAAATCCAGGTAAACATGCAGTCAATAGTGAAGGTGTTAAAGTTCTGATTGGCCGCGGTGACATCGGTCTGCGCCAACTCGCCCTCTTCAGTGAGGCCATGAAACTTAGAAAATCTTGTGTATCCCCAGTAGTGACGAACGCGGGTATTCAGCACAGCAAAAGCATTGAAGGCATACTTCAGCGTGAGCACATTGGTATGTGAAATAACGTCTCGTGTTCCGAACAATGGTCGTGTTCTTCCCTCATCTTCAAAAGCGTAAGCAAAACCGATGTCCTTATAATGACTTTGAAAGCTATACACATAGGTCAGAAACAAGTGATTATTGAATCGGATACGCGGGGCAAGCCGGAAGTTGTAGCGATAACGATTGCGATCTGCGTAGAAGCCATAGCCTGAGCCAATATCAATGGCCAGTTTTTTCCGGTAGTCGCTGCTGTACCAACCATAGGTCATAACATTGGAGTAGGTTCGAAAATATCGACCCCACACGCGGGGTTCAAAGAAGTCATAGCCGCGAATGGGATTACCATCAACGTTGAATCCCCAGGTATTGAACTTCTTGGTTGTGATACCACCGCTACCTTCAAAGGTGAGCGAGGAGAAATGTCTTGGAAAATAGAGATAATCGAGCATGACGTTCAAGTCGCTCCACATGCGGTTAAATCGTCCGAACGGCTTGTAGATGCTGTAGCTATTGAAGAGCCAGGCTCCGATGGAGTTATTGGCTTGTAGGAAGCCCAAATCATTGGGGTCGTAGGTATCCGTTTCGACCCATTGTCCGATAGAAGCATTCCAGTTACCACTGATTTTATTGATTCCCACATCCTGACGAAATCCATTTCTGCTTGCGTTGCCCGCAGCGTATTCGGGTCCCCATTTGCGATTGACTGCACCGCTGCCTGAAACGCTGAATGCATTGTTTTTATCGCGGATATCGAAAGCAGTTCCCAGAACGTTCACATCGTAATCGCCACCGGAACGTAAGACGCTGGTGTGAATCAGCGACACAAAGGAATTATTGGGCAGAATTTGGTCGAAAACGGTCACGTTATAATTAGTCAGTGATGAAGTATTAATGCCTCGACGTAAACCGGTGAGGGTATCCAGCGCAATGGCCTCTGAAGGTGCCGTGACAGCATTGAAGAAACCCACACCCAATTTGTTTTTGTTGCGACCAGAAATCTTCATGGCATTGATGATTTGGTCCTTAGCCGGATTGGATTCGATAATCTCATTGCCGGTCAGCTCATTTTCGGCTTGGAAATATCGCAGGGGAAGTTCAAAGCCGATGCGCCGTGAATAGAACAAGTTCGCTCTTGAGAATAGCTCCGTGCCTTCTGTAAAAAACTGTCGGTTATCGGAAAACTGCAGTTCAAATGCGGACAAATTGAGGACTTTCTGATCACTGATAGTTTGACCAAAGTCCGGAATGAGCGTGGCATCGAGGGTGAAGGCATCATTCAATCCCAGTTTCAAATCCAGACCGTAGTTGTAGCTCAGAGAGTTGGTTCGGCCTCCTTCCGGCTTGCCTTCGGTGTTGTAATACGATGATGCATAGGGAAACAGAAAGATTCGTCGGGGCGGATCGATGTTCCGGATTCCCGTGAGTGTGCCCATTTGGGTAAGTTTCCCTGCAACCATGGGGTCAACTCCATTCCAGTTGCCGTGATGGCGATGACGACGGATATCGCGTTCGAAGTTGATGTTCCAAACTTGGATATCCTGTTTAGGAAAGCGTATTGCTGCGAAGGGGATTTTCAACTCCAGAGACCAACCATCTTGCGTGCGCTTGGCCTTAGAATACCAGACAGCATTCCAGGTTTCATCTTCGCCTTCGGTGTCGACTCGCGCATCATATTGTTCACCATTGGGTGAGCTCAAAAATTTGAAGCCGTTAATCCCATCGGCATAGCAGCTGAATGTGACACCGGCGAAGTCTGTGTTGCACGATTTATCGCGGCCACACAATTCATACAAAATGCTGTCGGGACTTTCATCAAAGCACATAAACCCGATGTAAATCGCATCATCATGGTAGAGGACTCTGACCTCTGTTTTTTGGGTAAGCGGTGTACCCGGATTTGGCGTATCCATGATGAAATCGCCGGCAACGGGTGCGGTTTGCCAACAGGCATCATCGAGTAGTCCATCCATCTTCGGAACTTGACTGACCCGAACGGCCTCCAGTGATTTACGCTCGTATTGACCTGCAGCATGGAATGGCAGCCCAAGCATAGCATACAAGACAATAAAAATGGCGAGATAACGGCTAATCATGGATGGGCGGCAAAATTACTTGCCTCAGGGCTTTACAAACAATTTTCTCGTTCGATGGTTTGAAGGATTGTCATTCGTCAGGATTTCCCTCCTGTAAAACGAATGCATGTAATTTCGCTGACCTGATTATGCTCAAGACCGCTCAAACCGTCCTTACCGTTCTCACGCTACTTCTTGTAATTGCACTGAAAGCACAGCCCGGCAGCAAGACGGCTCAATATACCCTCAGCGGTACCCTTCAGGATGCCAATAGCGGAGAATACCTGATTGGAGCTGTTGTATCGAGCGTAGAAACCGGGAAAGGAGTAAGCACGAATCTGTATGGGTTTTATTCGTTAACATTACCGGAGGGCAAGCAGACCATACGATTCAGTTTGCTTGGATATGAAATGCAGGAGGTTCAGGTGGATCTTCAGCGTGATCAGCGACTGGATCGTTTTCTTTCGCCGAGCGCACTGCAGGCTAATGAGGTTACCATTGAAGGCAACAAGGACGACAACACCCGCAGCACCGACATTGGTAAGATAGAACTGGAAATGGACCAGGTTAAAACGCTTCCTGTGCTGCTCGGGGAAATCGATATTCTCAAAACCATCACCTTGCTACCCGGTGTAAAAAGCAGTGGAGAGGGCAATGCCGGGTTTTATGTGAGAGGCGGAGGAGTTGATCAGAACTTGGTCTTGCTGGATAACGCAACTGTTTATAACGCATCACACTTGTTCGGCTTTTTCTCCGTCTTCAATGCCGATGCCGTGAAGAATCTCGAGCTTACTAAAGGAGGAATTCCGTCTAGTTTTGGAGGCCGGCTCGCCTCCGTGCTGGATGTTTCGCTCAAGGAAGGCAATCAACGTTCGTTTCATGCGCAGGGCGGCATTGGAACGATATCTTCACGTTTAACCATCGAGGGTCCTATCAAAAAAGACACAGCTTCATTCATCATTAGTGCTCGCAGAACCTATATCGATGTGTTGTTGAAGCCTTTTATCAAGCCCACGGCCAATGCATATGGTTCGGGCTACTATTTCTACGATGTCAATGCGAAGTTGAATTGGCGGTTATCGCCGCGTGACCAACTGTTTCTAAGCGGATACTTCGGACGCGACGTTTTCAATTTTGCCAGCAAGAAGACGAATTTTTCCACGCGTATTCCTTGGGGAAATTCAACGGGGACGTTGCGCTGGAATCGGGTTATCAGTCCTAAGCTTTTCCTGAATTCCATTCTAACCTATACTGATTACGCGTTTTCGTTTGGCGCCAAACAAGAAGGATTTGAATTCACTCTATCCAGCGGCATTAAAGACTTGGGCGCTAAGGTTCAATGGAGTTATTACCCGAATTATCTCCATCGCCTCAAGTGGGGTGTGGATTACACGCATCATGATTTTCAGCCCAACAGTGTTTATGCGAAGAGCGGCGACACGGAATTTGACACGGGTGAAAAGACACACCTCTATTCTCATGAGGCTGCCGGATATGTGTTGGATGAGTATGACATCAGTGAAAAGCTGAGTATCAATGCGGGAATTCGGTATTCTTATTTTGCGCATGTAGGTCCGTTTACCCGATTCATTCGCACGGAGAACGGTGCTTTAGGTTCACAAGTGAACACCACAACCATCAACTACGACAAAGGAGAAGTTGTGGGGAATTATGGTGGATTCGAGCCGCGCTTAAACTTTCGATGGAGTGTGGGAAAAAGTGCGAGTATCAAAGGAGGTTACATGCGCAACTACCAATACATTCATCTCACCAGTCTATCTCCTACTTCGCTGCCAACTGACGTCTGGCTTCCTAGCACAGAGTTGCTAAAACCCCAAATCGGAGAACAGTATAGCATCGGTTACTTTAAAAATTTCTCAGACAATACATGGGAAAGCAGCATGGAGATTTATTACAAAACCATGGACAATCAGACGGAGTACAAAGAAGGTGCTCAGCCTGACCAAACCATTAATGACAACATTGACAACTTGCTCGTGTTTGGATCAGGGGAAAGCTACGGTGCTGAATTTTTCCTTAAAAAAGCCAAGGGTAATCTCAATGGCTGGATTGGATACACCTGGTCTAAAACAACCCGCACTTTCGCCGACATCAACGAAGGCCGAACCTTCCCTACGCGCTGGGATCGTCGACATGATTTGAGTGTAGTGATCAGTTATAAAATCCACCCACGATTAGACTTAGGATTTGTCTTTGTTTACGCCACGGGGAATGCCATCACGCTGCCGGTAGAACGTTATTTCTATGAAAACAGGGTGATTGATGTTTATGGTGATCGCAACAGTTATCGCATGGCGCCCTACCATCGCGCCGATATTTCGGCTACCTGGAAACTTCAAGGTAAGAGTAAAAAAACACTCGAGCAAAGCGTTGAAGACAAGCGTCCGAAGAAATTCTCAAGCAACCTGAACTTCTCGGTATACAATCTCTATAACCGAATGAATCCCTATTTCATTTACTTCGGAACGGACGGCCAATTGCAGGCAGGTGCGTTTCAAGTAAAAGCCTATCAGGTCAGTTTGTTCCCGATATTGCCAAGCATTACCTGGAACTTTGAATTCTAGCCTGCGCCTCCCATCATGAAAGAACTCGCACATCTTAATAAGTACTTCTGGAAATATCGCGGGAGGTTATTTGCGGGTTTCATCCTGATTGCATTCGGCAATATTTTCAGTGTGTATGCGCCTGTGGTGGTTCGCGACGGAATTGATTTTCTCGCCTCTGCATTGGAGGCCAAAAAAGCTTTTCCGGCAGAGCAATCCATTCCGGCACCGGGAAGCTTTGCATACATTACCCAATTTGTTGGAGCCGATACACCGGATGTAGTCCTCAACCAACAGAACTTCCAGAGCACCGTGGTGCGCATAGGTTTGTTACTTGCCCTGCTATACCTGGCGATGTACATCGTAAAAGGAGTCTTTCTTTTTTACCAAAGACAGGCTCTGATTGTCATGTCGCGCCATGTAGAATATGATCTCAAAAATGAGGTATACAGTAAATACCAGGAGTTGGATTTGGCATTCTATAAGCGCAATCGAACCGGTGACTTGATGAATCGCATTAGTGAGGATGTCAACCGCGTGCGCATGTACATCGGACCTGCGGTGATGTACACACTGAACCTTGGCGTATTACTGGTGATGTGCACTATCGTGATGCTGCAGATTGATGTCGAGTTGACGTTATACACACTCTCCCCGCTTCCATTTATGATGGTGGCTATTTTTTACGTCAGCCGGACGATTAATAAGAAGTCTGAATTGGTGCAACAACAGCAATCGCGATTAAGCACAATTGTGCAGGAAACTATTTCGGGGATTCGCGTTTTGAAATCCTTTGGCAGAGAAGCGCATTACAGCAAAGGCTTTGTTGATGAAAGCGCCACTTATCGCAAAAAGCAACTCAAGCTGGTTCGCATCGATGCGCTCTTTTTGCCGGTCATTGTTATTCTCGTTGGACTAAGTACCATTTTGACGATTTATGTCGGAACCCACAAGGTGTTGAATGGAGAAATTTCTCCCGGCGTGATTGTGCAATTCGTGTTTTACGTGAACATACTAACGTGGCCTTTCGCGGTGGTGGGTTGGGTAACCAGCCTTGTGCAAAAAGCTGAAGCAAGTCAGGGTCGCATCAATGAGTTTTTACGAACGCGGCCTGAAATTCAGCAGCCCGCCCATGCTGTCCATTTTCAATCGGGAAAAATTGAATTCAGACATGTTACCTTCATTTATCCTGACAGTGGAATCAAAGCCCTTGACGATGTCAGCTTCACCATTGAACCCGGAAAGACACTCGGAATCATCGGCCGCACAGGGAGCGGAAAATCAACTATTGCGCAATTGATTCCACGATTAATGGATCCTGTGCAAGGACAAGTAACTATCCACAATCAGGATATCCGCTCGCTCGACTTGGCTCAATTGCGGACACAGATAGGCTATGTGACCCAAGAAGTTTTTCTGTTTTCTGATTCCATTTCGAATAATATCAAATTCGGCTGTGACGCGAATGCTTATGCCATTGCGGAGGCGGCCAAAGTTGCCGCAGTTCATGAGGATATTCAGGGATTTCCGGCGCAATATGAAACCATTCTGGGTGAACGCGGAATCAACCTCAGCGGCGGTCAAAAACAACGGATATCGATTGCTCGAGCGATAGTCAAGAACCCGGATATCCTCATCTTCGATGACTGCTTGAGCGCTGTCGATACACAAACAGAAAATCTTATTTTACATGGCTTACGCAAGGTAATGGAGGGAAGAACATCCATTGTCATTGCTCACCGTATCTCTACCATCAAGGATGCCGATGAGATTCTATACATGGAACACGGACGCATTCTTGCCCGCGGAACTCATGAGCAGCTCTTGGCTCAGGAAGGAGAATACGCGGCACTCTATCGCAAACAATTACTCGAAGAATCAGAAGGCGATAAGAAAGCACTTTAAAGAACGATTGCTCATTACAGTTGTTTTTCTTTCATGACTGCTTCATCAGAATCTACCATTATTCATTGGTTTCGAAGAGACCTGCGCCTTGAGGATAATCATGCCCTTCACCAAGCAATTGCATCAGGTCAGCGCGTGCAATGCATCTTCATTTTAGACTCCAACATTCTGGAAAAACTTCCGGACCCTTGTGATGTACGCTTGACTTTCATCCATGCAACATTGGAAAAGCTAAACCTCGCCTTGCAGCAGATGGGCGGCACTTTGTTGACGTACTATGGAAAGCCAACCGAGGTGTGGAAGGATATTATCCGCGACTTGAAGCCAACCCAAGTTTACACGAACCGCGATTACGAACCCTATGCGCAAGAGCGGGACAAAGGAATTTATGCGCTACTGCAATCACATGGCATTACGATGAGTGGTTATAAAGACCACGTTATCTTCGAAAAAAGTGAGGTGGTCAAGGACGACTTAAAGCCTTATACGGTTTTCACGCCATACAGTAAGAAATGGAAATCAAAAGTGACTGCAGACACCTTTTCCGCTTTTGATTGTGGCGGTCTATCGAACGTTGTTCGCAAGTGCTCGCCGCAAGCGATTATCCCACTGGAGAGCATGCACATGCAACGTGCAAGTCTCGAACATATTCCGAGCATGCAGCTTGATGAATCTATTATTTCACATTACCACCAAACACGCGACACGCCCTCCGTGCGGGGCACATCACGTTTGAGTGTTCACCTGCGCTTTGGCACCGTCAGCATTCGTCAACTGGCACGCATCGGAATGCTGAAGAATGAAAAATGGTTGAACGAGCTTATCTGGCGAGATTTCTATCAAGCGATAATTTATCATTTTCCTCACAGTGTAACAGTATCCTTCAAGCCGGCCTATGATCGTATCGAGTGGCGCAATGATGAGCAGGAGTTTCAAGCCTGGTGCAAGGGTCAAACAGGCTATCCCATTGTCGATGCCGGTATGCGCGAGCTCAATACCACCGGCTTCATGCACAACCGTGTTCGGATGATTGTTGCGAGTTTTCTCACCAAACATCTGCTCATTGACTGGCGCTGGGGTGAACGTTACTTTGCAGCGAAGCTGAATGATTTCGAGTTGGCCAGCAATGTAGGTGGCTGGCAATGGGCTGCCAGCAGTGGTTGTGATGCGGCGCCTTATTTCCGCGTGTTCAATCCCGAACTACAGACGGGCAAATTCGATCCACAATACAAATACATCAAACAATGGGTTCCGGAATTGGGCACGCCGGCCTATTGCAAGCCCATTGTCGAACACAAGGCAGCCCGTGATCGCGTGCTTACCGTTTTCAAAACAGCTTTACAAGATCGTGATGCTTAGTTTTGAAGCATGAAAGGAATCTTCGCAGGATTAAATGTTCTCGATTTGTCCACCGTGTTGGCAGGTCCATCAGTAGGTACTTTTTTCGCTGAACTCGGGGCACACGTGACGAAAGTTGAAAGTCCATTCAACGGCGGTGATGTTACCCGATCATGGCGTCTTCCGGGCGAAGAATTATCATCTTCGGTCAGTGCCTACTTCGCATCTGTGAATTTTGACAAGCGCTATCTTCAGCTTGATTTGAGTGATTCGAGTTACCGAAAAAAGATTGAAGAATTAATTCGCGAGAGTGATGTAGTCATCGTCAATTTCAAACATGGCGATGATGTGAAATTCAAACTCACCTCAAACGATATACACGCCATTCAACCCGGGGCTATCTATGCGGCACTTACGGGCTTTGCATCGGATGAAAACCGCATTGCCTATGACGTTGTGCTGCAAGCCGAAAGCGGGCATATGTATATGAACGGTACGCCGGAAAGTGGTCCTGTGAAAATGCCTGTTGCAATGATTGACATTATCGCTGCGCACCAACTCAAGGAGGGTATTCTCTGCGCATTGTATACGCGTGAAAAAAGTGGCAAAGGCCTGACTGTTCGATGCACCCTGGAGGAGGCCGCGCTAACCGCATTGGTGAATCAGGCATCCAACTATCTCATGACGGGGCACATTCCCCGGCGGTTGGGTTCGTTGCATCCCAACATAGCGCCCTACGGAGAGGTGATGACTTGTGCAGACGGACGACTGTTGGTGCTAGCTGTCGGTAGTAATGGCCAATTCGCCGCGCTATGTCAGTTGCTTCAATTAAATAAGCTAATCGATGACGCTCGCTTCGCTTCGAACGCTCAACGGGTCATTCATCGAAAGGAGTTGTATGCTTTATTGAAACCCGCATTCGTCAACCATTCCTGTGATGATTGGATGAGTCGTCTGAATGGGGCCGGTGTTCCTGCCGGTGCGATCAAGGATATGGCCCAAGTGATGGAAGGCGCAACAGCACAACGAATGATTCGGGAAGAAAAAATAGATGGACAAATCACCCGGCGTATAACCGGAGTCGGCTTTACGCTGGAATCTTGATTTCGTAAACTTTGCGTTCTTTATTGCGCAAGTAATTCTCCCGAAGCCACGGGTTGAGCAACTTCAAGTTCTTGTAGGTAGTGCTTTGTTGCTTGGCGAATTGGGCGAGGTCAGTGATGGAAGTATCTACAGAAACTACACTGAAGCGATAGGGCTCATACAAATCGGCCGGACGAAGCACGAAGCCGTATTTGTCGGCATTATTGAAAATTTCCTTCATGGCCAAGATGCGATACACATAGCGGCCCGTCTCCTCATTGAGCAGTAAATCCCAATAATTGGATTGCCCCTGACGATCGACTTGACGTTGCAGCCCACCCGCACCCATGTTATAAGAAGCAGCAGCCATAGCCCACGAACCGTGGCGGTCATAAGCATCCTTTAAAAAATGACACGCTGCGTAAGTACTTTTTTCCACGTGATATCGCTCATCCACCTGGTCATTGACCTCAAGTCCATAGCTAATACCGGTATCTTCCATAAACTGCCAAAAGCCCTTTGCTCCGGCGGGAGATGAGGTTTGTGTGAGTGCACTTTCGATGACTGCGAGAAACTTAAAATCATCGGGAATCTCATTCGCCTTAAGTATCGGTTCTATCACCGGAAACCAACGATAGGCGCGTTTGATCGCTAATAGTGTATTACTGTGCCAGTAGACATTCACCAATAATTCGCGATCGAAACGTTCGCGGCTATCTAGTGCTTCCAGGGGTACTGATTCGCCGGCAAACTCCATTTTTTCGGGCAAGGGAAGCGAATAAATTCGATAGCGACCATTAATAACATCAAAGTAGGCTTGGTTGTCCTCTTTTGATGGTCTAGACTTGAGCACGAAACTGAACAGAGTGACTACAAGAAGTGATGTCATTAACCCAATACCCGCAGCTATCCAATAGACTTTACGTTGCATTGTCCTTAGAAAAAGGGGGATTTGAATTCACTAAATAGCATGGCATTGCCGTCCTTATCGGAAATAATCGGTTGATCAACTCCCCAATCAATCCCGAGTGTGGCGTCATTCCAGCGCAAACTGCGATCACATTCACCGCTGTAGTAGTTTGTGCACTTGTACGAAAAGACCGTCTTCTCTTCCACTGCCCAAAAACCATGAGCAAAGCCTTCGGGAATGAAGAGTTGTTTCCTGTTTTCTGATGTGAGCAAAATTTTATACCACTTTCCGAAGGTGGGTTGTGTGACTCGCAGGTCAACAACAACATCCCACGCTGCACCCTGCGCTACGCGAACAAGTTTTGCCTGGGCTTTTGGCGGTACCTGAAAATGTAACCCTCGTAACGTGTTTTGAATAGAAGTACTCTCATTGTCCTGCACAAAGGTGACGTTTAGACCAGTCTCCACTCTGAACCTTGCCTCATTGAAGCTTTCCATAAAAGAACCGCGGGCATCGGTATATACCGTTGGTTCCAAAACCAATAGTCCCTTAAATTCAGTGCTCTCTATAGTCATGATTAAACTTAGCGTGCAAGAGAAAGAATGGACAGCAACACGGAGGCCCCGCTAAAGAGAATCAAGATAGGCCTGACTTCCTGAGCAAGCAGCTGTGTAACTCTTGGACGTGACTGAACATAAATGACATCACCACTTTCTACAGGAGCCGAAGCATACTTTATTCCTTCAATTTCTGATAAGTCAATCAAAAAGGAGACACGCTGACCATTGACATTTCGAAACAGCATGATTTTCGCCGCTTTGGCACTCGGGCCAATACCCCCCGCTCGCGCAATAGCTTCCACAATGCTTACATATTGCTCTCCCAGTTGGACCACACTACCTGTTCCATCGGGGCTTGTAAAAATCACAACCTGTCTATTTTGAACACGAATAATTACGTATGGTCGATTGAACAATTTTTCAAATTCATCCTCGATGTAGTCTTGTGCTTTCTGAATCGTAAGACCACCGATTTTTCGAACGCCAATTACCGGAAACTCCACCTCACCTTTATCGTTTACCGTGAAATCCACAGGTAACGAATTTGTGGATACACGCGCCTCTAACGGACCAGTACTCTGTTCAAGGATAATAGCTCCTTCGTTGGTAAATACGGTAAACGAAATGATGTCAAAAGGTTGAATAGTGTATTCTATATTTGAAGTATCAATGGCCAATTGATTGAACACATAATCCTTTGGCGGTTTGAACATTACTTCCGAACGAACATAACAGGATGAAATGGACGCCACAACTAAAATAAAGAATATGCACTGCTGCAACTTTCCGGTCATTTGCTAATTTTTCTCCAAAAGTAATACCGGAAGGTTGGAATTGGATACTCCGCAACAGGTAAACTCATTGAACAGTTTCTCAGCATGCAAACACATTCTCTCGTTGGCTTCACTAGTTATTTTTGCCCACCACAACGGAAAACATGTCCTCCACAAGCATACGACAACTCACCATCCAGGATTTTGAATTAGTCTACCGTTGGGAAAACCGTGAAGAACTCTGGAAGATTTCAGATGAGAGCGGGCCTTACAGTCGCGAACAAATCGAGACCTTCATGCAACGATGTCTTGTGGAGCCATTTGGCGAGATTAGGCGATGGATTATTGAAACAACAGCACGCGAGCCGCTTGGCATTATTGACCTTTTCGATATCAATTGGTCGGTAAAAAGTGCGGGTATGGGAATAATGATAACGGAAGAGAAAGACCGTCGAAAAGGCCATGCTCACCGCGCCCTCACACAGGTTTTACGTATTTTAGAACAGGAGAATTGGAGAGTTGTCCGAGCACTCATTCATGAGGAAAACATTGCTAGTCGAAAC
>Ga0315902_10000597_pt1 | contig 60752 bp, 39 predicted proteins | sample LakEriMetagenome_9_FD_203523 | JGI IMG/M metagenome (GOLD analysis project Ga0315902, IMG submission 203523) | Freshwater fungal communities from buoy surface, Lake Erie, Ohio, United States - Buoy 12 MA117 | ecosystem: Environmental > Aquatic > Freshwater > Lake > Lake biofilm | place: USA... | reverse complement strand
CGGTCTAACAAATGACGAAGAGATCGCAGAAGGTACAGATCCACTCAACCCGGATTCAGATGGTGATGGCGTAACGGATGGTGATGAAGTAGCTGACAACACCGATCCGAACGATCCGTGTAGCCTTATCATCGCTAGCCAGTCGGTTACTCCGAACGCAGCTTGGGGCACTCTCGACTGTGATAACGACGGTCTAACAAATGACGAAGAGATCGCAGAAGGTACAGATCCACTCAACCCGGATTCAGATGGTGATGGCGTAACGGATGGTGATGAAGTAGCTGACAACACCGATCCGAACGATCCGTGTAGCCTTGTCATCGCTAGCCAGACTGTCACTCCGAACGCAGCTTGGGGTACTCTCGACTGTGATAACGACGGATTGACCAACGACGAAGAAATCACAGAAGGTACAGATCCACTCAACCCGGATTCGGACGGTGATGGCGTAACGGATGGTGATGAAGTAGCTGACGGTACAGATGCCAATGATCCTTGCGACCTACTTGTTGCTTCTCAAACGGTCACCCCTTCTGCTGACTGGAGTGCACTGGATTGTGATGGTGATGGCGTAAACAATGGTGAAGAATATGCACAAGGTTCAGATCCACTTGACCCATGCGACCCTGTGAAATGTGGATTCACGATACCGGAAGCCTTTACACCTGATGGTGACGGAATCAATGACTTCTTTGTCATTGAAGGAATTGAGTTATTTGAGAATAATAACATAAGTATATTCAACCGTTGGGGTAACATAGTTTATGAAACCTCTGATTACCAAAATGACTGGAACGGTAACTCAACTAACTCATTGAATGTTGGTGGTGAAGAATTGCCAACAGGAACGTACTACTATCTATTCGATACAGGCACTGTTGAGTACGGTGTTCTTAAAGGATACATTTACTTGCAGCGTTAATAAACTAATTGATCGTTAAGATGAATAAGATGAAAAAAAATATAGTACTGATCGCACTGACGTTTACCGCGGGACAGGTGATCGCACAGCAGGAACCTCAATTCACCCAGTATTTTGACAATATGCTTTTTGTCAATCCTGCTTATGCCGGCAGCAACAATATGCTTAGTATTATCGGTATGCACAGGGAACAATGGGTGGGATTTGACGGTGCCCCCAGAACAAGTACACTTAGCGTTCATTCTCCTCTACGCTATGAGTCCGTTGGCTTAGGATTTACTGCTGTCAATGATCAGATCGGCCCGATGAATCAGACGATGTTTTACGCGGATTTCTCCTACACGGTAGAACTGACCAAAGTTCAAAAGCTCTCCTTTGGCTTGAAGGGCGGATTCAACATGATCAATCTCAGGACCGCTGACTTGGTAACTACCGAGGTGGGTGATCCAAAGCTTCTTCAAAACAGCCGATTCCAGTTCAATCCTAATGTAGGCGCTGGTGTGTATTACCATACTCCACATTTTTTCGCTGGTGTGAGTACACCAAAGATCCTGGAGAATAGCTACGGAGGGAACAGCACGACCAATTTGGAAAGAAGACACTATTACGGAATCATTGGTGGTGTTTTCACTATTTCTAAACTTTGGAAACTGCGCCCTTCATCACAGATCAAGGTTACCTCAGGTGCCCCATTGAGCGTTGATCTGAGTGTCGCCGGAATCTACGCTGATAAGTTATGGCTTGGAGCTTTGTATAGACATAACGCTGCAGTAGGAGGATTCGTTCAGTATCAGATCAGCGATCAGTTCCGCATAGGCATTGCGAGCGACTTTAGTACACAAGCGATCCGTAGCTATAATAGTGGAACGTTTGAGGCAATGCTCTCATATGACTTCAATTTCCGCAAGGATGGTATCCGCTCGACACGCTATTTTTAACGAATGACCAACAGAATTATGTTTAAGTTTTCCATCACTATTGTATCAGTGTTCATAGCCAATATTTTATTGGCACAATCGGGTAAGCTGAAGAAAGCTGACCAGTATTTTGACCTTCTCGCTTATCATTCGGCTATTCCGCTCTATGAGGAATTAAAGGGTTCATCAAGCGATAGTCCCCAACTCAAGGCGAAGCTGGCTATGAGTTATTTCAAAATGGGTGAAATGGTCAAGGCAGCAGAAAATTATGCGCAAGCCTTTCAATCAGCTCTGGACATCGAAGCCGAGCACTATTTGACATATGCTCAAACGCTCAAGCAGCTTGGCAAGTATACAGAGGCTGATTCATGGATGTTGAAGTACGACCAAAAATTAGCGGGTACGCTGATCGGAAAGAATTTTGAAAAGAATAAGAATTACCTCGAAAACATCCGCAATACCTCACCGCATTTTGAACTGAGCAAAGTAAGCTTTAACACCAGTGAGGCCGATTTTGGCGGTTATTACAGAAGTGATGCGGATATGCTGTATTTCGTTTCCTCCAGAGATACTGACCCGGTAAAATGGGCGTATGGCTGGAATGGTCGATCCTTTTTGGATGTGTACACTTACGCTCGGAATGGTGATGGAAAGATCCAAAGGTTGGGCAAAAAGGTGAATTCAAAATACCACGAAGGCCCGCTTTGCTTCTCTAGTAATAATCGTAGTGTATTGTTCACCAGGAACAATCTTCAGAAAGGTAAGCTAAGAAAAGATGCCAAAGGAATTCAAAACCTGAAGCTCTTTATTGCTGACGTAAGTACTGATGGTAAATGGTCCAATGTTCGCGAACTGAATATCAATTCAAAGGACTATTCCGTTGGACATCCGGCACTGTCTCCGGATGGTAAGACGCTTTATTTTGTTTCAGACATGCCGGGTGGTTCAGGTGGAGCGGATCTGTACAAGGCTTCCATCGCAACGGATGGCACAATCGGAAAACCGGAAAACCTTGGATCTCTCGTAAATACAGAAGGTCAGGAAATGTTCCCTTGGATCTCACCTCAAGGTCAATTGTTCTTTGCATCGAATGGATTAACTGGTCTTGGGGGGCTGGATATATTTGTTGCGGAGCTTGATGAAAATGGAAAGGTTCGCGCTATTCAGCATGGCGGCCCTGTTATAAACAGTCAATGGGATGACTTTGCACTTGCTTTCCTGCCTGATGGTAAATCCGGTTATGTATCTTCGAATAGAGATGGGGGGCTCGGTGGAGATGATATTTACAGCTTTACACTGATCAAGCCTTTTGTATTCAAAACAGTTCTATCCGGCCAGGTTACGGATGTGGCAACTGGCAGCCCATTGCCAAATGCGCTGATTTCCTTACTGGATGATAAAGGAACTACGATTGCTACCGTAACTGCTGATCCAAATGGTGCTTATTCCTTTGCTGTTGACCCGGGAAAGAACTACAATTTGGTTTTCAGTAACCCTGGTTATGACGCACAAAACAAAACTGTAGAGATAGCAGATAATGCCACTGCAGTGACTGCCAACGGTGATTTATCCAGAACTCCGGCGTTTGGACTTCTTTGCCTCGTTACAGACGCAGCGAGCTCACAACCTCTGGATAATGTTGCAGTGGTCATCAAGGATACCAAAACAGGGAAAGTACTGCTCGACAGTTCAACACCGGCAAGTGGTACCCTAAGCGTCTCGCTGGAGAATGTTAAAATTGGTGATAATCTCAATCTTGAAATCACCCTTTCACGTGAAGGCTATTTGTCTAAATCACAGACTTTGAATATCGGGATCAACAAGCCGGGGATGATCAATCTTCATGAACTTATGGATGTTCAGCTCTCAAAAGTTGAAGTTGGGATCGATCTTGCAACGATCATCGACATTAAACCGATCTACTTTGATTTGGGTAAAGCTACCATCCGAAAAGATGCAGCTATTGAGCTGGACAAGATCGTAAAGGTGATGAATGACTACCCCAACATGGAGATTGAACTGGGATCTCATACGGATTGTCGCGGAAGTATTGCATCGAATACAACGCTATCTGATAAAAGAGCCAAAGCTTCAGCAGAATACATCCAAAAGAAGATCTCCAATCCATCAAGGATCTACGGAAAAGGATACGGCGAAACAAAACTTAAAGTTGACTGCCCTTGTGAGGGAACGGTTAAGTCAAACTGCTCCGAAGAGCAGCATCAGCAAAACCGAAGAACTGAATTCATCATCATCAAAATGTGATGATCAAAGTGATCAATTTGAAAGGCTCGGGCATTTTGATGTTCGAGCCTTCGTTTTTTCATGGCGATTCTTACTAATTTTACCAAGCACAATTTATAAAATGGAACGTACTAAGATCGCAGAGATTCTGAATCAACCGAAACTCGGGGAAGACTACCTTGTTAAAGGATGGGTCCGAGCTTTTCGAAGCAATCGGTTTATTCAGCTCAATGACGGTTCAACGATCAACACGCTACAGGCTGTAGTCGATTTTGAGCTATTCGATGAAGCTTTACTGAAAAGGATAAATACTGCTTCAGCAGTGGGACTGACGGGTATCCTGGTTGCATCTCAGGGGACTGGACAGGCGGTTGAACTTCAGGTGAAGCACATAGAGCTCATCGGTGAAGCAGACCCTGATGATGTTCAAAAGACGGTCATGCAGCCCAAAAAGCATTCCTTGGAATTCTTGCGGGAGCAGGCACACTTGAGATTTCGCACGAACACTTTTGGTGCAGTTTTCAGGATCCGTCATGCCGTTTCTTATGCAATCCATAAATTCTTTCACGAAAGAGGTTTTTATTATATCCACACCCCGATCATCACCGGCTCTGATGCAGAAGGCGCCGGGGAGATGTTCAGAGTGACTACCCTTGACCCAAAGAATCCGCCATTGAATGAGGATGGATCGGTCAATTTCAAAGAAGACTTCTTCGGTAAAGGCGTAAATCTCACCGTATCCGGTCAGTTGGAAGCGGAACTTGCCGCCCTGGCGCTGGGACAAGTTTACACGTTCGGACCGACTTTTCGGGCGGAGAATTCAAATACTTCCCGTCACCTGGCAGAATTCTGGATGATCGAGCCAGAAGTGGCCTTCAACGACATCCACGATAACATGGATCTTGCGGAGGGAATGCTCAAATACATCTGTCAGTTCGTCATGGATAACTGTGCAGATGACCTGAACTTCCTGAATGAACGCGAAGTTGTCGAGCAACAGAGTAAACCGCAGCATGAACGCAATGAGCTTTCCTTGATCGAACGCCTAAGGTTCGTGACCATGAATGATTTCAAAAGGATCACCTATACAGAAGCTATTGACGTACTTCGAAATTCAAACCACTACAAAAAGAAAAAATTCCAGTACGAGGTAGAATGGGGAACCGATCTGCAGTCGGAACATGAGCGCTATCTTGTAGAAAAAGAATTTAAGCGGCCTGTGATCATCACGGACTATCCGGCTTCATTCAAGGCTTTTTACATGCGAAGGAACGACGATTGTGAACCCGGTCGAGAAACGGTTGCAGCAATGGACATTCTCTTTCCGGGGATCGGCGAAATGGTAGGTGGATCTCAACGGGAAGAGCGCCTCGATATCCTGAGAGAAAAGTGTGCAGCGTTTCACATTCCTGAAAAAGAATTATGGTGGTATCTGGAGACGCGCAAGTTCGGAACAGTGCCGCATGCAGGTTTTGGCCTCGGATTTGAAAGGATGGTCATGTTTGTGACCGGAATGACTAACATCAGGGACGTAATTCCATTCCCGCGCACACCACAGAATGCTGAATTTTAAATAAAACACTATATTTAATCGGTTTCAAATCCTGTAAATGGCACTTAAGCAACATCTCACTCAAAAGCTTGAACAGCGGCTCTCTCCTCAGCAGATCCAGCTGATGAAGTTGTTGCAAGTACCAACCATCGAGCTTGATCAGCGGATCAAACAAGAGATCGAGGAAAATCCTGCGCTGGAAGAAGGGGATGACCACGAAAGCGATGACTTTCAGGACCAGGACGATGAATTCGAAAACAGCGACCTCGATATCGATATCGCTAATTACATCGATGATGATATTGCCGATTACAAGACACGAGTAAGCAATAAGGGTAAAGACGATGAAGAAAGGGTGGTTCCGCTCTCAGGAGAACAATCATTTCAGGAACGCCTAACCGAGCAACTTCATTTGCTCGATATGGACGAGGTCCAGTTCATCATTGCTGACACGATCATAGGAAACCTGGACGAATCAGGTTATCTCAAAAGGGATCTTGATGCCATTGTTGACGATCTGGCTTTTAGTGCGAACGTGAATACCACAGAGGCAGAGGTTGAAGACGTGCTGAGAATCATTCAGGAGCTGGATCCTGCAGGAGTTGGTGCACGGGACTTACAAGAATGTTTGATCTTACAGATCACCAGAAAACAGGACGGTGACATTACTAAGTTCACGGCAAAAGTCATCCTGGAGCAGTTCTTTGAGGAATTCACCCGAAAACACTACGACAGGATTTCCAAGAAGCTCGAGATCGAAGACCAGGATTTGAAAGAAGCGATCGATGAGATCTTGCGACTGAATCCAAAGCCAGGTGGCTCCATGAAGGAATCGGCAAAGAACCATCAACAGATCATTCCCGACTTCATGATCACGGAGTATGAAGGACAGCTTGAACTCACACTAAATAGCAGGAATGCCCCCGATCTGAAAGTGAGTCGAGAGTATGAACAAATGCTTCGGCTCTATGCCGAAGGAGCCAAGACCTCGAAATCAGATAAGGAAGCACTAATGTTCGTGAAACAAAAACTAGATGGTGCCAAGTGGTTCATTGATGCGATCAAACAACGACAGCAGACCTTGCTTTTTACGATGGGTGCGATCATGAATTACCAGGCTGATTATTTCAGGTCAGGTGATGAGGTCAACCTCAAACCGATGATCTTGAAAGATATTGCGGAGATCGTAGGTCTCGATATTTCAACTATTTCGCGTGTTGCCAACAGTAAATATGTACAGACGAACTTCGGGATCTTCCCGCTGAAGTATTTCTTCTCCGAATCGCTGTCGACAGATACGGGTGAAGAGGTCTCAACCCGTGAAGTAAAGAAGATTCTTTCCGATGCCATTGAAGCCGAAAATAAACGTCGTCCTTTGACGGATGAAAAATTGATGGAGCTGCTAAAAGAGAAAGGATACAACATCGCCAGAAGAACTGTTGCCAAATACAGGGAACAATTGAACATACCTGTAGCCAGACTAAGGAAAGAACTCTGATGAAAGTATTTTCCGAGATCGCCTCGTGGGTATTTCTACCACTTTTAATGCCGGTTTATGGACTGTTGATTGCCTTGTATGTTCCCAGTGATCAGGACTACCTTCTCAACGAAGATTGTCTTTATCTTATCAATGATTCCATTAAACTCGCCGTTCTGATAATGTTCGTTATTTTCAGCGCAGTAGCGCCCGGCCTATCCTTTTTAATCCTCAAAAAAAGGAATATTATCAGTACCATCGACATGGAAGATAAGCGCGAAAGAAGTATTCCCATGCTTATCATGCTCGTGTATTGTTTGATGCTGTATTTCCTGTTTCTGCAGAAAGCACCAGGAGGCGTTCTGCCAAAATATGTTTACGCCCTGCCCCTTTCAGGCGTTTTTGTTACCGTCAGCTACGCGCTGATCAACCGTTGGATCAAGATCAGTTTACATGCCGGCGGGGCAGGAATTCTGGCGGGCTTTCTTTTTGCCTACTCCTGGGGTCACATGGAGTATGAGTTTTGGACACTTGTATTTCCGATCTTAGCGTCAGGGATCACACTCACTGCACGACTGTACTTGAAAAAGCATACACCCTTCGAGGTATATACCGGATGGAGCCTGGCATTTACAGGTACATTTTTTGTCAACCTGTTTTATCCAATTGCATAAAGACGATTTATGAGAACATTACACACACGTTTTATTATAGGATCTCTTGCTTTACTGATCATCAGTGGATGCGGAATGGTCAACGATAAGAATAAAGGTAAAGGATTTAATCTGTTCACTATTGATCAGGACAAACAACTTGGGGCGCAGGTTGCTGCAGAGATCGAATCGAATCCCGTTCAGTATCCAATACTCGATTCTGTGAAACATTCGGATGTTTACCGCTATGTCTACGGTGTTCGCGACAAACTGCTGAATGCCGGAAATGTTGATTTTAAAAATGAGTTCTCGTGGCGCATTCGGATCATCCATGATGATTCTACTTTGAATGCATTTTGCACACCAGGAGGGTATATTTATATCTACACGGGAATTCTTAAATTCCTTGATAATGAATCGGAATTAGCAGGAGTGCTAGGACATGAAATGGGGCATGCCGATATGCGACATTCTACACGTCAAATGACACAAATGTTTGGTGTTCAAATCCTTCTGGACGTTTTAGCAGGTGACAGGATAGCACTCAAGCAAGTGACCGGTGCCCTTATCGGTTTGAAATTTTCCAGGAATCACGAAACAGAAGCGGATGACTGTTCTGTGAAATACTTATGTCCAACTGATTACAATGCTGACGGAGGAGCAGGCTTTTTTCAAAAGATCCAGGCCATGGGTGGGCCAAAACCACCGGAATTCCTCAGTACTCACCCTGACCCGGGAAACAGAGTAGAAAACTTCCAGAACTCAAAAATCACATTGGGCTGTGCAGGAAACAACAACTTTGCGATTGAATACAAAACCATAATGGCCAAACTTCCAAAATAATCCTGATGCGGGAGAAAAAAACCTCTCTTGAGGATATTGCAAAAGCAGTCGGTGTTTCAAAGGCTACTGTATCATTTGTCCTTAACGATCGGGGTGATGAATTCAACATCAGCAAAGAAAAGCAGCGAATTATTAAGGAAAAAGCGATCGAGCTGGCGTATGTGCCTAATTTCTTCGCCAAAAGCCTTCGTCAAGGTCAAACAAGAACGATCGGCCTGGTGCTTGCAGATATTTCCAATCCATTTTATGCGGAATTATGTAAAACGATCCAGGAGGAACTTTACAAAAGAGGTTACTCCACGCTGATCGTCAATACCAACGATAACAAGGAACTTGAGAAGATCCTCATGCGCGAGCTCATACAACGCTCGATCGATGGGATGATCATTTCACCGTGCAACACGATCGACGCCTTGATCCCGATCCTGGATGACACGCATATTCCAGTAGTATTTGCCGATCGTCCGGGGGATGATCATGCCGATTTTGTTGGGATAGACAACACCAAAGAAGCACAAAAGCTCATTCGTCATTTTTCAGTGAAACCAAGACGCGTTGTTGCGCTGACTCAACATGCAGAGCGAGTCGATTCGATACAAAACAGGATCTTTGGTGCAGAAAAGGCTTGTGGTGCAGAAAACATCGAATTTGAAGCTGTACACTTGCCCGAAAATGAAAAAGACACGAACGGGATCATTCTTTCTGAACTTAAAAAAGGAACAGACGCTTTCCTTCCTCTGAACAATCCGGTCGCACTGAAATTGGTGGCCGCGCTGAAAACCAATGGGATCAATATTCCAGGACAGGTCAGGATCATCTCCTTTGACGACCATATCGCTTTTGATCACATGGATCCGCCTATTTCAGCTTTGAAACAACCTGTATATCACATCGGACTGGAAAGTGTGGAACGCCTCGTTGATCGCCTTAAAGAGACGAAAGTTCCCGGAAAGCATTTGTTGCTGAGTTGTGAGTTCAAAGCAAGGGGTTCGCACTAATTTATCGAATTCAAACAAACGAGAAAACGCTGAATACTTATCACATGAGCTCTGTCGTTAAGCTTCTGATCACATTTTGCATTTGTTTTATAAGCGGTTCAGCCAGTGCACAAAATCCCCCATACTTTCTATGTACCGTGGAAGATGGCGCCCCATCCAATGAAATGTATTGGGTGCATCAGGACAAAGATGGATATATCTGGGTCGGTTGTGACGCCGGCTTGTTCAGATTCAATGGAATCCGTTTCAAACATTACACTTCATCCGAACTAACAGCACGGTCGGCAACAGGTATTATTCAAAGTAAGACAAGCGGGCGAATCTATGCCTACAATTTCAACCGCCAACTCTTCTATGTGGAACAGGGAAGTATACATGTTTTAAAAAACTGGAACCGTGTTGTCAATGGACTGGCAGATGATGGCAATGGAAACATCTGGATCACCTCATCCGATGGGTTGTTCAAACTCGACGAAAGCACTGATAAGATATCGATCGTCAATTCAGAAAAGCACTATTCCTACCTGAATGGCATGAATTATACCTCACATGGAATCTCAAATCCAGATGGAACGATCTATTACCATAACGGTAATCAAATTCTGCGCTCCAAACAGGGAAAAATAGAACGAGTTCTTGCTGACAGTCGCTTTATGAACGTGACCATCATGATATCCCGATTTTCCAGTCAACCATGGTTCATGAGTGTCACAGGAGAACTTATCCTTCAATACAAAAACGGATCATACCGAGATTATAACAATGAAGAGCTCTTATCCTGCTTAAAAGGAAAAAAGATCAACTGCGTATTCGAATCCAAAGATGGTAAATTATGGATAGGAACCTATTCCGGTCTGGTATTGCATGACCCTAGGTCCGGAAAAACAGAGTTGCTGTACGATCAGTTCTCATTTTCCTATGGAATCCAGGACAAAGAGGGAAACTATTGGTTCACTACCTTACATAATGGCCTTGTACGCATTCCGAGCATGCAAGTGAAAAGCTGGCAATCGGTAGATGACAACAGGAAAACTGAGCAGTTTTCTCATGTATGCACAAACGAACAGACCGTTTTTTTGGGGGGTACAAATGGTTTTCTTTCTACGGTGAACATCAGAACCGGGGCAATTCAAAAGATCAGGCATGAGCCGCTGTCCGATCTGGGAACACTCTATTTCGACGCACTGGACAACTGTATTTATCTCAATAAACTGAGCAGCTTGTTTATCTTTAAAAATGGTCACTTTGAGCTGGTAAATAATAAGGCAAGACCCATAAAGGCTATACTTCATGTCCCGGAAGGATACTTCCTTCTTAGCTCACAAGGACTTTATTACACCCGCTCAGTGAATGAGCCATTGGTGCAGAAAAACATGGTTGATTCCGACTGGTACAGAGATATTTGTAAATCTCCATTTTCGTCATCTTTCTACACCGCCACTAACAGCGGTATCAAAGAGATCATTCAAAGCGGTAGAACATACCGTATAGGAAGTCAATATCTGAAAGGGCGACAGATCATTTCCATTTGTCCAGATGAGAAAAGGAACCGAATTTATGCCTATTGCTTTGACGGGGGACTCTACCTCATTGATGAAACCAAAAAGATTAAAAAGATTATACAACTGGAAACAGATATCCGCGTTACCCAAGTTCGATGTTATGCCGACCGGCTTTACATGGCCAGTAACAAAGGGATATTGGTATTGGATCCAGAGAGCAATGAACAAGTGCTTTTTGATAGGTTCAGTGGATTGGCATCGAATAATATTCGATCAATCGCATTCTCCGGAAATAACTGCTGGGCGGCTGGTGAAAGCTTGCAAAAGATTCCTCTTTCTTTGTTCAGGAAGCACAACGTACGTTCCAGGATTTTATCACGGGAGGTGCTTATCAATGGCAACAAAGTGAATAATAGAGGCCTAATCGAACTTAATTACAAAGACAAACTATCACTCATCGCCGATGGTATTAGCTACCGTTCGAATGGCAATTATCAGTTCGCATACCGCATTCAAGGATACAACAGTAACTGGATCAAAGTGCCAGGTCAGGTTGAGAAGATCGATTTTGTATCACTTCCAACCGGGAATATATCGATTGAATTGAAACTGATCGACCATGCAGGAAAAGACTCAGCAAATGTTATTGTTTACAAACTTTATGTCAATCCGCCTTTCTGGCAACGGTGGTGGTTCTATGTAGTGATCACGCTCACGACACTCATGCTTGCTTTGGGTAGTTTTCGATGGCGTTTGAAAGGTATCCGCATGAAGCAGATCAGAGAGTTAGAGCGCCTGAAATTGGAAAATGAGTTACGATTGACACAACAAAATGTACTGAAAGCGCAAATGAATCCACATTTCCTATTCAATGTCTTGAATTCGATCAAAGGGTATATATATGAAAACGACAAGAAGAATGCGGCAAAATACTTGAGTGAATTCTCCAATCTGGTTCGAAAAGTATTGGAGTTAAGTTCTGCGCAAAAAGTTTCCCTTGATCAGGAGCTTGAAACACTTGAGTTGTATATCGATTTGGAAGCAATGTTACTGCAAAGTAACTTCAAATATGATCTGGTGATCCATGAAAGTATCGATACATCGGCTATCCAGATGCCTGCGCTACTTCTTCAACCGTATGTTGAGAATGCTTTTAAACATGGATTACGTCATAAGAATGGACCAAAAAGTCTTGAGATCGGAATCCAATTTGACGATCAGGAAGAGTTACTTACCATCAAAATCGCTGATAACGGTATCGGAAGAAAAGCATCTGCGCTCATCAATGCCGAAAATCGTGGAGAACATCAATCGTTTGCGACTTCAGCTATGGAAAAGCGGATCCAATTACTAAATCATGAGCGAAAGGATGTCGTAGGCGTTGAAATTAAAGATAAATTTGAAGGAGTGGAAGCAATAGGAACAATTGTCATCATTCGTATTCATGTCGGAAAAAGTTGAAATTCGAGCAGTTATCATTGATGATTCGGCACAAGCCCGAAAGCTGTTGCGTTTGATGCTGATGGAACTTGCTCCGGATGTAAAGCAGGTTGGTGAGGCGGAAAATGTGGAGGAAGGTCTGCAGCTTATAAACTACCAGCAGCCGGATGCCGTTTTTTTAGACATCGAAATGCCAGGTAAAACGGGGCTTCAGCTTGCTGAGAGTTTGCTTGAACGCAGTTTTAAGGGAAATGTCGTTTTTACCACAGCATACAATGCCCACGCTTTAAAAGCTTTTCGCCTTTCGGCTATTGATTATTTGCTGAAACCCATTCAGGAGGATCAGTTGCTTGAAGCGGTAGAGAAACTGAAGGAAGAAAAAAAAAACAGGGACAATGAAAACCGTCTGAAAGCCCTCACAGAGAATCTGCGCGAGGAGCGCGGTGAGGTACTTTGTATCCCGACGCAAAATGGCTTTGAATACATACCACTTGAGGAGATCGAATACCTTGAAGCAGATGGTTCCTATGTAAAGATCTATTGTGTCAACAACCGCTCGAAAACGGTTTCCAAAAACCTTAAATACTTCGAAAGCGCCCTGGCTGATAGTACAAATTTTGTTCGGACACACCGTTCCTTCGTCGTCAATCTTGATTTTGTAACCAACTATTCAAAATCAGAGGGAGGATATCTTACCCTCAAGCGAAATGTGCAGATCCCTGTTTCACGGGAAAGGAAGCAGGCAATTCAAGATATTCTTAAGTGATCCATCCAACTGTTAGAGGACTAAGTTCCCTGAATTAGCGACTAGCTTTTTTACCGTTTACAAATTCAAGTACACTGTTTACAAAACCATTTTCTGATTGGTTTATCATTACGGTAATTTAGCTGTGTAACTTGTAAATCAAAAATCATGAAATTTATAAAAAGACTATTTTTAATAAGCTTTTCTTTCATCTGCTCCATTTCGGCAATTGCACAAAACCAGAATTCACTCTATTTTGATGGGATTAATGACAAAGTTGATCTACCTGCCGCTACGCATACTGGCATAACAACTAACGGAACACTTGAAGCATGGATCAAGACTTCGTTTGACAACTCCGGATACAGAGGAATAGTAGTACGTTCAGGTTATTATGGTTTATTCTTAATAGATAATAAATTAAGCACCTTTGTTTGGGGAGGAGGCGCGCAAGGAGCAACAACTTACAACAATGTTTCTTTAAATGATGGTATTTGGCATCATGTCGCGCTTCGCTTTCAAATAGGTGTCACTGATGGTACGCAGATGTATCTTGACGGTCAGCCTGTTGGCCCTGCAATAACCCTGGACGTTACTCCCGCCTCTAACAATTTCCAGATAGGATGTAACACAACTGTTCAATTCTTTAATGGACAAATTGATAACGTTAAAATATACAGCCGCGCACTATCAGCCTCTGAGATTAATGACAGTTATAACTGCTTAACTGTGAACAGTGCGGGATTAAAAGTATCCTACAATTTTAACCAAGGAGTAGCTGCAGCTAACAATTCAGGAATTACAACTTTATCGGACCAATCGGGAAACAACAATAATGGTACGTTATTGAATTTTGCATTAAACGGTTCAACATCTAATTGGGTAAATGGGAAATCGTGTTGCTTTTTATCGTCAAATATTACAGGTACAACTATCTATTGTCAGGGACAAACAATGAACCTGACGGCTTCGTTTGTTGCGAATCCCGGAGAATCCATTACAGGATATCAATGGAAGAAAAATGGAGTTAACTTAACGAACGGGGGGAATATTTCCGGAGCAACTTCTGCAAACTTGCAAATCGCTAACCTGGTTTCAAGCGATTTTGCTACCTACAGTGTAGAAGTCACTTCAACGTGTGGTGTCGGTTTTAATTCAGAAAACATTACTCAATCCGGAATTATTAATATCAGTAATCTTATAGCATACTACCCTTTAAATAATGGCAGCAGTGCTGATGCAACCGGAAATAATTACAATGCAACAGGTACAGCTACAACAAGCGTGAATGATCGATTGAATCAGGCAAATTCCGCAATGTCTTTTAACGGTTCATCATCAACTGTTACAATTGCCGCACCAGCCGGACAAGTTATTTTGGGAAATGGTCAAAACAAATCAATTTCAATGTGGTTCAAGCGAAGCTCTCTTTCAAGTAAAGGTATGTTGTTGAGCTATCAGCAAGCATCTCCCGGTAATTGGAATCCACTTGCTTACATCGGTTCTGATGGTGTCCTACGAGGCTGGATGTACCAGGGTGGCGGTGCTGCTTGGAATTCAGGAATTACAGTTGACACCAATTGGCACCACTTGGTATTGGTTTACACTACAAATACCCAAACTGCCTATTTAGATGGCAGTCAAGTTGCAACGATGGGTGGTATACCTAGCCCCGGTGCTTCGAATATCATCTATATAGGAAATGGTTATGCAAATACAGGGATTGAAGGAATTTTGACTACCGGAAATCAACCATTTTCAGGTCTTATTGACGAAGTACGTTTTTACAATGCTGTACTTTCGCTTGCACAAATCAATACATTAAGAACAAGTCCTTTTTTAATTACAACTCAACCACAAAACCAAAGCGTATGTTCGGGTGAAACAGCAAACCTATCTCTGAATGTTCTGACGCCTGACATGGGTAGCACCTTTGATTATCAATGGACATTCAACGGAACTCCATTGTCTAACGGAGGAAGTATATCCGGCGTGAATACAAACAATTTACAAATTTCAAATGCACAAGTATCCAATGCCGGCACATATAATTGCATTTTAAGCCCAGGATGTAATGAAGCTATGAGTGCAAGTGTAACGCTTACTGTGGGTGCAGGTAATGTGAATATTACCCAACAACCTCAAAATACGTCCGTGTGTTTGGGAAGCTCGGCGTCATTAAGCATTGCGTTAACGGGTGCGACAGTTACGTATCAATGGAAGAAGGATGGTGTAAACATAAGTGGCGCAACGAATTCAACTTTGAACTTAACGAATGTGACCTCCTCAGATGCTGGTAATTATACCGTTGATATCGTTGGTGGAAGCTGCGGTACATTTAGCTCACAGGTTGCAGCACTAACGGTGCTGGCACTGCCAACAGCCGTTATCACGACAACAACTCCATCGATCTGTCAGGGTGGGGTAGCGACATTGACTGCGAGCGGCGGTGCATCATACCTTTGGGCCAGTGGTCTTGGTACAGTTAATACCATATTCGTTACACCTACCTCAGCAACAACGTATACAGTTACAGTTACTGATGCGAACGGTTGTCAGTCGCAAGCATCGCAAACAGTTACTGTAATTAATACCCCTTCTCCATCTGGTCCCTCAGCACAAACCTTCTGTTCAGGAGCCACGGTTAGTGATCTAAATGTAACGGGAACATCAATAGCTTGGTATGCAAATTCGATAGGCGGAGCACCACTAGCTGGTTCTGATGTCTTAGCCAATGAAATCTATTACGCCTCGCAAACCGTAAATGGTTGTGAGAGCATTAACCGCCTGGGGGTTGCAGTGACGGTAACAGTTGTGAATGCCAATGTAACGCAATCAGGAATTGCCTTAACAGCTACTCAGTCAGGAGCGAATTATTCGTGGGTAGATTGTAACAACGGTAACCAACCAATCGCAGGTGCAAACGGACAATCATTCACGCCGACAGCGAATGGAAGTTATGCGGTTGAAATCGAATTGAATGGTTGCTTTGTAATTAGCTCTTGTGTTCAGATTAGTTCTGTTGGATTGGATGAGGATAAATTGGACCTGTTGACGATCCAGCCGAACCCGACAAGTGGACTGCTAATGATCACAGTTTTACAACCAACAAATGCGGTGGTCAGTGCTGCCAACGGAACAGTCATTGCCACATTGAAATTGGAAGGAAAAACTGTTCTTGACGCAACGCAATTTGCGACAGGTGTTTATTTTCTGCGCACGTCAGAAGGTCAAACAGTGATGTTCATCAAAGAGTAAGAAAGAGTTTCTTCATAGATTAGATCCCCCTTCGAGAGCAACGTCTTCGGAGGGGGATTTTGCTGTTCACAAACTCACAAGAGCCGTTCACAAAGTGTGCGTGCAGTGAGCTGAGACTACTTCATATATTCGAAATATAAATTAAAACTGAAAAATATGAAAAGAACACTACTCGCACTGGCTATTGTTGCTTTACAGCAAACCTACGCACAAGACATTTCCAGTAATCTGGAAGCCTATTTTTCTTTTAATGATGGTACAGCTGATGTTACCAACGGTCAGGTAGCTCAAGGAGGTGCTGTTTATGGTGCTTTCTCGGATAATGACCGCTTCGGAAATGCGAATAAGGCAATGTTCTTCGATGGAGTAGATGACTACATCGATTTCGGCAATCTATCGAATTATCAGTTTGGCTCAAGCAGTTTTACTGTGGCCTTATGGATCTACGCAGATATGGGGCAGATAGGTCAAGGTATTCCGATCGGGAAGAGAGGATTTGAAGGAAGCGATAAAGCCTATATGTTTGGTTGGGATTCAAATGGTACAGGCACAACTACAGGAGAATTGATGTTGTACTACAGGGATGATAACGGAGATGTTGGACACCCGACGTGGCAGACTCAAACCATTTCAGGTAATACATGGACTCACATCGCGATGGTATTTGACCGCTCAATGGAACAATTGCATTTATATTTAGACGGTGTACTGGAGAATTCAAGGGATATTTCAGGTCTAACAACCTTTGATGCATCAGGTACTTCTGCGGGAGAACTTATGGCAGGCAGATCTTCGAATGGTGGGCAATATTTCGCTGGGCTTGTTGATGATATCTATGTTTTCAGAAGGGCCTTGACAGGAGGTGACATTTCCGCACTTTTCAATACTCCTGATCCATTATTAGAGATAGAAGAGAATGGATTAGCATCACTAAAGGCATTCCCGAACCCTGCACAGAATCTATTAACCATTTCAAAAGAAGGAACAACCAGTGCTGAAATCATTTCAGCAAATGGAACAGTTTTAAGAAGGTTCGAATGCGATGTGGAGACGACAATCGATGTGAGCTCGCTAACACAAGGCATCTATTTTATCCGCACATCTGAAGGACAAACCGTGAAGTTTGTTAAGGAATAAGAATTGCAGATCCCAAGACAAATGCCCTTACTGAAGCAGTATTCTTTAGGTGGAGATTTTACTGTTTACAAATTCAAATGTGCGATTCACAAATTCATGGAGTCACATATGGTGAAAAAAGTAAATATTCGTCTGGAATTGGTAGCGTTAAGATAAGTTTACTGACCAAATAAATCTAGATGATCACTAAGTTAAATACCTACCACGTTCACTGAATAAGGGAAGTCCAATGGGCTTCCCTTATGTATTTTTATCGGAAATTTCAATTTAATCGATAAGTTCAACAGTAAGCGAGTCATCCGTCTTGGTCACCTTTAGCAATCCCTGCTTGGTCAACGACTTGATACTCATGTCCCATTGCTTGCCGCTCAAGCCAGCCCTCGCTTTCAAGACGTTCAGATCCATAGAACCTTCCTTTTGTACCGTCTCAAAGATCATCTTCTCGTTGTCGTTCAGCTCAAGTTTGTGCGACTTCACTTCCGGACGCATCTGCGGGAAGAACAGCACCTCCTGGATCGACGGATTGTTCGTTAAATACATGATCAGACGGTCCATGCCGATCCCTAAACCTGATGTTGGTGGCATACCGTATTCCAACGCACGCAAGAAATCTTGGTCGATGAACATCGCTTCGTCATCTCCGCGCTCGGAAAGCTTCAACTGCTCTTCAAAACGCTCACGTTGATCGATCGGATCGTTCAACTCGCTGTAAGCATTCGCGATCTCTTTTCCGCAAACCATCAACTCAAAACGTTCGGTCAACTCGGGATCGTTGCGGTGTGTCTTACATAGCGGTGACATTTCCTTTGGATAATCCGTAATGAATGTGGGCTGGATGTAGTTGCCTTCACACTTCTCTCCGAAGATCTCATCGATCAACTTACCTTTGCCCATCGTTGCATCAACCTCGAGTCCCATTCCCTTTGCTGCCTCAAAAAGTTCCTCTTCGGTTTTACCGGAAATATCAAATCCTGTGAATTCCAGAATTGCATCCCGCATGGTCACCCGCTTATACGGTGCCTTGAAATCTATTTCGTGCTCACCAAAAGTTGTCTTTGTGGTTCCGTTCACGGTGATTGCACAGAACTCAAGCAAACGCTCTGTAAAATCCATCATCCAGTTATAATCCTTGTAGGCCACATAGATCTCCATTGCAGTGAACTCCGGATTGTGTGTGCGGTCCATCCCCTCGTTGCGGAAGTTCTTTGAAAACTCATACACTCCATCAAAACCTCCAACAATCAGGCGCTTCAGGTAGAGCTCGTTCGCAATACGCATGTAGAGTGGGATATCCAATGCGTTGTGGTGTGTTATGAACGGTCGTGCCGATGCACCACCCGGAATTGGCTGAAGAACCGGAGTTTCCACCTCCATATAACCAGCTTCATTGAAGAAAGAGCGCATCGCATTAAACAGCTTTGTACGCTTAACAAAAACATCCTTCACCTGCGGGTTCACCACAAGATCCGCATAGCGCTGTCGATAGCGCTGCTCCGGATCGGTAAACGCATCGTGGACTTTTCCTTCGGCATCCGTCTTCGGCAACGGAAGTGGCTTGAGTGACTTGCTCAGTAAAGTGAATTCCTTCACATTAACTGAGATTTCTCCTACTTGGGTTCTGAACAGCTCACCCTTTACGCCGATGAAATCACCGAGGTCTAGAAAGCGCTTGAATACATCATTGTAAAGTGATTTATCCTCTCCCGGACAAAGCTCGTCTCGGTTGAAATACACTTGTAAACGTCCTGTAGAATCCTGTAATTCAGCAAATGAAGCTTTTCCCATGACACGCTGGCTCATCATTCGTCCGGCCAAACACACCTGTTTACCTTCCTCAAAATTCGCTTTGATATCTACCGTGTAATCAGTTACGGGATACAATGCAGCCGGATAAGGATCGATTCCATACTCCCGGATCTTGTTCAGGGTCTCCCTGCGCTGGAGCTCCTGCTCGGAAAGTTCAAAAACACTCATTTTTATTCAATTGAGGTGCAAAGATAGGGAACAAAAAGGGATTTTTTACCGGAGAGAAGTCAGCATAGGGTCGTTCTGCTTTGTGCCGATATTGGCTGGTGGAACCGGAAGGTTAAAGATCCAAAATCATGGAAAGTACATCCTCTCATTACTATAGGGTTCAGCTTGCTCTGCTCACATTTTTCTTTGACAAGTGAAATAATGTTAAGTGAACTTTTCGAGAATTTTTTCGTTCAAGATGAAAAACTGATACGATGCTTCTGACCATTTTATTATTGATCTTCACGGTGATCGTAGTGCCGATCGTGAGCTTTTATATTGGGACACCCTTGAACGCACTTCAAAACGAGATTCTTTGGGATGTGTCCTACATCGTTGCCGGAGTAATCGCATATTGTTTTGTTGTGGGAGAATTGTCGCGCAACAATTCACAGGTTGATAAATTGTGGAGCGTGATCCCGATCGTTTACGTCTGGTACATAACTAATGCGGGTGAAATGGAACCACGAATGGTCCTGATGTCCATACTTGTAACCATTTGGGGTGTGCGTCTGACCTACAATTTTGGAAGAAGGGGCGCCTACCGTTTGAAGTTTTGGTCCGGAGAAGAGGATTACCGTTGGGAAGAACTACGAAAACGACCAGGATTCAACAATAAGTTCATCTGGATGCTTTTCAATCTTTTTTTTATTTCCGCATATCAGAATGTACTGATCTTTCTTTTCACGCTACCGGTTCTCACTGCGATTGGAAATAATGCAAGCAGAGAGCTGACCATCGCTGACTGGGTACTGGCGGTTCTGTTTGTTGTTGCTGTGATCATTGAATTCATAGCCGATCAGCAGCAGTATGATTTCCAAACTGAAAAGCACCGACGGATGCAGGCAGGTGAAGACTTAGGCCCATACGCTCATGGGTTTGTGCGCACAGGCTTGTGGTCGATCGTTCGTCACCCGAATTACGCCATGGAGCAAAGCATCTGGATCATCTTCTATGGATTCAGTGTGGTTGCTACCGGTGAATGGATCAACTGGAGTATTGCCGGATGTTTGCTGCTGGTCATACTTTTCAAGGGGAGCTCCGATTTTTCCGAAACATTATCAGCAAGGAAATATCCAGAATACAAGGAATACCAGCGAAGTGTTCCACGTTTCATCCCGTTTGCCAAATTTGGTATCTGACCTCTCCGTTTTTTACTTTTCAAGTATTTTTAAGGTATGAAGAAGATACTGTTGTTTGCGCACATGATCTTGGCGATTACATGGGTTTCGGCTCAGCAGACCTATTTCATCCGTGATCGATTATCGCAGGAAGCGGTGCCATTTGTTAAAGTCTATCCTGATCAAGGCTCACCTTTTCTCGGGGATCTGGATGGCGCATTTTCTGTTCAGACAGGCGTGCAATCGGTTACACTAAAGGTTTCTTCGTTCAGGGATACAACCGTAAATCTTTCCGATTCGGAGGATCATATCATTTTCCTACAACCGATCGTACAAGAGATACAAGAAGTAACAGCCACAGCAGGAGAAAATCCTGCTCATCGCATCATGGACCTTGTCATTGCGAATCGAAAGAAAAACCACCCCCTGGAAAATGATCCGTTTACCTACGAAAGTTACAGCAAGTTCATCTTCGATATCGATCGGGCATTTTTAGAAACGATTTCCCCAGATACAGAGGACAGCACTCTCATTGAGATCAGGAAATTCTTCGATGAGCAACACCTTTTCATACTTGAAAGTGCTTCGAAGCGGACATTCATTCCACCTTCACGGGACAAAGAAGAGATCATCGCTTACAAAGTTTCCGGACTGAACGATCCGATGTTCTCCACTTTCGCCAATGAAATGCAGTCGTTCACGTTTTATGAGAATCAAGTCAGTCTTTTAGGAAAGTCTTATGTCAATCCGATTGCTTTTGGGGGAACAGCTCGCTATCTTTTCATCTTAGAGGATACCACCGTAATCAATAAAGATACGACATTCACAATTTTTTACCGCCCGCGCAAGGGCAAAAACTTCGATGGATTGACCGGGCATCTTTACATTAATACAAAGGGTTATGCGATCGAAAAGGTGACTGCTTTGCCATTTGCTGACACCACGAATACACGTGTTAAAATCATCCAGGAATATGTGTTCACGGAAGGAAAAAAGTGGTTCCCCTCCAAATTGAGTACAGAGTTTTCCCTGCCTGCCTCCATTTCTGTTGAAGGACTAGAGATCATTGGCAAAGGAAACACCTATCTACGCGATGTGCGCTTCAGCAAGGGAAAACCGGAAGCGGGTGGTTTCAACAACGTTTCTGTGGAGGTTCGAGATGGTGCAGACGATTACAGTTCATCCGAATGGAAAAAGGTAAGGGAATACACGTTGACCGATCGAGAGGAGCGCACTTACGAAATGATCGACAGTCTTTCCGAAGCAACCGGTCTCGGCAGAAAACTTACTGCCCTAAAGATCCTCACAGAGGGGAAGATACCGCTTGGCCCATTGAACATGGATCTCTATCGCCTTGTCAATTTTAACCAGTTCGAGGGATACCGTTTAGGCTTAGGACTTGAAACCTCCGAGAAACTCATGCGGCCGGTGTCGATCGGAGGTTATTTCGGTTATGGAACCAAGGACCGTTACTGGAAATACGGGGGTAATATCGCTGTCAAGATCTATAGAAAAATGGGAGTCAGATTGGATCTGAGGTACCAGGATGACCTGATTGAACGTGGAGCGACCGGATTCCGGAAATCCGGATTTAGCCTGAGTGGAACAGAGTTGTACCGCGACTTCTTCATGACCTACATGGAGCGTCAGCGCCTTGCTGAGGCCAGCCTCTCGGCTTTTCTTAAGGGGAACATCAAACTATCGGTTTCTGGGAATTTTCAGCGGGTAAACTTTGAAAATGATTATGCATTCTTCACAACCGACGGAATACAGCCCTCCGTGCTGAAATGCGATGTCGCCGAACTTTCGGCCGAACTGAACTGGAACATTCGTGAACAAGTCATGGTCTTAGGCGACCAGCGGATTTCCCTCGGAACAGTCTATCCGACGATCAAATTAAGGTTTGCCAAAGGGATAAGTGGTGTCTACACCGCATCTTACGATTACCTAAGGCTAAACGCGGAAATCGAGCAAAGCTTTCCGATCTTTATGCTAGGACAGTTGAACTGGAAGCTTACCGGGGGCCATACACTCGGTGATGTTCCATTATTCCTGAACCAGATTGCGGATGGAACCGGCCGCATTGGGAATATTTCGGTGCGAAACACGTTCGAAACAGTCGCCCCGGGTGAATTCTTTCATTCCACGCAAGCAGCCTTTTTTACCCGTATGGACTTCAAACCATTCAAGACCAAAGCGAAGTGGAACGAACCACAGATCAGTCTACACCATGGTCTGGGCTATGGCGAAATGAAAGATCCACAATTTCACTCAATGGTCTTTAAAACAATGGATAAAATATACAGTGAAACGGGAATACTGCTCAATACATTGTTCTCCTCCGGACCTTCTGGTATTGGAGTCGGCGTGTTTTACCGTTACGGTTATTATTCATTTAATGATTGGCAGGATAATATCATGCCGAAGGTGTCGCTGTCGTTCCGGTTTTAAATTTGAGCGAATTTGGTGCTTTGTATATCCTTTCTACGTACTCCAACCTAAAAGAACGCTCTCACTTCCATTCCTCCGGAATGTATTGCCCGGTTGTTTTCAGATCGACGTCCGATATACTGAAGATTCATCTGAAGATTCTTTGAAATATTGCGCTGGTAAGTGAGTCCCCAGGTGAAATTGGTCCCTGTCCGCAACCCTTCCAGTATTTCGAAACCGAGGGCTGAGAACTCGTTGCCGTTATAGCCTATTTCGATCATTTTGAAGTTCCCTTGGAGGCTTCCTTTCTCAGTTTCATTGTATTTGAATGTTGTTCCGATCTCTCTCAATATTGCACGCTCCCCTCCAAAAACCGGACTATTCTCCTTGTCGGAGTATTTCGCGTCGAGCGTGATACGGTAAGTAGTGGTAGGCTGGAAGATCAGACTAGGCTGAACGAAAAAATAAGTGAGGTCAAAATTCCTTCCTGATGTGTAATCTGCATTCGAAGCTTTCGTGCCCAGCTGCCCCTTAGTTTCAAGTGTGAACTTGTTCAGAATATTCCAGCGCATGGAAAGCTCATGGTATTCATTGGAACGTGAGTCGAAGCCGGTAGCCAGCAGTGTCTTATTGTTCGTTAGCTGGTAAGAATACTCTGCACCAAAGATATTGGACGTACGATTGAAGAAAAGTGAATTCCGTAAGTTCGTTCCGGTAGCAATGATCGATGTATCCAAAACCCGCGTTGAGTAGGGATTAAAAGCCCCAATACCTGTGAAAAGGTTGGTCTTTCGGTTGATTCGAACCCTGGCTTGATCCGAAAAGCGTGAAAGTAACCCAAGTATGCCTTTTTTACTGGCCCAAATGCGTTCAGGTCGCCAGAAAACCGACTGATTGAGCTCGTTGGAATACGTTTTTACATATTCATTACTCGGTGTAAAAACCCGAATATAACTGGCCTGATCCACAAACTGAGCGAGCTCGAATTCATTAAGATCCTTTATCCCGTCTCCATTGTAGTCGATCCAGGTGTAGATTCCCTGACCATCATTCACTTGAATATACTGGAATTCCCTGCGTTGTTCAAGCCCTGAACCAACCTCGTAAAAATTAGAAAGGGTCAATGCTCCTTTGATTGCTCGCCATTCGTAATCGATCCTTCCTAAAAGACTATTTTCAGGGACTTGCTGGATCAGCGAAGAGTCAAGGATCTCAAGTGTTCTGTAGCCACCAATCAAATTCAGATTGTGGTCCTTCCATCGGGTGATCTTAAGCTCTCCTCCTGCTGTTCTAGCAAGCGCTGCCTGACGCAATTCAGCGCTGTCTGAGATCCAGTCGTAGCGCTCCCGGTAAAATAGTTTGTACTGATCGGTAGCTGAATCTCCATTCATAATATAGAACTGGTAGTCGAAGAACTGGTAGCTGTTCGGTTCGAGCGTTGCATTCCCACCCGTATAGCGGTTCATTTCATGATCATCCTTGTACCCGATCCGTATCGGACCCAACTGTTGCGACAGGTCAGCACGGTGACGGAGGAATTCACTTTTCCGCTCTGCCTCCCCTGAAAGGTAACTGCCGTCCCATTGCGCCCGAAAGCCCTTTTCATTCCACGAACCTTCGGTTGCACCGCGAATCCCCTGATAATCAGACCCAATGAGATAATGTTGTCCCTCCAGATTGATGTTCCCCACCGAGCGCTTTTTGAAATTGGCCCCTGCGATCGATGAGAGTTGATAACCTTGGTATCCCTTGCCGCGGGTGTTCCAGTCCCTGTCAAACTCGACAGTTCTATATTGTTCGATCGGCACAAAGGTCGTGCTCAACGCCTCAAGTTCCAGCTTGGTTTCCATTTCCCATTTGGGTATACTGTCACGGTCAAGCGGGAGCTTACCGCTCAATTTGCTTCGGTTGGCATAACCATGATCGTCGCGACTATCAAGTGATGAAAAAGTATTGAGATCATCACCCGTGTAGGCAAATTCCGTTTCTAATTTCATTCTTCGGCCGATGGAAATACTAGCACCCGTTGACACCATTCTTCTGCGTTTCGGTGTAATAATCAATCGAGTTGGTTCGTGGTCTCCTTGTGGCACACCAGCAACCGGCGCTACCCATTTGTATACCTTGCCCAGTGCATTCAGGTTGCTGAAGACATAATTTCCCTTTCCTTGACCGACAAAGGTGAAAACTGCACGGTACATAGCCAATTCAGGGTCAACAGAATAGATCAGTACCGAATCATAACCCAGCGAATCGATCAACTTGTACATGACCTGATTTTCCGTGAAACCAATCGAATCAATGCTATTAATGTTAGCCAACTCCAGACTATCACCAATGGTGCCCAGAAATTGTTTCTGTTCAGCGCTCAGCTCTTGCTGCAAACTCTGATTCTTCGCATCTTGTTCTGTATATGCGTTCAACCAGTAGGAAAATCTTTTCGAGTTGTAGGTCGTTGATGTCTGCAACAGTGAGCGCGCAAAGTTGAGGTCAGAATATTGAAATTCCACAACGATCCTGGAATCCTTGGTAATGAGATTCCTTGAGGTGAAAACCAATTCCGATGAATTGTAGTTGATGGTATAATCCTGGTCTTGTCCCCTTTCAAGTTGTCGTCCGTCGATAAAAACCTTCTCCGTTCCCGCTAGAATGGTGATGAATGGTTCATTCTCGGCTCCTCGCAGCCGGTAAGGACCCTGATTCCCCTCCACACCCTGTATGACCTGGCGATTGAACTTTCCTTTGGATAGTGCGCCACTAACCTGCGTCTTCCAAAGCGATGCGGTATCCGCTGACCAGATGTACTCTGCAGTTAGTCCCTGAGCTCTTTTTCGGTAATTCATAAAGTATCCTTTCGGACGATACAACCAAAAATCACCTGCAATGGTCTTAAAACGATCATTGTAAAGCTGAATGAAAACCTGATCAAATTCCTGAAGTTTGTTGGTATTGCCATCGGGCTGAATAGGTAAATTGTCGTCAGACAAGGAAGCTAATAACTTGAGGTTTGGAGCGATGTCGCCGGAAAGCTCCAGATTCAGTGTTGAATTAACACCAAGGTCCTGGTTGTTGCCAAAACTCACCCCACGGGAAATACTTCCGCTCTTGTTGAGTGAAGTTCCGCCAAAAACATCGTTGACACTGTAGTTAGAGGTGATAAGGAATTTGTCAACATCTCCTTTACTCTCGGTGAAGAACAAGGATGTATCCCGGATTTGATAAACTGAACTCAGGTTTATAGGTAATACTCTGTATCGAACAAGCAGCGTATCATTGCATCGCTCCATGATCACCAGCCTTGCGGAAGCGGCATCGAGCTGATAATCCTCCTTTTCGATCATGATCGTTCCACAGTAAAGTTCGAACGAATTCGGATAGATGCTCAACGAGTCGAGCAGAACCGTATCAGAGGTCATACGCATCCTCCTCTCCCGCAGTCCTGAGGTCTGGGAAAAAAGTTCCCCTGACATAAGCAGTAGGAACAAGAGGACGAAACCAGATAAACGGTGCATGGTACTACGAAAGTACAACGTTCGAAAGAGAAAAATCGTGTGCAACGGATCTCAAGCGAGTTTATTCGGCACTATACCTTGGACCTCAGCAATTTCAGACGCGATTGGTAGTTCTTTTTCCAATTTTTTGCATTGATTAGAATTGATTGGTATATCAGGCTCAAACGCTTGTACTTGATGTTCAACATTCTGTTCAGATAGCCCTGACGTAAACTACGCAAGCGATTAAGCTCACCATAAGTTTGGGTCAAGTTCTTCATCTGCGGCATGAAATGTCCTTTGACAGCATTTTGCAATTGACTATAGTTGTTTAACCTACTTTCAATAATAAGGCGTTCTTCCCTCGATCTTTCGTTTAAAAGTGTATTCGAGAAATCGCGGGCCTTGTTGGCATGAAAAGAGGTATCTCTTTTTTCCCACTCCGGCCATAACTGCCGCTGCCGTCTGATCTCTTTTTGGAGCTTCAAAAGGCAGTTAAACGAGGCTCTTGGGCTGTAAACAGTATTCATAGTATCCGCAACGAATCTGTTGAGTTTGGTTAGACTGTTCGTGAGCTGCAGATCGGACGACCGGACCTTCCACTGGTTGAGAAAGACCCCTTCTTCCAGAATACGGAAATGCGTGTCAATTCCCTGAAAAGAACTGAGTGTCAAGCTATCAAAGTCTTGGAAGATCACAGTGTATTTCCGCCTTTCTTTCGCCTGAAGGAGCTTTAAGGAGTCACTTAATACACTTATTCGACGAAGCTCAGACCGGTAGAGCGAATTCTTGGGGTACCACAGGGTGTCATGTAAGTCGATTGACCTTACCTGTGTTGATTCCATGTCAATTCTGTCTAAAAGGGGAACTTCTTTTGACTGTATGCGATCCGATCCCTTATGGTAAATTTCGTTGGATCTGGAAAGATGACCTTTGATTCTGTTCAGCTGCAGGATTTGAGCATTGTAATGGGTTCGTTCCAAGTTAAACGCTGAAGTGAGTTGCTTTCGTTTTTTCATGAAGTCCTCTCTGTTGAGCCGGTTCGCTGCGGGTGCATGCAATATCACAGTATCCGCGAGAGAGATGAAGCGTTCGAGGATTCCTTCCGATTTGCTGCGTTCACTGTAAAAGCTTCCCAGATAATTGTGCGTGCTGATCGCTTTATCACCATGATTAAGATGGTGGTACAAAAGAGCTGAATCAGCTATCCAGAGAAGTTGTTCACGCTCATCCATTGCTACGTAGCTGTCTGTAAGATCGGAATAATTGAATTTTCCTTCGTTGACATACTGAAGATCTCCGAGCGAATGGGTGGAATCGCAGAACTGTTCAACCGTGATCGGATCATTCATGAACTGGAAATGTGCGGTTATGGGCAGGTGCGTTTTCAAAAAGCGCTCAGCAGGTATGAAAATATAGTTTTGCTGTGGATTGCTGAGAAAACCTTCCTTAAAAGTATACGTGCGTTTGATCCGGTATCTTGGATTCTGTTTCCCCTTCTGAAAGATGTATTTGAACCTGAACTTTTTCAACCATTTGAAAAAAGGCGTTTTTATGCGTTCTTCTTTTTTGAATCCGTAGATCCCAATGCTCCCGGCATCCCAGGTAGGATCTGCAAGAAGCCACTTCCCGTCACATTTGAATGCCACCCATGCATGATCTGAAAGGAATTTGGTGGAGTCGAGCCCAAGGGTGAAGTCATGCGTGAATCCACCGACATCAATGGCTTCGATCCCGCAGCGGTCCAACATACTTACCATCAGGTTCGCATAGCCCGTGCACGTGGTTGTCCGTTTCAGGTATACCCTTTCCGGTGATTGGTGGCGAATAGGCTGACCGCTCATCAGCGAGCGGTAATCGTATGATATATTCTCGGTGATCCATTTGTAAACAGTCATGACCTTTACTGAATCATCTTCTATTCCCGAGGTCAACTTGTCCGTAAGCTCTTGCCATGTTCTAGGCTCCTTATCCCTCCGAAGATCGAAAAGTGCAATTGGTTGCCCATGCAATTCAAAACTGGTTGTAAGCACGATCAACACACATACTATCTGACGGAAAGCGATTAACATATCATTTCAAACTAAAAGTACAATTACCGTTCACCTCCTATAACGTAGAGATCACAAAAAGGCACCTTGTTAAAAAAAGTTAAGCCTAACACGACACGTTAACAGACACCTACTTTAGCTAAAATTTTTGTCTGTGATCAAGATCCGTGTTAACCTGATCTGGACCCTTGTGGTCTTAGCAATGCTGGCTTTGTTGGTCATCCAGGCTTTTCAGACCGCCCAACTGTATGACCGCACGTCCATCAAGTTTCGGAATACCTTGTCCACATCGCTCGAAAGAATTGCCATACGTCACGAAAAGGCAGAGGACATCCGTCGATATATGCACATCGTTAACCGTGATTTCAGCGGACAGTATAAGGATATTCTAAAGGAGGAATTCAAACAATTGCTTTCCACCCAGGAATCCATCTCTATTCAGGATACTGCCGTTTTCGAGAACGGCGAGTTACACAATTACCTGGTCATCAAGGGAACTGCCTACGATTCGTTATCCGGAGTATCGACTGAACAACGTGTCCTTGCGCGCGATGTAAGGCAGATAAGAGATCTCTTTGAGCGGCAGCAAAAGAAGATCCCGACAAACGATTCGGTCAAACTGGCCATTCAGCTGGATCAGCGTGTTTTGCAGCAGATCTTTAAAAAAGCGAAGTTCGTCAACGATATGATGATCGAAGCATTCCGTGACAATGTGTACGAGTCACCGGCCAAAAGGATCGATGTTGTTTTTCTGGATTCAGTGATCCGCACCGAGCTCTCCAATGATGACCTGCCTAAATACTACACCTACATGATCTCAGACGAGTTCGGCTCGCCGATCGATTTTCCGAACGCTCCTGAAAATTATGTTACTGACCTCGATACGCTAAGAACCGGAAAAACCTTACTCTTCCCAAGCAATATATTGGATGAGAACATCTTCCTCCATATTTCCTTTCCAAAAAAGAACCGTTTTCTTCTGGGTGAAATGTGGGTTCAGCTTTTGATCAGTGTTTCCCTGATGGCGTTCATCATTGCCGCCATGATCTTCATGTTTCGCACCATCCTTACCCAGAAAAAGCTTTCTGAGATGAAAAACGACTTCATTTCCAACATGACGCATGAGTTTAAAACTCCAATTTCCACCATTTCGCTGGCCTGTGAAGCAATGAGCGATACTGATATGGTCAAAAGTGGTGACGATGTCAAGCCCTACGTGAAAATGATCCGGGACGAAAACGGGCGCTTGAGCACATTGGTGGAAAGGATCCTTCAAAGCGCCGTACTTGAAAAGGGCGAAGGGAGAATGAACAACGAGAAATTGATCATCAATGAAGTGATCCATGATGTCGCCCACCACGCCCAATTCAGACTGCAGAATTCCGGTGGGAAGATCGAGCTGAACTTACCTACTGAGCTGATCGAGATCGAAGCCGATAGAATGCATTTCACCAATCTTCTGACAAACCTTGTTGATAATGCCATCAAGTACAGTAAAGCATCTCCTGAGGTCGAAATATCTTTAAAACACGAAAATAAAAAGATCCTGTTAACCGTTAAAGATCACGGAATAGGTATAAAAAAAGAACATATTTCGCGGATCTTTGATAAATTGTACCGAGTTCCGACCGGAAATTTACATAACGTTAAAGGTTTTGGCCTCGGACTGAGCTATGTTAAAAAAGTAGCTGAGTTACATGGATGGCAGATCACGGTCAAAAGTCGTGTTGGGGAAGGGTCCGTATTTACGGTTACGATAAAAGAACCACAATGAGTAAACAGCTGAACATATTGCTTGCAGAGGATGATGAGAACCTCGGAAAGTTGGTGCACACATTTCTTCAGAACAAAAACTTCAACGCTGATCTTGCAAGAGACGGGAAAGAGGCTTTCGAGAAATTCGTGTCCGGTAAATACAATTTCCTGATCCTTGATGTGATGATGCCACACATGGATGGGTTTACTTTAGCCAAAGAGGTCAGGGAGATCGATAAAAAAGTTCCGATCCTTTTCCTCACAGCTAAGGCCATGAAAGATGACAAGCTGGAGGGATTTGCCATCGGTGCAGACGATTATCTTACCAAGCCATTCTCTATGGATGAATTGGTTGCGCGTATTCATGCGATAGCCCGGAGGACGGAAATTACAGCGGAGAGTACCGATGAGACTGTCATGCTGGGAAATATCCGTTATGAACCTGAGCTTCGTGTGATCCACTTGAACGATGGCCCACGAAAACTGACCACAAAGGAGAACCAACTTCTGCAGCTATTGGTCAAAAACCAAAATGAGATCTTGGACAGACAGGCAACTTTGCGGGCAATTTGGGGCGATGACAATTACTTCAACGGCAGAAGTATGGATGTTTACATCGCAAAGTTGCGAAAGCTCCTGAAAGAGGATCCCGCAATAGAGATCATGAACGTTCACGGAAAAGGATTTAAGTTCATTATCAAGTGATCAAGCCATTCATGAAGGAAATGTTGGCCTCAAGATCAAACGGCATCCTTCTTATTGCCATGCTTGGAATTAGTATACTCCATGCTCAGCCAGCACCCCCACCAACTGAAGCAGCCAGTCGAGAGCTTGAAGTGCGTTGGATCTACCCCAGCGAAAAACCCGGATCTGTTCCTAAACACGAGCGCATGGAAATCGGAGTGGAACCACCGCAAGAAATTCTGGATAAGATCAGTCGTTTTATTGGAAATCAGAATGATGGTTTAAATCCTTTTGATCCGGAACAAGTCGATCTTAGGATGGATCTTATTTCTCCAAGCAATAAGAATATCGTGCGGTATGGCTTTTATTATCGGGACTTCGATCAAGACATCAACGGAAATGGCGGTGATCCGGTGAGTTACAGGAATGCTTACCGACCAAAAAAGACGGAATTTCCTTTCCGTATTCGTTTTGCTCCGGATGAGATCGGATCCTGGCAGGTACTACTCAGGCTATACGTCCACGGCAAACTCTACGCTCAAATGATAGATGGACTCAACTTCGAATGCCAGCCAGGACCGCACAAAGGATACCTAACTATTGGATCAGAAGGCACCGAATCCGACCGCTGGATGTATTTCAGTGAAACAGGAGAGCCGTTCTATGCCATTTCTGAAAATCTGGCCAGTGCAGGCGAATGTGGTTACCTTCCCTCTCAAAACAAGCGTCATCTGGAGGCTCTCGATAAATTCATTGCGGAAGGTGGTAATTTTGCCCGCTTCGAGTTGGGTGCTCAGGCAGCCCTCCCCGACTGGCCATTACATCACAATTATTTTGAAAAGCTGGATGAGATGCATGCTTTTGATCGGATCATAGAGAAATGTGAAAAGAATGGCGTGTATTTCATCTTGTTCCGTCACCACGTAGAGGTTATGCTGCGGGAAGAATGGGCAGCAATCCGCTGGCAGAACAATCCCTACCTGAAAGCATTTGGATTGAAAAATGTGGAGGAATACTTTACGAATGAAGCAGCGATCAAATGGCAAAAGAACTGCTTACGGTACGTCTTCTCGAGATGGGGATACAGTCCCAACATGGCATTCTACGGCTACTCTGAGGTGGATAACTGGTATTACCAACTCTCAAAGGAGCTTGAGGGCTTGAAGCAGACAAATCAAGTCGGTATCCCGGGCAGTTCGGGAAAAGATGCAGAATCCTACGCTGCGGCGCGACTAAGGATCTGGATAAGTGGCCAACAGGATTACATTTCTAAGCACCTCAACGAAAAAGTAAAGTTCTGTCACACCTATGCCTCTGTTGGAAAAATGGAAACCTCCTTTGCGACCAGCTTCTTCACACTTTCAGATATTGTTGGATTGCATAGCTATGGAGATATCAAGGATATCAATTTCAAAAGAAGGTTCGATATATTGGAAGCTTACTGGAAGAAGTACCGAAAACCTGTCTTCATCGAAGAGATGGGCCCCGAAAAGATTGCGATGTTCTGCTGCACCGGGATCGAGTTCCATAATAGTGTCTGGTCGACTGCCTTCATGGGTGGTTTCGGAACGGGAATGGATTGGTGGTGGGATCGCGGGGTATTTGACTTTGATTATCAAAAAGACCTTGGAAAAATCGCAACGTTCTTTGAGGGTATTGACCTACGAAAAGGGGTATATAGTCCTCAAAAGTGGGATGATGCCAATGTGAAAAAACGAAAGCTGGAGAATTATTCGCTTGTGCGTTCAGATGGTGAACATGCAATAGGATGGGTGCATAATGCCACTTTTTATTGGCGGAACTTGTTCACTGAAAATCCCTGTATGAACAACATGATCATTGGTAAGACCGATGAGAACGAACCCTGTTTTTTCGCGAAAGACGTACACGGCCATCCTTTCCAAAAATACGGAGCACCATGTCCATGGAATCACGTTGATGTTTATCAGCACGAGAATCTATCCGGTTTTGACAACAAATCCTTCACGGACAGATACACTGCAGAAGGTGGTGCGGTAGCCATTGTAAAAGCAGGAAAGCGCTCAAATCCTTCTTTTTCGGTGAAGGGACTGAAGGGATCGTTGTCCATTAAAAAACACTGGTACAGGATCCAGTTTTATTCAACCAACGGTGAAGGACTATCCCACATTGGAGAATTAGACCAAATAGTTCATACTTCAGCGGGTGGAAATCTTAAGGTCGAAGTCCCTGATCTTGACGTTGCCAACCCTGACTATGCATACAAGGTGATCTATCTGAATCGCTCCAGCAAAGGAAAAATGAAAAAGAGCCTGTCAGTTCCTTCATTAGAGGGGTCGAAATAAGTCCGTTTTCCCTAACTTTTCCTAATTTTGCGGCTTCATAAGGGAAGTTGAAGAACAGCATAAAATATTTTCTGCAGCGATTGCTGGGTTTTCAGAACTATCTGTATGTCTTTGCACTATTCAAGATACGAACACTTAAACGCGATGTAAAGGAAAGAGATTTCTTCCATTTCCTGTCGCTACTAAAGGATGGAAAAGGGGATGTCTTGGATATCGGTGCGAACGTGGGGATCATGACGGTTCATCTCGCCAAAAAACTTCCTAACACGACAGTTCATGCGATCGAGCCGCTTCCGGATAATCTCAGAGTACTCAAACGTGTGATCGGCCATTTTGGACTGGATAAGATCAAAATACACGAAACAGCTGTGGGTGATGCAACGGGTGAGGTAGAGATGATCCTTCCACACCAAGGTCGCACCAAAATGCAAGGTCTGAGTCATGTAAAGCATGTATCCATCACGGATTGGAACGAGGGGGATGAGTTCAAAGTTCCCCTTCACAAACTGGATGACCTGATCAACGGACAACCGGTTCAGGGAATTAAGATCGATGTAGAGAATTTTGAATACTATGCGCTCAAGGGAGGACGACGGATCATTGAAGTCAACCGACCGATCATCTACGCTGAATTGTGGGATAACGAGAATCGAACGAAATGCTTGGAGCTCCTCACTGAGCTGAACTACCAGTCGAATGTTATCGCTCAAGGACTCATCACGCCTTTCGATCCGATGAAGCACACCAATCAGAATTTTATCTTTCTGCCCAATTAATCGTTCAGATTTGCGTTAATTTGACGCATGCAAAGAAAGTTCCTTTCGAGTCTGTTGCTTACGATTCTGCTCAACTTGTTGATCAAGCCGCTAGCGATCTTTGGTATTGATGCAACAGTGCAGAACAGCGTAGCTACCGAAGATTACGGACTGTATTTTTCGCTGCTGAATCTTTCCTTCCTTTTCAATATATTGCTGGATCTTGGCGTGAATAATTTCACCACGCGTCATGTTGCGCAATATCCCCATTTGGTTTCCAACTATTGGGGCAGGTTGATCGGTCTTAGGCTACTTTTTTTCCTTCTTTATTCAGCAGTAACGTTCGGCGTTGCTTTGATCTCCGGATACAGCAGCTACGCCTTTTTCCTGCTCACAATATTGGTTTTCAATCAATTATTGGTCACGTTCATTGCATATTTCAGAAGTCATTTCGGTGGACTTCACCTTTTTAAGACCGATGCGATCATATCTGTGCTCGATAGATTCCTACTGATCGTCTTTTGCGGGATCTTGCTTTACACTCCTTGGGTCGGCACCCCATTTCGCATTGAGTGGTTCATTTGGATCCAAACACTGTGCTATGGACTTACACTGATCACTGCAGCGGTCATCATGATCCGAAGAACAGGTTGGCCCCGTCTTGGATTCGATTCGGCCTTTTCACTGGTGATCCTGAGGAAGAGTTTTCCTTATGCCTTGCTGATCCTGCTGATGATGATCTATACGCGAACAGATTCGGTTATGCTGGAACGGATCCATCCGAATGGTGCTTATGAGGCCGGAGTTTATGCCCAAGGATTTCGTCTGCTCGACGCACTTTTCATGTTCGGGATGATCTTTGCGAACCTGCTCTTGCCCATTTTTTCGAGAATGCTCGCGGAGAAAAAAGAGCTCTCAGGTCTCTTGGCAACATCACGTGAACTGCTTGTAGGAGGCGCCTTGTTCATTGGTTTCTTTTGTCAGGTACATGCACACGATATCCTGGATCTGATCTACACCAAAGAGATCGAGGAATCGGTTTCGTCTTTTCGATTGCTGATGTGGGTTTTTACAGGAATGAGCCTAAGCTTGGTCTATGGTACACTGCTCACCGCAGCCGGAGAACTTCGCGCAATGAATGTGATCTCATTGATCGGAGTGATCACAAACGTAGCATTGAATTGCTTGCTCATACCTCAACATGGTGCACAAGGTGCTGCGTTGGCAACACTGATCACGCAAGGATCAACAGCAGTAGCCCAAATGATCGTTGCACATTCAAAATTGAAGCTGAATTGGTCATTTAACCGTGTGATCAGCTACGCCCTCTTTGTTTCGCTGATGTCCGTTTTGATAGTAGTTGGAAGGCATTGGCACTACTTTATGCTACTACAGTTCTTTTCAGGTATTGTATTCCTGTTTCTACTTAAATTGATCGATCTCAAAAGCCTATTTCGGCTTTTTTCTGATAAAGAAGAATAAAACTCAACGGAATACCAAACCGAAGAACCCTGTGTGCGAGCCTTTCGATTGCCCGGATAGCGCTCCGAGCACCAGATCATAGGCATACCCGGCCCTGAACTTTTTAAGTATATCCCAATTCACCGAAAAAGACAGGTCTTCGTTACTTCGGAGAGTGACACCAGCTCCCAGCTTTCCTTTCCACATGATTAGGGCATTGACATCGAAGGTGATGTCTGAAAAGTCGGTCATTACAAATACTTGTGGCTTCAATTGGATTCCATTTTCTTGACCAAAGACATAATCGCTCATAAGTATCAAATGTGGTGTTTCCGAATACGCGTCGGTAACCCTTCCGCTGTTAATCTGTGTACAACTGAGTGAAATACTACTTTTGTTAATGGCGTAGGTCAGTCCGATATCAGTGGTAAAACCTAATCCTTCTGCATCATTTGTCTCGGGCATTGCGACACTTGACTTCAATGCATTGAACCCAGCTCCGGCACCAAAAGAAATACTCCCTCCCTTCTTCGTTGCGATGTGATAGCTGTAATTGAATTTAGCTTTGTTGAAAAGACTGTTACCGATCTCTTCACGCAAGTAGGTGAATCCTATCCCTCCATGAAGTTTTTTAGACCGTAAAGCATACCCAAGTAGTTGGGTGATCGGTTGTCCATCGACTCCAACATTCTGCCAGCGACCGATTGTGGTCGTCAGATGTTTGAATCCAACTCCTGTCATTGCAGGGTTATAATAGGTCTTTGCATTCCAGAACTGGGAGAATATCGGTTCCTGCTGGGAAAATGTGCAGCTGCCAGTTAGAAAGAAAAGGATTGTCAAAAAGTGTCTCATCTGTTCTTGAACTTATTTAGAAGTTCGAAAGTTACTGCTTCTTCACAAAAGGATAGATTCCACTATAATAAAACAGAGGAAGATGAGTTAATAGTCTCGAAATACGGAAGAAAACGTAAATTCGCAACTGCAAAATTGAAAACTATGGGCGAACAGCTTACCGAACTTGATCGTGATAGACAGAATCTGTTGATCTTCATTTGGAAACGCAGAAAGATCCTCGCTATAGTTACCGGTTCCGCAGCGGTATTATCCGTCATCGTATCGCTCCTGATGACGCCTGTTTACCGTTCAACTGCGGTCGTTTTCCCGGCTGCAACCAGCACCGTGTCTTTTTCTGAGCAGCGGAATGCCAAGGCAGCTTCCATGGACTTCGGTGAAGAGGAACAAGCTGAACAGCTGGTACAGATCCTTCAGTCATCAAGGATTCGCGACAAGATCGTAGAACAGTTTGACCTGTTCAAACACTACAAGATTGATGAGAATGATCCGAATAAATATTACAAGCTCGTAAAGGCATACAATGATCATTTCTTCTTCGTTCGAACACGCTTTGGGTCGATACAGATCGACGTGCTGGATCGAGAACCGGAAAGAGCGGCAGATATGGCGAACAAGATCGTGGACCTTATCGATACCGTGAAGAACGAAATGGTTCGTGAGCGGACGCTGCCCGCATATGAGATCAACAAACGAAAGAAGGAGATGATGGAATCGGACAGGAAACTGGTACTCGAACAGCTGGATAGTCTAGGTTCAATGGGTGTGGTCTCGTTGGAAGGTCGAACACAGCTATTCCAGGCGTATGTCGATGCAAAGAACCCTGCAGACCGTGAGGAACTGAAAAAAACAATAGATGCCAACCTCCGCTACGGAGCAACATTCGACGGACTGGAATTTATCCGAAACGAGAAGATCGCCAAGCTGGAGGAATTCCTCGAATCCTACGAACAGGCAGAATCAGACGCAAATACAACGTTCAACCATAAGTTCGTTGTGGAACGTGCTGTTGTAGCTGACAAGAAAGATAAGCCAAAACGAATGATCATTGTACTCCTTTCAACAGTCGGTGCTTTCGTCTTCATGGTCTTCGGGCTGCTCATTCGCGACCGCATCAATGAGCTGAGGAAAATATCCTGACGGTGCTCTTTCTCCGACAGAACATACTGTTGTTGCTTGCCAGTTTGGTGTATCTGATCCTTTCGTCGTGGTTCATCTGGCAGGATCAGGCCTACCTTTCTCTTTTTCCGTTTGCCCTATTGGCTGTATATTTTGCTGTCTACCGCACGGAATGGACCTTTTTAAGTCTCGCTTTTTTCACACCACTATCGATCAATATTGAAGAATATACCGACAGTTTTGGGCTGTTTCTTCCGACTGAACCAATGCTTATGGGATTCCTGTTGATGGTTGTATTGTTCCAACTGCGTAGACCGATAATTCCTACGACAACATGGAGCTCTCCGATCGTTTGGTCCGCTGGTTTCTTTCTCTTATGGGTATTCATAACTTCTATAACCAGCGCACATCCGGTGGTCAGTTTTAAGTTCCTGCTTGCCCGACTATGGTTTATTGTTCCCGTTCTGTTATTTGGAACCTATGTTTTTAGAGAAAGGAAACACATCATTGCATTCTTCTGGCTCTTTTCAGCAGGGATGATCATCGCCATTCTCTATACATTATTCATACATGCCGGATACCGTTTCGGTGAGAAGGAGGGGCACTGGGTGATGTGGCCGTTCTTCAAGGATCATACGATCTATGGTGCAATCGTTGCGCTGGTAGTGCCGTTGATCTTCGGACTGTACCTCTCAAAAAAACATAAACCACTCATTCAAGCGGTCCTGATCGGATTTATGTTCGTTGCTCTATTGGGGCTTTATTTTTCCTACACGCGAGCTGCCTGGCTCAGCGTGATCGCGGGACTTGGGGTTTGGGCGCTGATCGCTTTCAGAATCCGTTTCAGCCTTGTGGCCGGTACCGCACTGATCGCGGGCACTATACTCTTCTTTTCATGGAGCAGTATACAGATGGAACTGGAGCGGAACAAATATGAGCATACCACGGAAGAGTTTGGCGAGAAACTTCAAAGCGCTGCCAATGTGACTACCGACGCATCAAACCTCGAACGTATCAACCGTTGGTCTTGTGCGATTGACATGTTTCGAGAAAGACCATTTTTCGGTTTCGGTCCGGGAACCTATGCCTTTGAGTATGCCCGTTTTCAGGAGCCGGAGAACCTGACCATCATATCTACCAATTTTGGCAACCTTGGGAATGCGCACAGCGAATACCTGGGACCTCTGGCAGAAATGGGTTTTCTCGGAATGATCTCCATTCTACTGATCGTAGGTACGATATTTTACACCGGGATCAACCTCTATAACCGCTGGCCGAAGGAAGATCGTGAAATGCAGGTTATGCTCATGGCCATGATCATTTCACTGACCACCTATTTTGTGCACGGCATACTCAACAATTATCTTGACACTGATAAAGCTTCCGTTCCGATTTGGGGAATGTGTGCTATGTTCATTGCCCTCGAAGCGAGACTCCGCGGTGATAGTAAACGTTGATAAGAATCTTAAGTGGATAATTTTACAGTTGTCGTTCTCCTTCCTAGTCGTGAATTTCAGAAATTTAATGGGATAAATTAAACGAATATGGAAAACGAAAAGACACTTACTGAACAGATCGAAGTATTAAAATCCAAGCTCACCGGCGACCTTTTTGCTGATATGGATATTAAGGATGCAATTCATAACCTCGAAATGAAGCTGAATGGGGTAAGACCGATGGATAGCCACATTGAATGTGTCGGTTGCGGATCATAGATCCGTATCTCGCCCTGTTACGATCCGGAAGCTGACCGGAACATGGTCAGAAAAATTCGTTCGAAAAGTGTCGTGATCATAGGGCACCAGCGTTACTCCGGCAGGAACACCCTTTTCAATGATCTTATTCATCAGATCAACTACGCGGAAAGAGGATGGCACAATATCTTCCACACTATAGTTGCTGTAAAAAACATGATCATAGGGTTCTCCTTTTGATGTTGATTCGTACATTTTTGTATTCGTGCTTAGACAATCCTCATTCAGACTTTGGATCCCTTGACCGTCAAATTCTTCAAACTCGGACCGATCGTAGATATTGCAGTCCCCTAAAACGTAAAAATCGCGATTGGTTTCTTTCTGTGTTGATGTCCATTTGAAAAGCGATTGTAGTTCATTTTTTCTGAAAACTTTATCTTCCTTGCTATCCCCCGGGCGGAGATGAACTGACACTAAGGTGAAATTACTTTTTCCCTTGATCGACCGGAAAGGAAAAGCGTAGGGAACCCGATCATAGATGGAATTCATAGCGAGCGGTGAACTCACAAATCCCCCGATCCTGGATGAATCCGGCTGAACAACCGAAGCTTTATAAAATACGATCCACCACTCACTTGCTGTTGTTGGTGTATGATTTTTTGTTGGTCCGGTATCCTCTTCGGAGAGCCAATAACTGAACCCCTTCTGCCGCATTTCTTCAACGAATGCAGCGCTTTCTGCATCTTTCGAATACGGAACTCCATCCGGATAATTACCAGCCTTCGGTGCTGCCACCATCTCCTGTACGACAACGATCTCGTAATCTTCTAAGATGGATGCCAGTATTTCGTTCTGACGGTTTTTAAAATGACCCAGGAACTGAATATTGAAACTACAGATATCAAGGGAATCCTGAGCAAGCAGGGGAAGCGATTGAAGAAAAACCGAGATTAAAAGTAGACGCAACATGTGAGCGGATGATAAATTGGATGGATTACTTGGATCAAGAAGGTATAAAGATCAAAAGCTTAGTATTTCACTCGACATGAAAAACAATTACTCCAATCTTTGGTTTAGGTTAAATTTTACGGATTTTACAATTCTTAATTCGCGATCCACAACGAAGGATTCAAACACTGAACCGCGGTACCTATCACCTGGTGGATCTCAAAATGAGCAACGGAAACGGAACTGCTCTCTTTTGGCAGAAGTGCTCCGATCGACTGTTTGGTATTTACTTTAGAACCGGCCTGAACATACGTGTCCTGAAGATTGCTGTAAACAGTTCGGTAATTGCCATGTTTAATGATCACTACCTTTCCTGCACCGGGAATGTTCAGCACACTGGTAACTTCCCCCTCGAATACTGCGCGAACCTGTGCGCTTTTCGGCGCACTGATGTCAATACCGTTGTTGTTGGTGTACACATTAGGCAAAGTAGGATGTGCATTCCTTCCGAAACCTTCTGTAATGGAACCTCTTTCTACAGGCCAGGGTAATTTTCCTTTGTTGCTCTCAAAAGATTTATTGAGCGCCGTCTCTTTCGTTTCGCTGAAAGTAACGGGCTTTTCTACAACTGTGCTTTCCGGTTTAGTGTTGCTTGATCCTGAAGTATTGGTATTGGAATTTGTGGTAGTCGTGGTGTTTTTCGTACTTTTCTTTCTCGCTTCCTCTTCCGCTTTTTTGCGTTTCGCCTCAGCCGCTGCTATTTCCTTTTGAATGGCTGCATTGATCTGTTTCTTAAGCACGTCCTTCTTTCGTTCATCCTCTCTTAACTGTGAATAGAGTTTTTCCTCCTCCTTTTTAAATTTCTGATATACCGCTTCTTTCTGATATTTATCTTTTTCGATCTTGGAACGCTCTTGTTTTTTTTCACCGAGTACCTGAGACTTAAACTCCTTTTCGCGCTTGATCCGTTCGATCTCTTTCTTGATCAGCTTCTGATGCTGTTTGATGACCAGAAATTGTTTTTGCTGCATTTCGGATACCTTTTCCAGGTACTTGTTCCTTTTGATCGCCTCGTAGTAGCTGCCCGCTGAGAAAACGAACATGAGCTTTCCATATCTGTTCCTGTGTTTGTAAGCATAGACCAGCAGTTTTCTGTACTGCGCCTTCAATCGAATGAGCTTCGATGAGAGCGATGAAACCTCCTGGTCTTTCTCCGCGATCTTCATTTCTGCTGTGCGAACCTGATTATCGAAGTTTCGCACAAGCTCCTCGCGAAGACGGATCTGGTTATCGATCAACTTGAGTTCGTTCAGCGATGCCTCTGTATTGTTCTTCATTTTATTGAGCAACGCTTTGGTATTCGATATCTTCTTCTCAAGACGCTCCTGATCCTTGCGCAGTTTTTCACTTGTCGACTGACCAAAAACCGTTAAGGAGATCAGCAAGAGGATCGATAACAAACTGATTTTATTCTTCACATTTTCCATATGATTCTGGTATTACGAGGATCATCTCTTTTGGTTCGTTGATCTCTATTTTATCATAAGACATTTCGATAAGCATGTGATTCCTTGCCGACTTGATCTGAACAAGAACCTCCTTTGGAATATCGTAACCATCGATCATTTCACGTTGAAGATAGTCCACGCGTATAGAGGCTGTGTCGGAAGGGCTATCGATTTGCATGGCTTTCAATCCGCGGGCATCATCGTTCAGGAAATATTGAATCACTATGTCCTCCTTACCTCGTTCATTTCTACGCAGCTCCCTTTTCTTGTGTGATGAGATGATGTAATTGTAGGGATCATTGATCTGAAAATATTTTTGGGTACTGTCAAAATCGAGCGGCATACCCAAAAGGAGCTCTTCAATATTTCGGTGATCGAAGTCCACGGCAAAGTTTTCCTTGATATAACTCACACTTTGCCGGATGTAACATTTATCCTTTTTGTTCGAGATCACTACACTGTCCTTGGTGATCATTGCACTTACCACAGGTAATGTCGCATAGGTAATCAAAGCGTTGATCGCACTATCCTGTGTGAGACGAATAGACGTTTTGAAATTGATATTCCTGTTGGTATCGGTGAATTTAGTGCCAATTTTCGTGTAGAACCAATTTGGATGAATGTCGGAAATACTGTCCAATACTTTGATCAGATCTTTCTCCTTTCTTTTGGGTAGCTTCTGGCGGTCGGTCTCGGTAAGCTTTTTTGCACATGAGACCAAAAGAAGTATTCCCCAGATCAAAGGCAGAAGGTTTTTAGTAGATCGGATCATAATACTCTTTCTTTTCGATTTTCTTTTCCAACGTCTTGTTCGTGGCTCCCATTTCCTTCGCCTTTTTCCAGAACTCTATGGCCTTTATCTTGTCGCCCAGTTTGAAATGAACGTCACCAAGGTGCTCAGTAGTAATGGGATCTTCCGGTTTTAATGTGTGCGCCATATTTATGTAGATCAACGCCTCTTTGAAGTCTCCTTTCATAAAAAGTACATAGCCCTTGGTATCCAAGTAATGAGGAGTTTCGCCACTCGTTCTCAACACCTCATCAATGAGCGCTTCAGCGCGTTCAAGATCTGTCTTCCAAATGGCCAAGCGGTAGGCATAATTGTTCTTGATCAGCGTACTCTGCGGGTCAAGTTTTACCGCTTTTTCATAGAATGACTTTCCGTTTTGCGGGTCTTTGTTTCCAAACCAGGCCTCTCCAAGCTGAGCATTGAATTCGGCCTCCACTGCCTTATCACTAACCACTAATTCGATTCCGCTGCTGAGTATCGTGACCGCTTCTTCGTATTTTTTCAGCTGATTACAGGCCACTCCGTTCAATAAATAAACAGTTGGCATGGTCGTAAAATATTCCAGACAAGCCTTGCTGTCGTTGTACAAATCGTTGAACCTATTGGCCTGATACTCCATGACAAGTACCTGGTTCCAGATTGGAAAAAGATTCTTATCGAATTCAAGCGCTCTTTTGTATGATTTGATCGCCTCTTCATTATTGCCAGCCTTGAGCATGTAATCCCCGCGAATGGAATGTGATTTTGCATCGGTTGGGTGTAACTGGACAATGAGCTCTACAAGCTCGAATACCTCAGGGTCGATCTTGTAATTATTATCATGGATAGTAATGAGAATCTGCATTTTATTGTCCAGAGTAACATCAGTGCAGGCGAACGCTTTCTTCAACTCTGCATAGGCTTTGCTCTGCTCCCCCCTTTGCCGGTAAATGTCCGCCAACGCCAGATGCGCCCGTCCGTTATTGGGATCGGTAAGCACCAGTTCTTCAAGCATTTTTACGGCCTCAGCTTCCTTGCCCCTCTGAAAATAATGATCGACGAGTGTTGCGATCAACTGCGGATCCATCGGAAAGACCTTTCGTGCTTCAAGGATCTCATTGAGGGCTTTTTCCTCTTGTTTCAGCTGCAGGTATAACTTGTATTTCTGAATGGCAAGCTCTGGATAAATGCCAAGCTGCTGTTCCATCGAATCATACGCTTTGATCGCCTCTCCTGTCTTCCCCGCCTTAACTAAACTTTCAGCATACCCATAAAGCCACTCAATATTTCTCGGCTGTTCACGGATCAGTTTTTCGAATTGTGTAATCGCCTCAGTATAGAGTCCGGCTTCGTAGTACATGTAGGCCAGCTCCTGAGTATACCAAATGTTCCCGGCATCAATTTCAGCAGCTTTTTTAATGTGATCAGCTGATCTCTGACGGTCATTCTTAAGAAGATATAACTCCGACAAAGCATAATGTACAGCATCATCGTCATCACGCATTAATAAACATTCTTCGAAGGCGCGAATAGATTCATCTAGTTCACCTCTGATTTTGAGTCGCACGGCATCGTGAAAAGTATTGATGTAAAGCGGATCGTACTCTATCCCGTCTTTACCCGTTTTTTTCATACTGCCGCAGGAGGCAAGTAAGATCAGAATTAATATGGACCAGATGGAAAACTTCATTCAGAAAAAGTTGAGTAATCCCCCAGACTCAAATCGCGTGCCGTTCCTCTGTAGATAGCATGCGAACCGATCATGGAATTGGCAACCACTGCGTTTGCGATCTCCGAATTTTCCTGGATATTGGAGTTAGAAACGACCGAATTGATAATGCGTGTTCTTTGTCCTAAAGAGACGTGCGGACCAATTACTGAATTTTCGATCACCACGCCATCTGCGATATAGCAGGGTGGTATGATCACGGAGTCGATTATCTCCGCAGATTCAGCAACCATCTGTCTGTTCTTTTCAAAATCATATTCAAGTACGCGCTGATTGGTGTGAACAGTTACTTCTTTATTTCCGCAATCGAGCCATTCGATCACTTCGCCCGGTTTGAAGCGATAGCCTGCTTCCGTTAACCTGCGCAGAGCATCGGGAAGCTGGTATTCTCCCCCTTTCACTACATTGTTTTCAATTAGGTATTCGAGTTCCTGACGCAAGCGACGTCCATCCCTGAAATAATAGATGCCGATCATTGCCAGATCAGAAACGAATTCTTTTGGCTTTTCGACGAAATCGATGATCTCTCCGAGCTCATTCATCTTAACAACTCCAAATGCACTTGGATCATCGATCTGTTTCACCCAGAGGATTCCGTCATCGTTCGGATCGATCTTGAAGTTTGCTTTGAACAGTGTGTCTGCGAATGCCACCACCACAGGACCGTCCAGCTTTTCGGCAGCACAAAGCACCGCATGCGCAGTTCCTAAAGGTGTGTCCTGATAATGAATCGATCCTTTTGCTCCAAGATCGGCGGCGACACGAACAAGCTCCTGCTCTACCTCATCACCAAAACGACCGACAACAAAAGCTATCTCGTCGATCTTTTCTGAACAAACGGCCGCTATATCTTCAACCAGACGGTGTACGATCGGTTTCCCTCCAACGGGAACAAGCGGTTTTGGGATGGTGAGTGTATGTGGCCTCAACCTACTTCCTCTTCCCGCCATTGGTACGATCACTTTCATATTTCTTTTCTTACTGTATTTCAATTGACAGTTATCGTCTTGTGAGCTATCGGGACAACCGCTGTCAACTTGGTTTTCATTATACAATGAAGACGCTCAATTTAAGCCAACTCACTTACAGACTTTACCAACTTTCACTTCACTCCGGTACTTCCAAATCCTCCGGTGCCGCGATGGGTATCCGAAAGTAGCTCTGTTTCTACCCATTGCGCCTGTTTATGTTCAGCGAAAACCAGCTGAGCAATACGTTCCCCATTGTCAATTGTAAACGGTTCATCAGATAGATTAATCAGGATAACGCCTACTTCTCCCCGGTAATCTGCATCAATTGTTCCCGGTGAATTCAAAACTGTTATCCCCCTCTTAAGTGCAAGTCCACTGCGTGGACGCACCTGGCATTCATATCCTACCGGGATCTCAAGAAACAGTCCGGTTGGGACCAATGCACGCTGAAGTGGTTGTAAAATGACCGGTTCACTCAAGTTCGCCCTGACGTCCATGCCTGCTGAAGCATCTGTTTCATAGGCCGGAAGTGGATGACCTGACCGGTTAATGATCTTTACCTGCATACGTCTGCAATATTCGTCAAAATTACGGAAAAGCGGTGTGTTTAGCAGGTGGATTCTGGGTAGAAATGAACACAGTAATTAACAGTTTGGCGGAAGGAATAGAGATGTGAGAAGTGAGAAGCGAGAGACGAGACTTAAGTGTTAGGCGGTGCATTGGAATCTGGAGTCTGGAGCATGGAACAAGGACTTTGTTTATGCTAAGCACTACGCACGATGCGCTCTGCACTAATTTCTCCGTGGTGAGCTATAACAATAGCCTATTTCGCAAAACCCAGGTTCTTTTTCTCCAGGGTGTAAATGAGTCCAACGTAAACAAGGATGAGGAAATTATGGATCATGAAGCGTACAGTTGGATTTTCAAGACCCATCAATTTTGCAATGGCATAAAAGATTGCCGCGACTCCGAGGTAAAGTATAAATTTTCGGGAGTTATACTTTATCGGATAGTACTTCTGACCAAGATAATACGATGCAACCATCTGAATGGCATACACGATAAGTGTGGCCCAGGCGCTGGCCATGTAACCGTAGCTTGGGATAAATAACAGGTTGATGATCACCGTAAGTGCAGCCCCAACGATCGATATATACGCACCGAAGCGTGTTTGTCCGCTCAACTTGTACCAGATACTCTGATTGTAATAGATCCCCAGAAAAACATTCGCCATAAGCAGTATGGGAACTACAGCTAAACCTTCCCAGTACGATTCATTTCGGATGAAATACTTGAAGATCTCGAGGTTGAGTGACACCAACAAAAACACCAAAGAAACCGTTGCGATGAAAATGTTCATGATCTTTGCATAGACCTTGTTGCGGTCTTCATTCTTCAACTGTGCAAAGAAAAAAGGCTCTGCGGCATAACGGTAGGCCTGCAGTAATATCGTCACCAACATGGCCAACTTGTAGCATGCACTGTAGATGCCTACCTGCGCCTCTGCATAGGTCAACGACTCCTGTGATGAACCATCGTAGAGGATGTGCTTGAGTAGAATTCTGTCGATTGTTTCATTGATGATCCCAGCAAAACCGGCTATAACAAGTGGTGTGGCATACCACAGCATTCTCCTCGCCATTTGCCAGTCGAAGCGGAGCTCAAGACTCATAAACTGTTTGTAAAGCAATATTGGCTTTACCACAGACGCGAACAAGTTGGAAAAGAGGATGAACAAAACCCCTTCTTCCGGTCGTGCCGGATCGAACGCATAAAGCATGAGGAGCAAATTCAACCCAATATTTACACCTATGGACGTGAACTGTATTCCGGCGAATTCCAAGGCCTTTTCTTCCGCTCTAAGCTTGGCCAATGGCAGTGCGGTAACCGCGTCGATGCACACAATAGCTGCCAGCAGGATGATGTATTCGTTGTGGCCAGGGTACAGCAAGAGGTCTGCAATGTCTTCGTTGAAGTACATCAGTGTCAGGAAGAAAATAGCATTCAATCCGATCACAGTCAGGAAACCATTGCGGAAGACCTTTTCCTTGTCCTCGTGGTCCTGAAGGAAACGGAAAAAGGTTGTTTCCATACCGAAGGTAAGAAACACAACAAGAAAAGCTACCCAAGCATAGAGTTCCGAAACCACCCCATAGTCTGAGGGATCCGCGAAGACATGCGTGTAAAGTGGTACGAGTAAATAGTTAAGTAAGCGCCCGATAATACTCGAAAGCCCGTAAACAGCCGTTTGCCCCAGTAATTTCCGAATGGGGTTGGCCATTAGCCTCTGAAATTAGCTTTGCGTTTCTCGATGAATGCTGATGTACCTTCTTTGAAATCTATTGTGCCGAAACATTTCCCGAACTCCTCGATCTCGGTGATATAGCCGTTCACCTCATTGCGATATCCGGCGTTGATGGAAACGATAGCAGAAGCAATCGCCATTCCTGAGTTGTTCAGGATCTTTCCAGCCATTTCTTCAGCAGTTGCCAGTAAGTTCTCCTGCTCAACAACGATATTCACCAATCCCCATGTGAGAGCTTCATCCGCCTTGATCATTCCTGCTGTGAACACCATTTCATTGGCTTTTCCTTTCCCAACCAGCTGGGCGAGTCTCTGTGTACCACCGTATCCCGGGATGACACCAAGCGATACTTCAGGAAGACCCATTCGCGCATTGGACGATGCAATCCGAATGTGTGCAGCCATTGCAAGTTCAAGTCCGCCACCCAGGGCAAAACCGTTGACTGCTGCGATCACCGGCTTCGTCATGTTCTCCACGCGATCGAAAAGTAGCTCTTGTCCTTTTGCAGCCAATTGTCCCCCTTCCGCAATCGAAAAATGAGCGAATTCCTTGATGTCGGCACCTGCAACGAATGCCTTCTCTCCACTTCCGGTAAGGATAACAACTCCCACACTGCGGTCTTCATCTGCGGCATTCAGTGCTGTATTCAGTTCCTGGATCGTTTCCTTGTTGAGGGCGTTCAGCTGTGACGGGCGGTTGATCGTAATGAGCTCCACCTGGCCTTTTCTTTCGACAAGAATGTTATTGTACATGACTTTGAATTTTGATGGGTAAATATAGGAAATAAGACAATAAAGGTAAGAAGTGAGTCCGCTGCAAGAAATGAAGACAGCTGATAAACTTTTATTTGCTTCTCAGTCGCTTATAAATGCGGATCAGGAACATAAGACCAATAGCAACAGCGAAGAACCCAACCGTACCCTTTATCCAGTCGATGGAATTTTTCATCACAACCAGGAATACGATCGCCACAAGCCCCAATGTAGCCACTTCGTTCCAGATACGTAGGCCGTTTGAGGTCCAATTGAAACGACCCTTTGCCATATCGTTCATGATCTTCTGGCAGGTAAAATGGTACACTAAAAGTAGACCGACAAAGCCGAGTTTGATATGCATCCAGCGAGCGTGCTCACCAAAAAAATAAACATCCGGGTAAAGCAGGATCATCCACGTGCCAAACACGATTGTAAGGACCATTGCAGGGGTAGTAATGATGAACCATAGTCTCCATTCCATGATCTTGAACTGATCCCCGAGGATCCTTGCTTCTTCCATCGACCTGGATTGCGCTTCAGTATGGTAAATGAACAAACGGACAATGTAGAAAAGTCCGGCGAACCAACTCACCATGAAAATGATATGCAGTGCCTTGATAACGTTGATATCCATGTTGTAAATGTACTAATTTTGAATTTTGGGGTTTCAAATGCTCAGCCCGTCCCGATTGTATCGCTGGGTCTTGAATCCTATTTCTAGTGTGAAAAATAACACTTAGCATTGCTCAAAATCGATTCATGCCCAGACTTTAGCTCCTTCAGAACAGTTCATACAAATATCGATCTGGTTCCTGCCAGTGAGCACCGCATGTCGGAACCGTTTGTAGTCAGCACTCTTCCAGACCGCTTCAAAATCAGTGCTCTCCAACGACCCAAGCACATGCTTCGCGTCTTTGTCAAAACAGCAAGGCACAACTTTCCCGTCCCAGGTGAGCACACTACCCGACCACATTCTCCAACAATGATCACCGGTCCGATAATTGAGTGAATAAGTGCCGTCTGAATTCATTTTGTACCGCGAATATTTTTCATTGGAAGGCATGAGTGGATTACCTTGCTCATAATTATTGAGCTGAGCCGTCTTAATACGAACCTCGTCCACTCCCATTACTTTTCCAAGATCTAAAACTCCGGGAATCTCATGCTCATTAGGCTTGACCGCCAGAAACTGGAGGATGAGCTGAGGGGTTGCAGATCCTATGCTCCGTTTTGCCTCAACCAGCAATTTGGTCGCCTCGATCACCTTTTCCAGCTTGCCGTGAACTCGGTAATTCTCGTAAGTACCCTGTGTAAGCCCATCCAGAGAAATGATCAGTCTATCCAGCCCTGAATTAACGATCTCCTCAGCCTTCTTGCGATCAATGAAATGTGCGTTGGTAGAGGTCGCCGTGTACATCCTGTACTTTTTCGCCTCCCGTATCAGCTCAAGAAATTGAGGATGCAAGAATGGCTCTCCCTGGAAATAGTAGTTGATATAAAAGACGCTGGGACTTACCTGTTCCAGCATTTTCCGGTGCAGCACCAAATCGAGCTTTCCGGTTGGACGTGTAAATTGTTTTAATCCACTTGGACATTCCGGACAACCCAAATTACAAGCAGTAGTGGGCTCAATGGACAACGAAAATGGCTTTCCCAAAAGAATGGGTCTCTTCACCAGGCGAGACAAATAATAGGAAATACGGAGTGAGAGCAGGTTCATCACACGACCGGCTGTCAGGCACTTCAACATATTCAGATTGTCCCTCCAAACTGACATTTTCCAAAGATAGAAGAAGATTGATTCGATCCGGTCATGAACGAGAGGAACAAATAAGAAAGTTTAAACTAAAAATTGATTTGTTTAATGTCTGATCCGGAACCATCTACATTTCTAAACAACACAGATTTTATTGGATATTAACTATGCGTACATTGTATTTTTTTATATTTTCACCCTCAAATTTGTTTGAATGAAAAAACTTATACTACTGCTAACCATTGTTCTAAGCTCTCTTTTATCGTTTGGACAGGAAATAAAGTTATCGGGAACTGTTCGTGATGCATCATCCGGTCAATCTATACCTTTCGCAAAGGTTATCATCAAAGGCAAATCTTCCGGTGCAGTCGCCGATGACAGCGGGAACTTCGCACTTGTTTTGAATTATTCCGATTCTGTGAACAGCTTCACGCTTGTTGTGCGCGCTGAGGGATACAATGAGAAAGAATTTACGGTTGATAAATCTTCAACCAACGTTATTTTTGAATTGCAACTCATCGAACAAGTGTTGAATGAGGTGGTGGTTTCGAGCTCGCGTATCTCAGAAAAGATTTTTGAGGCACCTGTGAGTATTCAGAAGATTTCCTCCAAAGAGATCATGTCCTCCGCGAGCGGAAACTTCTATGAAGGATTCAAAAATGTGAAAGGAGTTGATATTTCTACCTCAAGTGCAGGATTTCAAGCCATCAACATGCGTGGTTTCAATACAACTGCACCTGTTCGAGTTGTTCAGTTCGTTGACGGAATGGACAACCAAGCTCCAGGTTTGAACTTCCCTGTTGGAAACTTAGTCGGAGCCAATCCTCTTGATCTTCAAAGTGTTGAGATCATCACTGGACCAGCGTCCGCCTTGTACGGAGCAAATGCTTTTCAGGGTGTTGTGAACATGATCTCTAAGGATCCCTATCGTTTTCAGGGGGTATCAGGTGAACTAAAAACAGGTTCCCGCAATCTGATCGAAGGTAATTTCCGTTTCGCACAAGCCTTCGGGAAGTCTGAACGCTTTGCACTGAAATTCACGGCATCCTACATGCAGATGCAAGACTGGATCGCAAATGACAGCGCCGCCAATACTTATGGTGACATCAGTGCTGATGTGAACCTTTCCAACATCGTGTCTCAGCTACAATACGATCAAAGTCTAAGTCTGGAAGATCAGGAGCAGTGGCTGGCATTGAACAACTACATCGAATTCAATCCGGTCGTTGGACAAACAGGTTTGAATGTTAAAACCATTGATGCACCCGGTTACAGAGAGCAGGATCTGGCTGACAACACTGTTCAAAGCTTAAAGTCAAGCTTAGGCCTTCATTACAAACTCAATGAAAACAGTCAGATATCCTACACCGGAAAGTTTGGTTTGGGAACAGCCATCTACCAGGGAGCGAACCGTTATTCGATAAATGACATTCTTTTCAACCAGCATAAATTAGAATGGTCGGGGAAGAATCACCTCATCAAGGCATACGGAACTTTCGAAAATGCGGGCAATTCCTACGACGCAGTCTTCACAGGGATAAACATTTCAAAGGCTTCCATTGGTGACAACTGGGTTCCGACCTATTTGACGAATTTCTTTGAAACGTTGGGCGATCTGACCAATGATTATGATGATGACGCATCACTCAACGATGTGAATCAAGCCATGGAAATTGCATTACAAGCAGCGAACGGATCTTGGTATGCTCCAGGAACCTCGGACTACGACAGTGTGAGGGCCACCATCATACGCAGTGCAGATCTCCAAAATGGCTCTAAATTCGTTGACCGTTCCGCTCTATACCATGTCGACGCTCAATATTCTTTCTCACAGATCAAATGGGTAGACCTGCTTGTCGGCGCCAATTTCCGTTACTTCGCACCACGCTCTTTCGGAACGATCTTCACAGACACCTTGCTTAACTTTGCGGACACACTTTCCGATGGATCTCCCGACCCGGTGGCGGAATATAACCGATTAAGTCTATGGGAAACAGGTGGCTTTTTGCAAGCAAGTAAGCGCTTGTTCAACGATAAGGTTCGAGTGATCGGGTCGGTTCGACTCGATAAAAATCAGAATTTCGATCCTCAGCTCTCGCCCCGTTTGAGTGTAGCATACAATATGAAATCGCACAACATTCGGATTGGAGCGCAATCGGCATTCAGGACACCAACACTTCAAAATCAATACATCGATCTTGACCTTGGTCCAATCACACTTATTGGTAATTTGAATGGAGTTTCCAATGTGTACACGCTGAACTCCATGAATGCATTCAAGGACAGCCTCGATGCGGTCAATGGAGATCTCAATGCAGTCGATCATGACTTGTTAGAGGCAAAAGAATACAAAGCATTACAGCCCGAACAGGTAAAGACGATTGAATTAGGTTACCGCGGAATGTTCAAGAATAAATTTTTCGTGGATGCTGATGTTTACTTTAATCAATATACCAATTTCATTGCTGATGTGCGCGTTGTGGAGCCGTTGAATGGTACAATAGCTGGCGAGGATAGTGGATTTGATGCCATAATTACTGATCAGTATGAGGTGTATCAAATACCAGTGAACAGTGAGAAGACCGTTAATTCACTCGGAGCCGGTATTGGTATCTCTTATTTTGCATCGGAAAAGATCCAGATGAATGTGAATTATACTTACGCCAGACTGATCACGGAAACTCTAGAAGAGGATCTCATCCCAGGATTCAACACTTCACCACACAAAGTCAACATCGGATTAAGTGGAAGGAAGATCTGGAAAGATCTCGGTTACAGCACCAATTTTCAGTACGTGCATGGCTTCGAATGGCAGAGCACATTCGGTACTGGTATGATCAATCGATATACTGTCTGGGACATTCAGCTCAATTATCCATTCAAGGTAAAGGATAACGAGCTTGTTGTAAGAGTTGGTAGTTCGAATGTCTTGAACCAACGAAGAAGAGAAATTTTCGGCGGTCCGCAGATTGGCAGAATGATCTACACTACCCTTGGATTCAATTTAGAAAGGAAGAAAAATTAATAAAACTCGATAATTATGAGACACTTTTGGTCATTATTCAGCCTAATTTCTCTCAACCTGCTCTTCACAACTGTTGTACGGAGTCAAACCGGATGTAACATTGCTCAAATCAATACCAATATGGCTAATGCGGGCTTCGTTCCGCTCAATGTGTCAGGTTATCCATGTGCACTTTATTTTTACAATCCGAACCAGACGAATAACTGGAACACTGCTCAAAGTCAGGCAACAGCGGCAGGAGGAACACTCCTTTCAGTTTGTAGCCTTGCAGAGAACAATGCCGTCTGGAATGCTGCACAAGCCGCAGGAATAACGGGAGGACTATGGATTGGTTATAATGACCTTAACTCAGAAGGAACATGGCAATGGACAGACGGCAGTCCATGTAATTTTACAAACTGGAATTCAGGTGAACCAAGTAACACAACGGATGCTTGTTCATTTACGGGTGAGGATGCAGCTGTCATTCAAATGAGTAATGGATTGTGGAACGATGTTTACGCCAGTGCAGGAGCCTGTTTTGGAGCTCAATCGTATGCTTCTATTGTAAAAGTCAATCTCTGTCCTCAGGCTTCCATTACCGCAAATACTACAACACTTTGTGTTGGCGAGACAGTGGCTTTGAATGCTACCACTGTAACAGGGTCGTCACCATACTCTTACACCTGGTTTAATGGCGCAACCCAGATCGGTACAGGAGCCACCTTATCATTCACTGCCAATAACAACGTGACACTAACCGTCCTATCAACGGATGTCAACGGGTGTACTGATCAGGAAAATATAAATCTAACAACCATCGCTTGTCAGTCATCAAGCTGTAATTTTGCAGCCATCAGTGCAGCGATGTCCAATGCCGGCTTCGTTGCTTTACCGGTAAGTCAGGCTCAATTCCCATGTGCCCGGTACTACTACAGCAATGCTACCACAAACGTTTGGGCTACTGCACAGGGATGGGCAAATGCGGTGGGGGCAACACTTCTGACAGTGGGTAGTCTTGCAGAGAATAATGCTGTATGGAATGCTGCACAGTCACTTCTCGGAAATTCCGGCGGTTTGTGGATCGGTTACAATGATAATGCCACTGAGGGACAATGGATCTGGCCTGACGGAACGCCTACAGGGTTTACCAACTGGAATACCGGTGAACCAAATAACGCAGGTTGCTTTGGATCAGGAGACGGTGAAGATGCTGCCATAATTCAATTGAACAATGGTAGATGGAACGACGTGTATGATGCTCCGCAGGGTGTTTGTCTTACCCCAGCAGCTTACCGGGCGATTATCAAAGTAAATGTTTGCCCGCAAACTACCCCGGCAGTGAATATTTCAACGGTATGTCAGGGTAATTCCGTTCAGTTATCGTCTTCAACACTATTTGGATCGCCAAATTACACTTATACGTGGTACAATTCGTCTTCCACTCAAATAGGCACCGGTAGTCCGCTAACCTATTCACCTCCCAGCTCTGGAACCTTGACCGTCGTTGCTGCCGACCAGTATGGCTGTTCTGATGCTGGTACTGTAAGCGTAACTGTTAATCCTACACCACCTCAACCCGTGATCAATACCGCTGCAGCTGCATGCGGAGCTCCGGGTACGGCATCCATTGTGAATTACAACGTCGGGAACACGTATACATTCTCGCCATCAGGTCCTACAGTAAGCTCAACCGGAGTGATCAGTGGATTGAATATCGGTCAAAATTACACCGTTACTGCATCCGTGGGTACTTGTACTTCTCCAGCGAGTGCAGGATTTTCAGTACAAGCTCCTCTGGTCGCACCTGCAACACCTGTTGTGGTTACAGCCCCAGGGACGTGTACCTCAAATGGAACTGCCTCGATTTCCAACTTCAGCGCGGGTGTGATTTACACCTTTACTCCTACAGGGCCAACCGTAAGCAGCGGTGCAATCAATGGATTGACCGTTGGTACAAACTACACCGTCACAGCGTCAAATAGCGGTGGCCTTTGTACCTCCGGTGCGAGCAGTCCATTTAGTATCGGAGGACAATCAAGCGGGCCAGCCGTGCCTGTCGTTTCAACGGCACCTGCCTCGTGTTCTGGAAATGGTGTAGCAACAATAACAAATTTTGTAAGCGGACAGAGCTATGTTTTCAGCCCGACTGGTCCATCCGTGAGTGGTGGAACAATTTCTGGACTCACACCAGGCACCTCATATACGGTACTTGCCAATGACGGGGCATGTTCCTCCGCTGCAAGTCCATCATTCAATGTGGCTGCGCAACTCGCTGTGCCAGCTATTCCATTGATAACAGAAGTTGCCGCAACCTGTTCTGCTGATGGATCGGCAACGATCACCAATTACAATGGTGCAGAGACCTACACATTCACTCCTGCAGGACCGACGGCCGGGGCAGGAGGAACTATCAGCGGAATGACCTTTGGCACTTCTTACACGGTTAGCTCGAATAATGGAACATGCAGTTCAAGCGAGAGCGCTCCTTTCAGTACGGATGCACAAGTATCAGAGCCTCCTGCGCCAACAGTAACGATTACGCAACCGACTTGTGCTTTACCAACCGGGACTATTCTCGTAACAACTCCAACCGGAGCCGGATATGAATACAGTGTCAACGGTGCTACCTATCAGTCGAGCCCTACCTTTACCGGACTTACTGTAAACACCTACAACGTCACCTATGAGGAACTGGCTACAGGTTGTGTATCCGCATCCACTTCAGTGACGCTGATTGCCCCGGCCAACGCACCAACCCTTACGACCTTAACTGAAGTGGATGTCACTTGCTTCGGTGAAAATGATGGAACGGCATCTGTTCAAGTTTCTGGAGGTACGGGTCCATACACCTACACATGGTCGCCATCAGGAGGGACCTCTGACCAAGCATCCGGACTTACAGCCGGAAATTACATTGTTACTGTGAGTGATGATAATGATTGTACTGCCTCCACAACTGTCACAATCGGATCTCCGGGAGCAATCGACGTGAACGGCAGCGCTGTAAACGTAAATTGTACGACTTCAACCGGAGGAACAATCACGCTGAATCCGAATGGAGGCACTGCACCCTATACTTACAACTGGACTCCAAACGGTGAAACAAGCTCGGGGATCAGCGGACTTTCTGTGGGTTCATACACAGTGAACGTAACGGATGACAACGGATGTTCATCCTCAGAAACATTCACAATCGGAACAACAGGATCTTTGGGAGTCACAGTTACACCGGCAACCAGTGAAATAAGCCTTGGAGAATCTGTAGCCCTTTCTGCGTCTGGTGGTTCGGATCTGTCATGGAGCCCGTCAGGAAGTTTGGATTGTTCTGACTGTCCAATTGTAAACGCCACTCCAACCAGCACTACGACCTATACGGTTACAGCAACAGATGAGAATGGTTGTACAGGTTCAGCATCCGCAACCGTGAACGTTATCCTTAATTGTACAGACTTCTTTGTTCCGACAGTCTTCTCTCCTAATGCGGATGGACCGGATGAAAACAACCTACTGTGTGTTTACGGAAATTGCATCTCCGAATTTGAATACAGTGTTTTCAACAGATGGGGAGAAATGGTGTACTCATCGTTGGATCCTGAAGCATGCTGGGACGGCTCTTTCAGAGGAGAACCACTCCAATCAGGTGTTTATACTTATAAAGTCTATGCTATTCTATTCGATGGAACCATTATCAATGAGGGTGGTAATCTAACGATATTGAAATAACTCTTAATTCTACACTGACATGATCAAATCTATGAAGGCAACTTTCACTGTTTTCGGTTCGCTGCTTACCCTTCTATCTGTAGCTCAAGACCAACATTTTTCGTTCAGTGAATACTCCTCCACTTTCTTGAACCCCGGTCTTGCAGGAGCGAATTCATCCATGCAGGGTGTTGCGAGTTTCAGGAATCAATGGAGTAGCTTCGCGGAACCTTTTCAAACCGTAGCGGCATCGTTCGACGCTCGTTTCAACGAAAAGAAAAGACAGAAAGCGGGTATCATAGCAGGTGGTATAAACCTGTACAATGACCGATCTGGGGATCTCCGTGTATCTACCTCTTCCGCAAACCTCAATATCGCCTATCATCTTTTGATCGATGACTACAACACTATCGGGCTCGGGATCTATGGTGGTTTTGGTCAGCGATCGTTGAGTCCATCCGGAGGGAAATGGGGAACCCAATACAATGGAAACAATTATGACGGTAATATCGATCCGGGAGAATCTTTCAACAATGCGAGCTTTGCCTATGTGGATGCGGGAGCAGGTGTTGTATACACGTATGGATCAAATGGCGGTTATATGTCACAGAACAGTAATCAAAAACTCAATATCGGATTCTCTGTATTCCATGTGAACCAACCGAAATACTCCTTCATCAATGCCGAAAATGAAAAGCTCTATATGCGTATGTCGGCATTTGTAAACGGGGAATTTGGTATTGCCAATACACCGGGAAGTATCCTGCCTGGTATATACTATCATCGTCAAAAGAATGCGCAGGAGCTATTGTTCGGAGCAAATTACAAATACAGTCTGAATGGTGGTTCAAGGCACACTGGTTTCACACGGCCATCGGCACTCTATACAGGTATGTTCTTTAGGCTGAAAGATGCACTTGTAGCTAAAGTAATGTTCGAATACGATCAGTTTATGGTCGGATTTGGTTACGATATCAATGTGTCCAGTTTAACGGAAGTTTCAAGAGCACGTGGAGGATTCGAAGTTTTCCTTCGTTTCAATGCAGGAAATGGTGGTGGATTCAGATCGCGTATTTGACCGAAACAGGGAATAAATAACTCAATGAAGTCGTTGATTTATGTACAGACGATTTAGGACCAGAAATGAATTAAATAAAAAAGACCCTCCGATATTGAGGGTCTTTTTTCGTATTTGTAAAGCACAAAACTCAGTTCTTCATTAGTTTTTTAACTGTTACAGTTCCATTATTACCGGTAATGACTACGAAGTACATACCCTTTTTATAATTACTCACGTCAACTGTACCGGATGATTGCACTTCCGCGATGAACTTCCCGTATTGATCAGTGATCACCGCCTTAGTTCCTGATGTGAGTTCTACATTTAACAAGTCGTTGACCGGATTGGGAACGATCGTAAGGTTCTCAGCTAAAAGTTCGTCGTCTATACCTACATTGTTCTGAGGCAATTCACGGGACAGAACGATCGTATTTGGCACATCAAAAAGTGAATTATTCACTGAATAAATCACCAACAGTGGCAATTGACTCAAGCTGTAATTGTAGTATTCATACACATCCCTGTAAAGAGTAACAGGAGCATTGAGTATAAATCCGTTAAGATCCACGTTCACATACGTGTAGATCGTATCCTGAAAATGAAAACGAAAAGTATTGGTGTAATTGGCACTGCCCAATTTCAAAGAACCGACTCCATCAATCCCTGCATAGGACCGTCCAACTGCAAACGTATCAACCGATGCGCCTGGATTTTCACTAAAAATTCTTCCAGACATTGTGTCGGAGCAAGAACTACCAAGATCAAAAGGATAGGTATTCATCAATTGTGGAATAGTATCCCAAAAGGTAAAAACATCTCCGAGACTTGGCTCTGTAAACTTAAATCCATTGGAGATCCTGCTGACAGAGCTTGTCTTGTAATACACCACTATTTGATCATTGATAGAGTATTTTTTTGTTGCCCCGGGAAATAGCGAATCAATTGTTTGTGGATCCGTTGCGTACACGCCCAAAGTTTTGGCTTCAGCCTGACCATCAGCATCAGTGTCAACACCGAGGATATTGGAATAATCCCAGATTACGTCCGTACCGGTTACATTTTCGTATTTAACAGTATTCGAATCACACAAGAACAATGTTGTGGACGTGTTGATCTCCGGATCGGTATTTTCTGTCATTTGAGAAAATGCAGTGAATGAAACGAGGCAAACCAGGTTGAATAGATATTTCATAGTTGTTTATTTAGATTTTTAGTTCTTAACGACTTTAACCACTTTACGTGAGTTCGTAAATTTATCGGTGAGTTGAATTAAATATGTTCCGGCTGACAACCGGTCCGTATCAGCAACAAAAGTGTCACCGATGAAATCTCGCTCTTGCAGGACATTTCCGAGCATATCTATAAGAGCAAAATTATAGTCCGATGACTTGGACAAACTCACTGTGAAATTTGATTGGGTAGGGTTTGGATAAACCAAGACTTCATTCGAGATCAGCGAAGAAGTGTTTGATTCTTCCATACCAAGGATGTCCTCATTCAACACCGGAAGCTTGATCCTTGTTGCATATTCCGGAGCAAAAGCAACTCGCTGAATTGCCACACGGGGGAACATCTCTTCTCCTTCGAAAACATAGGATTGTCCGTCTCCTGGTCTTCTTCTGAAAAACTCATTCGGCATGATCGGAAGGTTAGGGTTGGACTGGTATTTCGGATAATTGGAGCTGGAAACAAGGATCTTCATCTTATGCTCTCTACCGAAAGTATAAGCTATCGGAAGGGTTTTGAACACATATTCGTAAATCTCTCCTATGTTGATGTTGTCGAAAATCGCGTTATCGTCTTCCTGATCCATCGCTACAGATCGAGCGTAATGGCGACCGCGGGCATTGACACATCCTTCAACAACAAACAACTCCCTTCCGTCCGGATAAACATCTACGATACGAATATGAAAATCAGTATCGGTTGGACCTTCAGTAACTCCGGCAGGATTCGTCTTCGCATAGAGCGTGACTTCCGGGAATCCGGCTATTGACAATGTATCCGTTAGTTTTTCTGTTTCAAATTGAAGCACACCAGGACGATCCAAAGTGTATTCGGACCATTCTGTAAGATCAAATTGCCCCTGACTGTCACGAAGTCCATCTGGTGTGCGAACGATCATGTTTGCACCACCAATAGAGATTACCGGATCATCTGGATCGTGCACATACATGAGCGTCCCCTCATCATTTGTTGGTGCGATCACATTGAGACTGCCATTTTTGTGCAGGTAAAAATTAGTTGGCGTTACTCCTTGTTGTAAAGGAAACTCAGATGCCCCCAACCAATAATTCCCGACATTTTCATTCACGGTGGTTCCATCATCTACCGGCCCAACAACATACATTCGTACATTGTCCACATCCGTAAAGTCCCTGTATTCGACCTGCAGTACCTCAGCACTATCCAATCCTGCAACCAGTGGTGTTCCTGTTGGAGGAATATCCTGAGAGGATACGGTTCCAGGGTCATTCGGACCGGTGCGGATAGCTACTTTAATTCCCTTCAAGGTATCGGCACCAGTAAGGAAGCTCAACAACTCATTCAACGGAATTTTGTAATCCTCCGCAGGTACTTTAACCTCGATGGAACCGAACAACGGAGACCACGTATCAGATGCTTTGATGAAAGCTTTCGGTTCACCGATATACTGAGTAGAATCATAATTCAGATTGTACCGATACCATTGGATCAGCTCTGAGTTGATGGCTTGAGCAATAGGAAGATCAGTTTCGGAAAACGCATCCAGATCGATACCCAAGATATCATACACACTATTCTTGTATGTCATATCCCCGGTA
>Ga0315902_10000596_pt1 | contig 60779 bp, 104 predicted proteins | sample LakEriMetagenome_9_FD_203523 | JGI IMG/M metagenome (GOLD analysis project Ga0315902, IMG submission 203523) | Freshwater fungal communities from buoy surface, Lake Erie, Ohio, United States - Buoy 12 MA117 | ecosystem: Environmental > Aquatic > Freshwater > Lake > Lake biofilm | place: USA... | reverse complement strand
TCGGGATTTTTTAGCCTCCATAACTCAATTGGTCAGAGTAGCTGGCTTTTAACCAGTAAGTTCTAGGTTCGAGTCCTAGTGGGGGCACTATCCGCCGATGGCCAAATGGTGAAGGCAGCGGTCTTATATACCGAAGATGTGCAGGTTCAAGTCCTGCTCGGCGGACTTTGTTGGGCCTTTAGCTCAGTTGGTTAGAGCACCCGACTCATAATCGGGAGTGCCTGGGTTCAAGCCCCAGAGGGCCCATATATTTGCCCTGGTGGTGGAATGGTATACACAGCAGACTTAAAATCTGCCGGCCTTACGGTCTTGCGAGTTCGAGTCTCGCCCTGGGCACTTAAGTACGCACGTGTCATATAACGGCTATTATCCTAGCCTTCCAAGCTAGAGACGCGGGTTCGACTCCCGCCACGTGCTTGTAGTACAGCAGGACGTATCTTATACGGTTAGTGGTCGTATGGAAAGGCATCTGATGAAAACCCCCTGGGGTTAGGATGAATAACGACGATGTATAGGGGTGGTCATTCCGGCCGATTGCGGGTCTGATACACAGATAAGAGTTGCAACTACTTATCACCCGATTGCAGGACAACACCTTTCCCGCTGTACTACATTTACAAGTTCGATCCAAATACTATGTCACCAGTATATAACAAAATTTATGCGGTAGGAGATTCACACGCTGGTACGTTTTATAGTATTACACATACCATGCCTACTGGTCCAAATACTATGTATACCATTGCTTCTACTCCCAAAGATCTAATTCAAGAGTGGGGAGTTGCAACCGATGGGTTGATAGTATTTTGCTTTGGTGAAATTGATGTGAGATGTCACATTCACAATCAAATCATACAAAAAAATAGATTAGAAGATGAAGTTATAAACACACTAGCAACATCGTACATCAATAAAATTAAAACAGTAGACTCCGATATAGGAGTTATGAGTATAGTACCACCAGCACGTATTGAAACTCAATCTGATGTAATGAAAAATTCGCAGTATCCGTTCATAGGTTCAGATAGTGATAGAGTTCGATACACACAAAAATTAAATAATACACTTAAAAGTTTATGTGAAAAATACGGTATATTATATTTTGATATATACACGTTGTATGCTGATAACGACGGACATTTGAAATTAGATTATTCCGATTCTGATTTAATTCACATCAGAGATAATCAATATCCATCATATGTTTTAAAGTTACTGAATAGTATGGAAAACATACAAAAATATAAAATATAATCTACTTATACACATTGCCACAATAGCTCAGCGGTAGAGCTCTCGATTTGTAATCGAGCGGTCGTCGGTTCAATCCCGACTTGTGGCTCTTAACTTGAATGGAGTTGTCTATGCCACATCCAAAAAAATGCGGAAAGGGCCGTCGAAAGATTGGGTCCAAGAAGCGTAATAATCGTTGGAAAAACAGAAAGCGCAAACACTAGTTCGACCGCGGGTGTAGCTCAGCGGTAGAGTCCGTGCTTGCCAAGCACGTTGTCGTGGGTTCGAATCCCATCGCCCGCTTAAATCTATAAGGAGTATAATATGTGTAAATGTGGAAGAAGTACACGCGAAGACGGTCTTTGTATGGGACTACATAAACTAACAGAACAAGAATATAAGCAGTTGTTGGCGGAACAAAAGCTAACTACTACGCAAGAGGGTGATGAGTGAGGCTTGACACTTTACTTAAAATAAGTTATACTTAAATCAGTACGGGCCTGTAGCTCAGCTGGGAGAGCATCCGCTTTGCAAGCGAAAGGTCATCGGTTCGATCCCGATCAGGTCCATTTAAAAGGTTCACTAGTAATAGCTGAACCTTTTTCTATACTATTGGAGATTACTATGTTTTTTCTTAAACTTATTCTGTGGTTGGGTATAGTCGTATGTGTTGCCGCTCTTGCTTTATTGTGGACATCGGGAATCACGCATATGAATGAAATCCATCCAGACTATAAAGGGGAAGATTTTCCATAACACTAAATGATTTTCAATTGAGCCAAGATAGCTCAGTTGGTAGAGCAGCGGTCTGAAGAACCGCGTGTCGGCAGTTCGATTCTGTCTCTTGGCATGGAGGAAATAATATATGATACACGAATTTAAAACACCAATTCCAGTTAAAACACCTCACGGTGACGGTGAAGCGTATCTTCTCATCGATTACGGTTTAAATGTAAATACGGTATGGCTAGTTCGGCTGAAGGGTGGTAAAGTTAAACATTACTATTCCGATGATGTCCGTATATACGATAATCCAATGAACGGAAATGGTTTCGATGTAGAGTAATCGGAGAAAACATGAAAGTCTATGAGTTAATCAACTTTCTTCAAACGCTTGACCAAGAGAAGAGAGTAACTATTTCGGGATACGAAGGTGGCGTCAACGATGTATCCGGTGTGTACGATGTGCATCTAGTAATTGATAAAAACGAAAAGTGGTATTATGGAAAGCATGAAAATGTACTTCCAGACGAACCACACGATGAAGTAGGATATTTGTTACGTTAACACAAAATACATTATGGATGATGAAAAGCCGTTGTTGACTCCCGAAGATTTTAATGATATTACATCGCTAGACGATGTGATGGCGTGTACCAAACTTGACAGGAATAGTGTGGCAGATTGTGTGTTCGCAGTTGGGTTACGGTTCATAGAGTTACCAGAAAAGCAAACCATCGTAGATGTCTTTGAATCTGCCGGGTTTATCAAGAGTAAAGGTCAGTTCAAGAAGAATCCTACGCAGTTACGAGTGAATGGAAAAAAAGTCAACCCTAATGACCCGTGGAACTTTGGTATCACCGCAGTATTGTGTTTCGGAAAACATAGAAATGAAGCGGGTGTTATTTGGTTTCGTAAATGCACAGAGAACGAAGATGGTAGTGTAAGAAAGATATAGTTATTCCCCGATAGCTCAGTCGGTAGAGCAGCTGACTGTTAATCAGCGGGTCACAGGTTCGAGTCCTGTTCGGGGAGCTATTTGGGCGGGTGGCCGAGTGGCTGAAGGCATGGGTCTGCAAAACCTTTGGAGTAATCCCACCGCAGGTTCGAATCCTGTCTCGCCCTCTGGAGGTAGTAATTATGACAGCAGAAGAATATAAAACATTAGCACACCCAGAAGCAATTGTGTGGGAAGAATTTGATGATGCAATTATCGCTGTAGCCATCGACGGTCGTTTGGTCTACTCTACACAAAAGATGATTGAAATTTTAAACGAAACAGATGATATGACAGAAGAAGATGCACTAGACTATCTTCAATACAATCTGTTTAATACTTATGTAAACGAATATATGCCATATCATACTATGATTTGATATATGCGTCGGTAGCTCAATTGGTAGAGTCCCGGTCTCCAAAACCGGTTGTTACAGGTTCGAGTCCTGTCCGGCGTGTTTACAAGGAGCATTGGTCTATCGGTTAGGACGCTAGCCTGTCACGCTGGAAGGACGAGTTCGATTCTCGTATGCTCCGTTTATATAGCACGGTGGTCTGAACTGGTTGAGGCACCGCTCTCATAAGGCGGGTTCATGTGGGTTCGAGTCCCACCCGTGCTATTGACTTTAGTGGAGAATCTATGTATTATATTACTTACAACGATGTAATCACACCACACCCGTATTTTACCAGAGAAGAAGCGGTTGCAGAATTGAAGAAAACGTTTGGTGAGATTGAAATTGATTCACACGATGTTGCATATTGGCCAAGTGTTTCAGCACGTGGCCACACCAAAATTGAAATCAAGAAGTATGAAGGTGAATTAGAATAAGGGAGTGCTGCAGAGTTGGAGGACTGCACCGGACTGTAAATCCGTCGCCTTAACCGGCCTAGTTGGTTCGAATCCATCCACTCCCATAACAAATTAAAGTAATCCACAAGTATGAATATAAACAAATTTCTAAAAGCTCAATATGTAGGTAAAGATAAAAAGTTATGTAAAAACTGCAATACCTATAAATCTTGGCCTACAGAATTTCCATCGAAAGGAAATAATAAGAAAGGTGAAAAAATTTATAGACATATGTGCAAACCGTGCTGGCGTCCTTTCGAACGAACAAAAGAACGAAAGAAAATTGAGAAATGTAGAGATTTTATGGTGGATTTTTTACTTCAGAATCCATGCGTAGATTGTGGAAACTCCGATATTCGTGTGTTGGAATTTGACCATATCAAGGAAAAGAATACTGACGTATCAATATTATTATCAAATGGTAAGTTAAAAAGGTTACAAGAAGAAATAAAATTATGTGAAGTTGTATGTGCTAATTGTCATAGAATACGCACTATGCGCCGTGGTAACTTCTACAGACATCGGTACTACAAAGACACACAACAGTCCCTTAGCTCAGTTGGTTAGAGCGTTGTTCTGATAAAGCAAAGGTCGCTGGTTCGATTCCAGCAGGGACTACTTACCCCTGTGGCGCAATTGGAAGCGCAAGAGATTTCTACTCTCTGGGTTGCGGGTTCGAGTCCTGCCGGGGGTGTTTTTGTATAGTGAATTTACATGGTGATTGTAGCTCAACTGGTTAGAGCATCGGATTGTGATTCCGAGGGTTGCGGGTTCGAGTCCCGTCATTCACCCTAGATTGTGCTATTGTAAATGAGTTAAATATGAAAACGGTAATTATATTTTTAGGTGTATTCATTCTGGTATTAGAATTTATAGTTAAACGAGCAGAATATAAATCTAAAAAAATAAAAGAAGAACAAGAACGCCAACGACAAGTTGCTAGAAAGCAACGTGAAGAGTGGTTGAATAGATATAGAAATTATTGACGCTGACATAGCTCAGTTGGCAGAGCACTACTTTGGTAAAGTAGAGGTCACCAGTTCAATCCTGGTTGTCAGCTTCGCCTCAATAGCTCAATTGGAAGAGCACCGGTCTTCGGAACCGGCTGTTGTGGGTTCGACTCCTGCTTGGGGCACTTGACATAATTAAAACAATTGGTTATACTTAATAGAAGTTACGGAGAGTAGCTCAGTCCGGTTAGAGCACTCGCTTTGGGAGCGAGGGGTCGCAGGTTCGAATCCTGTTTCTCCGACTTAAAATATGTACGTAGACTAATAACCGCCCACCAGTGCGGTGCACAAGAAAGGTATTGACTGCAGCCTATACCAATCATCTGGTACAGAAACACTAGTCACGTTTCTGCGTACATATTATATGTTAGTTGTCAGCCACGGAATCTGGTGGTTAAACCGTGGAAGTAAAAGACCGCGCGGTTCGACTAACATATACATATGACGTTTGGTAGAGTTCGTCACTGGCACCTTCGGGTGATAATAACTACCACTTGGACAATTAGCTCAGCTGGTTAGAGCATCGCTTTTACACAGCGAGGGTCGGCGGTTCGAATCCGTCATTGTCCATTCCAGCTAGTGATATCAGTGGTCTGCTGGAAACCACAACGTTGCTGATATCACACACGCTCTTGTGGTGGAATGGTATACACGGCAGTCTCAAAAACTGCTTCCCATTGGGATTGTGAGTTCGAGTCTCACCGGGAGCATAAGGATATAGGGCGGTGTAGGTGCTAGCAGTCGCCTGTTAAATGTTCACAATACTATGTCCTTACTACTTTTAGTGTAAAGATTATATGAAATATGCATTACTCATCTCTGGTCAACCGCGAAATGTTAAAGAAGCATACGAAGGTATCTATACAAAAGTTATAGAACCTAACGGCATAAAAGACATTTTTATTCATTCGTGGATTGATCCTGATATGGTCGGTAAGCAGTATGTAGCACAGTGGCGTAGAAAGTTATTAAAGCAACAACAAAATGAAGAAGCAGAGGAACGATCTGTTGCCAGTAAAGTAGTTCCATCAAATATAGATTCTACTATTTTAGAATTATATAATCCAAAAGTATGGAAGTTTGAAAAGCCAAAAACATTTTCATACGATACTTCTGTAGAAGAATATCTATCAGATGTAATGTATCCACAAGATATGTTAAGTTGGATGTACTCTATGTGGCAAGCAAATCTTCTTAAAACCGAATACGAAAATTTTCATAAGATAAAATATGATATGGTACTTCGTATACGGTTTGATTTCTTACCAGCCGAACCGTTAGACCTAAAAAAGTTTACAGAGATCGACACAATATACGCATCAGATCGTTATCCATCTGAAATTGGAATGAACGATATATGGTGCGCTTGCAATAGTAATTTGATGGATATCTATACTAGTATGTTTTTAAATTTTGAAAACATATTATCTGACGCAGGTGATGTTAGATTCAATCACGAAATGATGCTTAAACGTTGGATTGAAGTGATTAATAAAATTAAAGTAGAACGCATAGATTTCGACTTTGGAACTATGTTGATTTAAATCTAGGACAGGTGGCCGAGTGGTTTAAGGCAGCAGTCTTGAAAACTGCCGAACTGAAAGGTTCCGTGAGTTCGAATCTCACCCTGTCCGTTTTTTGGAGGTTTTATGAACGATTTAGTTAAAAAATATTTTGCCGCACTCTCTAACAAAAATTTAACGACATTATCTGAATTATACCACGATGATGTTGTTCTTTGGGAATGGGGTCAACGTGTTTTCATAGGAAAGGAAGAAGTATTGAAAGCTAACGAAGAACTGTTCAGCTCGTCGGAAACTTTAACGGTGCTCGTACAAACGTCTGCTACAGACGGTGATAAACACTACTGCGAATTATCTATTATACTGGATGAAAAATTAATTTCAGTACTTGATGTTCTTACTATAAAAGATGATAAGATTTTTTCCGTACAGGCATACCGAGGATTCTAATGCGATTTCTTACCCGCAAACTAGTACAACCAGGAGATTTAAATGCTAACGGTACTCTGTTTGGTGGTCGTTGTCTTGCTTGGGTTGACGAAGAAGCAGCAATCTATGCGGCAATCGAAACACGACACAAGAAAGTCGTAACGAAAAGTATTTCAGCAATTAATTTTGTCGCTCCTGCGTTTCAAGGTGATGTGGTAGAAATCGGTATAGCTCTAAAAAAAGTTGGTAGAACATCACTTACATTAGAAGTTCAAGTACGAGATTTGACTACACAAAGAATAATTGTAAATATTGATGAAATGGTATTCGTATGTGTTGATGATACGGGAAAGCCAACACGACACTCTTTGAGCACATGAGGTCAGTATGATTGAAACTATTGGTATAATTGTTAGTGTTGCTACAGGAATCTTATCTGGAATCGGTACCGTAAAAGGACTACAAGCTGACAAGAAGAATACAATTAGCCAATTCTTAAATGTTATCGCTGACACTATTGATGAAGCTGTTGTGAAGTTTAAGAATGATGAGATTCCCCACGGCGCATGTGAACGTATGAGACGATACGCCACAGAGTTCCCATATGCATTAGAAGGTTATATGGAAACTGACAAGTTACAAACTTATGCTGACGAGTTATATCGGGCTCACGAAATTGAACAACTGTATAAAACAGTAAAGGATAGTCCAGAAAGTATAGCAGAACTGGAACGCGCTGCCAGTGGATTTAGAGTAGCAGCAAATATGATTAAATTTACCAAGTAGAGGTTACTATGAACTTAACGCCACAAGATAAGAAAAAGCTCGAGAACGCCTTAAAGGATATGAGCGCGTCAATGGCACGGCAATCAGCCGAACGTGATTTGCAAAAGAATGTTATTGGTGATATCTGCGAAGAGTTGGATTTAAATAAGAAAGTGTTTCGTAAGCTAGCGAAGGTCTATCACAAGCAGAATTTCGCAGACGAGGTAGCTACTCATCAAGAATTTGAATCTCTCTATGAGACGGTCACTAAAAATACCTTATAATAGACCCCTTGACAAATAATTGGTTTTTGGGTAAATTTCAATATATCCCAAACCAAGAGGTTTTTGTGAATCAGATTCAGAAGTATATCGATCATTATGAGAACAAACTTTCCCTTGCAGCTTCTTATGCGAAGAAAAATGAAAAGGGATTTGTTCGTTCGACGATGGGTGAATTGGTTGAAGGTATGTTGGATTTGATTTGGACGGATGTTGTTGGTGGTTCCTCTAAAAAGAATGACTATGTGGTTTCGAAAAGCACGAGCGGAATTAAGCTGAAGTTTCAGGTTGATCGACATCTATACACTCCTTCTAACACTCTTGTCGCGTTAGGGGAGTGTAAAGCATATCTTGACCGATGCTTTATGGAACGTGCAAGTAGTGATTTTAGTCGAATCACCCGTGGTCTTAAACAGAAACCGGCAACATTTATTCTGGCACTCGAACAAGCTACTGGAAAAGATGCGTTTCAGTACTATATGGATGAAGGTCATATCGATCATATTTTCTTTTTGTGTGATGGCATTCGTTCACCAAAGAAGCCTATCTGGAATAACAACTTTTACAAGCCTATCAATCGTAAGAGTTTGCAATCCTTTGTTTCCTTTATTGAATCAATGAGGTAATTTATGTTATTCAAAATGGCAATGTTGCTTGTGGGTCTTATCTTTATTGTGGCCACGTTCGGTGCTATATATCTTGGGTATGAAAAAAATACAGAAGAGTATAACAATCGTAATAGGAAAGATTTATGAAAACGGTTTTTATTGTATTAGGTATTTGGACAATGGTTTCTTTAATATTTTGTTTTGTTATCTGGCCTAGAATTGCAAACCGATTTATTCCAGCAACCAACGATACCTTTATCAGATCAAGATGTAGAAAGTGCGGAAATATTCAACGGTGTTGTGCACCGCCTTGTTCAAAGTGTCAGAGTATTGACATGGAAATGCTAAAATAATAGAAGTTGGAAGTGTGGCCGAGTGGTTTAAGGCAGCTGTCTACTAAACAGCCGTGGGATAATACCTACCGTGAGTTCGAATCTCACCGCTTCCGTACTCATACTTAAGGAATACACATATGATTATGTTACTTGGAGATATTCACGGTGAAACGATGGCACTGCGAGATGCCGTTGATAAAGCCGTAAAGACAAACGCAACGGCAATTATCCAGCTGGGCGACTTTGGTATGTTTTCGTATAACGAGAAATCGTTTTATGTCATTGCCGAACAGTCACCCATTCCTATCTATTTCATCGATGGTAATCACGATGACTGTATCCGATGGAATCAGTATAGTGATATTACCCGTCTGTGGGATGGACTTGATATGTTCTATATTCCCCGTGGGTGTGTGTTCGAATTGGATGGTAGAACGTTTGCTGCGATGGGTGGAGCAGCATCAATTGATAAGAATACACGACTGATGTATAATTGGCATTGGGACGAATACGAAAATATTAGTCCAGAGGAAACTCTTCGCCTTCGAGAGAATATGGAAGGTAAGCAGATTGATATTCTGCTTACACATTGTCCGCCGAATAGTGTGATTGAAAAACATTTTGATCCACGCCAAAAACTAATGTTTGGTGTGGGGTTGGATTGGCATGACCATAACCAAGATGTCATCCAACACATCTGGGATTCACTAGATAACATTCCAATTTATTCTGGTCACATGCACCGTTCAATTATTGCACCTAACTATCGTATTGTGGATATTAATGAAACTGTAATGGTATAGTTATGGAACTTGACATAGTGTATCAAGCAACAAACCACCCAGCATGGAGTCCCCATTATGTCTATGAACAATCTTTTGCGATGCTTAAAACAAAGTATCCAGAAGTACGGTTCAGCCATATCAATCCAGAACAATTTAACGGATTGGGATTTCCATCGCCGGGTGCGTTTGTTGTAATAAATCCAAAAAATAACAAACGAATAATTTTATCTTATCTAGATAATTCTCGATATGTTTTATTGAAGGATGAATCTGTTGGCTGGCAACCTTATACAGTACAGCAATTATTTTGTTTGTCGGATATTGTTCCAATGAAAGATGCTGCACGACAATATAAAATAAAGAAAGATGAAACGTTGTTGCCATATGTCGGAACAAATGACAGTGTTGCACTAGATCTAGATTTGGAAAGAATTATAAAACCGTTCAATCAAGTAGTATTTAGAACCGAGTACGATTTAAAAATTTCCGATAAGTTATATGAAACTAAACTATCCGCTAAAGACAGAAAACAATCATTGGTGTTTCGTGGTGCAATGCATTACTCACGCCCGTTTGTGGCGGAACACACCAATCACCCAGAAATTAGTTTCTTCAAAGACCACGTTCCAGATTATTACGGTGAACTAGCATCACTTCGATGTGGGTTGTCATTGAACGGAGTAGCAGAAATTTGTAATCGTGACTTGGAACTTATGGCAATTGGAATTCCTATCATTCGTCCGTTATTTAAAAATGTGCAGTTTCACGAACCATTAATTCCGAATGTACATTACATTCCGTATGATTATGATCGGGAATATTATTATGTAGAAGCAACCGATTACCCATACAACCGTGACTATAAACTGCACAGCCAGGCGTTGATTGAAAAGTGGGAAGAAGTAAAAAATAATTATGAGTTATTAGAGTTTGTTGGAAAAAATGCACGTGAATGGTATTTACGAACAGGAAAGCTTGATAGGCAAGTTGAATTGTTCGTTAATACGTTTGATATAAATTTATTAACTTAATGGTAGGTTGTTATGACACCAGTTGCGTTTGAATGGTACAATCCGGAGGGAGTATGGGACGTAGAAAACACGCGTGGACCGCATACGAATACAGTAAAGAATCAGAATCAGAAAACAAATCAGATTTGGTATGGCGTGCCGCTCGAGCAGTCGAGGGGGCAGTTGTCGAAGATTTCACCGATGCTGTGTTCGAACGTCTTGGGGAATTAGAAGATACCCTCAATTTAAATTCCGATGTTAAGTTAGGGTATGAACTAGCTATGAGAGAACTTCGAAACACTTATCTTGATTGGACATCTAACATATGATTTACGTTACACTATGTACTGTGCCAGACAGAATGGCATCTGAAGAGTGGTTTAAGGTTTGTTTGGAAAGTCTTTTAAACCAGGACACCACGGAACCTTACCAGATTGTTTTGAACATCCCATTCAAGTATAACAATTATCCAGACGCAACTATTCCGCAGTGGTTGCAAGAGTTTGTAAATACACGGTCAAATAAGATTAGAATACTACGGGACAATAATGATTACGGTCCTATATCAAATCTATTGTACCCAATGAAGCATCTACCAAATAATCCAAATGATATATTCATTGTAGTTGACGATGATCAAGAATATCATCCAAGTATGATTTCCTATCACCTAAAAAAACTAAAACAGTATTCACATCGCCACGTTATATGTTACAGAGGTAATGGAATTATTGAAGCACGTACTTGGTATGAGAATGGAAAAAAGTGGGCGAAGATGTATAATACGCACGTACATTTTCCAACTAAAAAAGACATTTATGTAAGACTCCCCGATCATTGGCATAGTGTTTCATATCCTCGCCATCTACTTGGTAATGATATGTTTGATGAAAAGTTCTTATCGATAACGTGGAACAATGATCAACTTATGGGATACTATGGATGGACGCACGATTTCTATTTCTTATGTGCAGAGTGGGATGCGGAAACCGACTATAGACCAGTAAACCACGATGGACGAGGTGCCTATTCATTTCCGGTATTACGCACTCTACCAAATATAAACGAAAGTGGATGTTATTTCTGGAGATTCCCCGGCGATAAACTCCAACGAACCTTTCCCAATGCGGAAGAAATGAATAAGATACACGAAGAAAAACCCATTATGGAGTGGTTCGTATAGGGTCAAAATGGGGTAAAAATAGGCTAAAATGGGGTAAAATCCCATAGGGAGGGGGACGTAAGGCATTGAAAATCATAGCCTTACGTCCCCCTTGACATACCCTATTAAATAGGGTATATTTCAAGTATCCCTCAAAATAGGACATCACCAACGTATGAAGTTGCTCACTATCGGTAACACCAAGACTGTCAAGGGCGAGGCTCTTGGGTATATGACTTTCATCATGCACCTTGCCCCCTCTACTCTTTCGGGTTATAACACCTGTCCGATGGCCTCCGATGGGTGTGCGGCGGCCTGTCTCAATACGGCGGGTCGTGGTCGTTTCACCGCCACACAGGAGGCCCGTATCCGCAAGACCAAGTGGTTCTTCGAGGACCGCGAGAGCTTTATGATTCAGCTGGTGAAGGATATCCGAGCCGCTATCCGTAAGGCTAACCGTGAAGGTATGATTCCTGTGTTCCGTCTTAACGGTACGTCCGATATCCGTTGGGAGACGGTATCGTTTACCTTTGAAGGTATCGACTTTCGAAACATTATGGAGTTTTTTGGTAACGTGCGGTTCTATGACTACACCAAGCTTACCAATCGTCGTAACATTCCGTCGAACTATCATCTGACGTTCTCGCGTAGTGAGAGCAACGATGCGTATGTTACGACGATGTTGAATCGTGGATACAATGTTGCTGTCGTGTTCGACGTTCTCCCCGAGACGTATCTTGGGTACAAGGTCATCGACGGCACCGAGACTGACCTGCGGTTCCTCGACGAGAAGAACGTTATCGTCGGACTCATCGCTAAGGGTAAGGCTAAGAAGGACAACAGCGGGTTCACCATTCTTCGTAAGGCGGCGTAATATGTACCAGACTCACATTCTCACTCCCAACGGGCACAGTATTCCCCGTACCCGATTCACCGCAATTTCCCTTTGGGATATCCTCGACTATATGGAGCTTCGTGAGGAGGAAGTAGAAGCCATCAGCGATTTCGGGCTGAGCGAATTGCAGTGGAGTGCTGTTGAACTTCCACTCATCAACAATGTCGTGGCGCTCGAGTGTATTGTCACAGGGCTTGAGGCATATTACGACGAGCTGATGATGGACGCGGACGAGTATGGTCAGCCGTCTCGTAGTCTCCCCGCTCGTCTCTATACCCGCAAGGACATCACCGAAATGTTCTGGGCAGTGGTACAGAAAGACGATTACATTAACTTGGAAGGTAACGGATGATGCAAGGATTTATCAACGTGATGACTCTTATCGGTATTCTTTCTGTTGGGGCCCTTGCGGGTATGGTGATGGTTTATATTATGGAGAAATTCTAATGGATTTCGGGCTAAAGATTTTCCTCATCAGCACGATCGTGATGTTCATTCTGGATAGACTAATCAAATAATAGATAATAATAGAGTCACTTGACAAATCAACCGCACCGTAGTAAATTGCATTTTCACCTTTTAGGAGTAACAATGACCAACGATTGGCGTAGTCCCCGACAGAAGTTGCAGGATGAGTATATCGCTCGTATTGTGGATAATCTGTCCACTAGGGAGTTGGTGCAGTACGCATACGATAAGCTGTCGGAGGAGTTGGATGAGTATAGCGATGAGGGACTGACGCAGCAGGTTCAGGATATCTATCCCGACCTTTTGGAGAATGAGTAATGAAAAAGCAACTCCCACATCTTTCCGGCCGGCGGCAATGGGTATACACCGCATACAGCCAGCACTATAACTGGTCTACTATTGTGGTCGCTCGCACGATTCAAGAAGCCCGTCGAGCAGGATATTACGAAGCAAAGAAAGTTTTTGGTAATCACGCTACCCTACAACGAGACAACGTTCGAGAACTAGTATGACCGATCGATATGAGCAGTACGATGACGAATACGACAATCTACCCACGCGTGGCAAGATGTCCAGCAACAAAGAGCGTATGATTAACACTAATATGGCTACACTCAAACGCGTCGAAAACGCTCGCAACCGATATGTGAGAGAGGGACTACTAAAGTGATGACCCGAACTTGTATTAAGTGTAAGACGATTATTCCCCGCGATCGGCTCGAGGTACTTCCCGACACACATACGTGCGTTGGATGTAGCGGGGTTCAAAAGTATGTTGGGGCTATGATTTTCGATCATAAGACCGCTCCCCGTCTGGCCTATATCCGCCCAGAGAACAAGCAGGCTGTCGAAACACTCAAGCGATTCATTAACCGTTCCAGAAACTAACAGAGGATATTATGACTGAAGCAAATACTATTAAGCTTACGGCAGAAGCTAATCACGAAGGATTTGGTCAGACAAGTTTTACCTGCACCGTATCCACCGACACCACACTAGATGAGCTGATGGATTCTATTCGTCAGCTGGTACTATCGTTGGGATATATGGAAGGTAGTTGGGACAATGTGATTAAGAGTCGCGCTGAAGAACTTAATCACACCGAGGCTCGTCGAAAGGCACAGAACGTCTATCAGGTTCCCGTGTCGTTCCAGATTAATGCAGAAGATGCAACGATGGCTCGAGAAAAGATGTGGGATGTTCTAATGGAGATTGAAAAGACTGATCAGATTCCCGACTATTCGATTGGCGTAGCCACCCAACTAGAGCTGTTTTAAAAAATTTTACCCCTAAAAAGTTTAGCCCGTCTACACACGTAGCGGGCTAACTTATTTTCTCCATATCTTTTTCCCGTGACGGGGTATAATCGTAGGTTTGTTTCCGTTCCTTCGGTTCCTTACTCTTGGATTTCTTCGGACGCCCCAATTTCGGACCTGCGACCTCTCCCCGAGCAAAGGCCGCCGCAGATTCCCGGTCCGCAAAGTATCGGACTTGACCGACCGTGTTGCGTGCTCCATACCGATTGGCATAGGTCCGCCACACGGAACGGTCCTCTTTGTCCCCTAATTCAACGAGTAAATCGACGAGACGAATCATACACTTATGGACGGGGTGGCCAGAGTCCTTGAACAGCAATAATATAGTTTAATACAAGTGCTGGAGGAAAGTTGTTCGATGGAGCTGGAGTTTTTCCGACCAAGTGTGATACCGATACGTCCGTACCTGCTGCGGCGGTCACGGGGGTGTTGGACCACGGAAGGTCTAATGCGGTAATCGTGTGTTTATCTTGACCGAAGGATTGACCCATATCGTAATGAACTGATGATCCATCAATCGATGTTGTGGTACCTTGTCCGACGATGACCCGCCCGTTCAAGTTGGGGAGAGCAAATGTATTATGACCATCGCCACCATAGCGGGTACCTAAAAGGGCAAACAATGCTTGATACTGACCAATCGATAAGAGTTGTCCATTACATAACATCCAGTTCTCTGGGGCATACTCAAATGCAACTGTCCGAATTTCTCCAATAAACCAATCACCCATATATAACTCCTGTGTACGTGTTAGTAATAAATAGTTTCCACGCATTTCTTTATGAGGATATTTCTATGATTAAGACGCTATTCCTAGTCCCCCTTGCCGTTCTACTCACTCAAGCTCCACTCCGCAGTTCTGATTTCCGCCATCACTATGAACGACAAGTCCAACTGGAAGAGCAACAGTTCCGCCGAGAACTCCAACGCCATCTGGATACATGCCGTCGAGAGGAACAACGAATCAGACGAGAACATCAAGTCCGTCTCCGCCAGATTCAAGAAATGACCCGACGCCGACCATAATTTCCTATTAGTCCACTTCTCACCATATGACTATACCATATCGTCGGGTTAGGGGTGGCTTCGAGTCGATAATTTCCCGATACCATAATCTTTATATAAGAAGCGTTCCTATAGGGAAAAAATTGCGCCGCAACGCGAGCGTAGGCTCCCCGCCCCGATTGTCAAGCCCCCTCGCCCCTAGTTACGAGAAATTATTAGGAGGGTAAGTCGTTGGGGCGTCAAGCCTTACGAGGGCACTTGACGATGGCTATTAAATGGGGTATATTTCAAGTATCCCTCTTCATAGGAGAAGTATCAGATGGCTACGCTCAAGTGTGTGTTTTGCAAGACGCCCCAGACAGCAGACAAGTCGATTCGTGCGATTCTCTGTGGTTCCTGCACGGCTCGACTGGCTGGGACGCCGGAGCAGATTGGGAAGGCTCCGAAGTCTGCCGTCCCGAAGGTCAAGAAGGTGAAGCGAGTTGCCAAGCCGAAGGTGGTCAAGGCTACCACAGGGTTTGGTCGTGGGTGGCACCTCAAGAAGCAGTTCACGGCACCCGATGGTACGAAGTACAGCTTCGGTCAGCCCGTTACCACGAAGAAGCGAGGGAAGTAAGATGCGTATCATGCGGGATATCGTTCGGGAGTTCTACAGTGGCCCGAATAAGAAGGGGATTCGATTCGGGCAGTTCTTTGTGAATCGATATGTGCACCCCAAGTTTCTCCCGTGGCCGGACCTCTACTACTGTGAGGATACGGAATCAGCGATGGAGATGGCACTGGCATTTCTTCGGACAGGAAAGAAAATCGAGCTATGATTAAAGTTTGGTCTACCTACCCGCCGGCCCTCTGGACGGTTCCCGCTACGGGTTCCCTACGGATTGCCGGCGGCACCGTCACCCGAGTCCAGGTGGATGGTGTGGATGTGCCGGTGGATAGCGATCTTCCCGAAGGGTTTGACTTGGGATGGCTCGAGTGGCAGCGTCCAGCAGTCCCCAAGCCCGTCCCACCTCGCACCAAGAAGGTGAAGGGATCGACGGGCAAGATGTACACGCTCACGATGCAACCCAATGGGAAGTGGTCGTGTGAGTGTCCCGGATACCAGTTTCGACGGTTTTGTAAACACACAGGAGCTAAGTAATGGAACTTTCTGAACTCAAGGCGTTCGCTCGTCAAGAAGAGATCGAGATCAATTGGGACAAGCTTGATAGCGATCCCTTCTACGCTGACGATTTCGAGCGGGTAGTGCAGTCCGCAGTGAATCATATTCCCCAGCTCGAACAGCTCCATACCAAGCTGACAGCTGGGGAATCGGTAGCCTTCGAGGGTCAGGCTAGCCCGCTGAAGTTTATGGATCTGGAATCGTATCTGTATCTGGTGGAGACGGAACTATTTGCCGCCTATCAGATTCAAGATGTCCACGAACGATATCACCTCATCAAGTCTATCACGCATCTATCATCTTAAATACCGTTTAATATCCCGGTTGACTTTCGCCGGATATAAGGGTATATTGAATACATCGAGTTTAAACACTAAACACAACTAAACAAGGAAACCAACATGGAACACGCAATCAAGTTTGTCGAACTCACCAACGCCTTCGTCTCCGCTCTGCTCAAGGGTAGCAAGTCTGTGGAACGTATTGAGGGGCGCCGGTTTGACCGCATCAAGTGCAACGATACCGTCCGCTTCTTCGTGGACCGCAACAGCTGGGAGATTTACGGTGCGAAGTCGAGCTTTCAGTTTAATCCCCGCCGGTGGTATGGGACGCTCGATAGCGTGGGTCAGTACGATTGGACGCAGGTAGCCCCGACACCGTTGGCCGGTACGTCCGCTGAGCGAATCTTCAATGACCGTGAGGCGGAGATTACCAAGAACTATAAGCCCCGTGGTCGTCCCCGTAAGAACCCCGCTCCGGCTCCGAAGGCTAAGGTAGACTCACAGATCACGGACGCCGTAACCACGAAGAAGTCGAGCAAGAAGGCATAATATGGGACTTATCTTCAAGCGTAAGACGACACCTCCACCGCTTCCGAATGATATCATTGATCACGCTCCACTCATTCCAACGCCCCCACAGCATCTGCTCGGGGGATCTGATGTGAACCTAATTCGTATGGTGGAAGAGAACGCTCCACGGCGTATTCACGAGATTGACAGCACCGTGACCGATCTCCAGGCTCGTATTGATAAGATGTTGGCGGAACGAAAGAAGCTCGAACGTCTCCTTACCGCACTCACGGAGTAACTATGTCTGATGTTATCGCTGGTATACTGGCACTGGTGGCAATGATGTTCGGGTTGGTTCTACTACTGGCCTTCCCGACGATGTGGACCTGGAACTTTCTGATGCCGGACCTCTTCAATCTTCCCACGATCGATCTCTGGCAGGCTGTCGCTATCAACTTCTTGTCCACGATTCTGTTCAAGAGCGTGTCGTTCAATAGTAACAATAAGTAACTAAATAGATCCCCGCACGGTACTCCCCTGCGGGGATCTCTTTATAAGGTACCACAAACCCGAACGAAAACCGAAGAAAAAACCCGAATAAACCCCGAAAACTGGGGATCCGTCCCGAGGGGGTGCGCATAAGGCTATGATTTTCAATGCCTTACGCCCCCTTGACATGGGGGTTTTAATTGGTTAATATTAGGGAGTGGTTCGGGAACGACGGTTCCTGACCCCATCGGAACGCCAAAACCGATGGCTGATTGAAAACCGAAGGTTGAACGTGTGACGGGTCCGATGTCCATTCCGGACCCGTGTGACACGATGTAGGACCACGGCCCTATCGTCTATCGGTTAGGACGCGACCCTTTCAAGGTCGAGAGACGGGTTCGATTCCCGTTAGGGCTACTCACCAAATACCACACCACAACACAAGGACAACAACGTATGAAGTACAACTACAAGATCGTCGTCGAAATTCCCCGCGAGATTCGCACTCGCAACTCCACCGACATCACGGTGGACACCTTCACCTCGTTTGTTTACAATCGAAAGAACAAGGAGTCCGCTCTTCGGGCCTTCGGTTCCGTAGAGAACCTTCGGAACCTTCGAAAGCACGGGTTCAAGCTCTCCCGTTCGGAGTTCAAGAAGTTCCGTAATCACTTCCTCATCGAGCGAGTCTAATGAGTAACTTTCAGAAACATCGTCTAGAGTACATCTATCTCAATAACCTTCGTGAGTCTGGCGTCACCAATATGTTCGGTGCGACTCCCTATCTCGAAGAGGATTTCGATATCGGTAGAAAAGAGGCCAAGGCAATCTTAATGGGTTGGATGGCTTGGGTGAATGAAAATCCTTCTAATGTCAATCTCTACTAATGGCACTCTTCTACAATCCGACAATCAAACGTAAACCGAAGCCGATGAGTAAGACGGCTCAAATGAAAAATCTCCGTGAACTCCGCAAGGCAATCAAGGAGATAGGACAGTACGACAAACATCTCGCTGATGCGATGATGAACGCAGTGGACATTCTCTCAAAGGAAACCAAGTAAGATGGCGTATATGAATCAGGACCGAAAGAAGAAGATCGCTGAGAAGGTGAAGCCGATTCTCAAGAAGTACGGCGTCAAGGGGTCGCTCAAGACTGACCGACTCAGCATCACGCTAACCATCAAGTCTGGTCCGATTGACTTCATCGGTGACTTTAATCAGGACCGTTCGGGCCGCCCCGACATTCCGAAGGAAGAGCTCCGAAAGCACTATTCACTTGATATCAATCCCTACTGGTTCCAAGAGCACTACGGTGGTGAGAGTTATCACTTCCTAAAGGAAGTCATCACCGCTCTCAAGTCGGGCGATTGGTACGACAATAGTGACGCTCAGATTGACTACTTCGACACCGCCTACTACTACCACGTTAACGTTGGTAACTGGCAGACGCCCTACACCATCACCAAGTAAGAGGAAACAACACAATGGCTCGTATTCATTCGACTATCACGTTCGACCAGCTCATCGAGGCTGTAGAGTCCGGCGAGGACATGGGGTTCTGTATCGCCTGTGGTGCTGAGCACTACGGGATTGAGCCGGACGCTCGACGCTACGAGTGTGAAGAGTGTGACCTTCCCAAAGTGTACGGGGCTGAGGAGCTCCTGATGGTGCTCCACCCGACCGCTCAAGTCTAACCAAACCAACACGGAGAACAGCATGACCAAGACTATCGAAGAGCGCATCAACGACATCCTCCGCCGTGAGGATCTCTCCTACGAGGAGAAGCGGTCCCTTATCGACGGTGTTCTGGGCCGATAATATGAACACCATCGAAACCGCCATCACGAACTACGCCACGCTTCTCCAGAACACTCTTCGAGAGCGTGACCGACAGATGAATCACAACTTCGATGAGCGTGTAGAGCTCCAACGTGGTTCGAAGTACACGAAGGTCGTTGTCGCTGGTGACAGTAACCGGTCGGTTCACTCCTTCATTGAGAATAAGACGGGCAATCTCTTGAAGGCCGCCAGTTGGAAGGCTCCCGCTAAGGGCGTTCGATTTAACCTTCTCTCTGATATGGACGAGCTCCAGAATCGGATTGACCCCTATGGTTCTTACCTCTACAAGATTACCATCCGATGACCAACGCTGAATACAAGCAGATTATGAAGGAAGCCAAGAAAGAGTTCAACGATTGGCTGAAAGAGAACAAGAAGGAGCGGGCTCGTGTGAAGAAGGCAGCACTCAAGATTCGGAAAGCCACCCTTAAGTCCCGAGGCAAGTAATGGACATCGATGATTTCGACACGCAGGTGCAATGTGAGGAAGTGTATGACAGTTGGTTGAATGAATCGGCAAATGTAATGAATGATGTACGGAACCCAACCCCAGAACCCGCTCGAGAGTATGACCCGGCCGGCGATGGATGGGGTATTGACGATGTAGATCTAATGTTAGGATAATGGTACGACGAGGATTATCCCTAGACCTCGCTAAATATTAGGGGTACACGCACCGTTAGCTCAATGGTAGAGCAAGTGGCTTTTAACCTCTAGGTTCTGGGTTCGAGTCCCAGGCGGTGCACTTCACTTTACATCACTTCTTCCAAAAGGATATATGACCAAGGCTTTTCTTCGTCGCCGTAACGAGTTTGACGCCCAGACCAAGGGTGACCTTCTGTTCCGTGTGTGGCTGGGGGTCGATTTCGTCGAGTCTATTCAGGACGAGACGGAACGTACTAACTTCTTCAAGTGGTACGGCACCCCACCGCGGTTCATCACGGACAGTCTCCGCCAGTGGGGTGGGCTGACGCCGAAGCAGTATGAGTTCGCTCGTCGGAAGTTCACCGAAGCCACGATCTCCGGTCGTCAGCGGTGGGAGGCTCGAGAGAGTCAGAAGCAGCACCTGATCCAGAATAACTACATCTGGACCAAGGAACGCCGGCAGGTCACGCTCGAGATTCTCGCCATCAAGGAGCGGATGTTCGGTCCCAAGATTCTGGGTCAGACGCCCGAAGGGATGAAGCTCTGGGTGAGTCTCCCGAATGGGTCCAACGCTCAGAAGGGCAACACCATCACGATGACGGTCACCATTACCCCATCAGAGGACGATCCGACCTTCGCGTTCGGTTCCCGTCCGAGCAAGTGGGCGGTACGATAAAATGACAATCAACTCCTGGAGGAGCTAGAAGATGTTTAAGATTACCCGTGGTTCGGGGTTTCAGATGACGTTCGGCAATGGTTGGACGGTCAGTGTCCAGTGGGGTGCCTGCACGTATTCGTCCAACTACGGTCAACTGATTGGAACGAAGTGTGAGAAGGCCAATTCCGCTGAGATTGCCGCCTGGGACGCGGCACGGAACTGGTACAAGTTCGAAGATGGTGACACCGTGAAGGGCTACTGCACTACTGGTGATGTGGCAGCCTTTATTACTCTCATCTCCAACATGGAGCCCTAATATGATGCCTGTTCATCGCTTTCAGTATCGCACGGGATACCCCGCACATATGACCGTCCCGCAGTTCGAGAAAGCCTGCGATATCGCTCATCGTTTTAATCTTCCTCATACCATTACCGTCAGCTCCCCGCTGGGCTTTCCCGATGAGTTTCTCATTGACGTTGGCAGTATGGTAATCGCTGTTCTCCCCGATGGTTCAAGTCACTCCTAATACGGTACCCAACATGAATTACGATCTCCTTTGGCAGTTGCGCAATCAGGCCTCCGACGACATCCGCATCAAGATGGATCAGCTCATCAACGAGCGATATATGGAGCTCCTCGAACAGGAAGTGCTGTCACTCCGTGCTACACTCCTCCACACGCCGGCCCCGAAGTCGGACGTTTCCAATCTCCAGACGTTGATTGGCACCCTCCGCAATACCAATCTCTCCCGATTGGACAAGATCAAGATTGTCCGTGCCGCATTCAATCTCGGGCTGGTCGAGGCCCGTAACGCCGTGGACAACGATCCGGGTGAAGATCTTCCCTTTTAATATGACCATGTATATCCGATATAATCCCCGCAGGGGGTTCACGCACCCGCTCGTCACGCTGGTGCGTCTCCTCACCCAACGATACCGCACCACATACGGCCGGTAATCAATCAACCCCATCTGGCACTTCCGCCAGGTGGGGTTTTTTCTTGCCTGCCGGCGGCGTGATAAAACGCTACCCTCGAACGATGATAAAACATATTCCTATATAGTCATATGTGTATAGCCTTTCGTATGTATATCGTCATCGTTTGCGGGCACCCTTACTACCACACATGTATATAATCATCCTTCAGCCATTACACCAGCACGTATACATCACGCACCCCATATGTACCACGCCACACCATACCACAACGATGATAAAACATAGCCCTCTCCGCCCCCACGTTCCCCACACGCCCCACGTTGTGTAGCGTGTGGGACGCCGTGTAACGTGGTGTGGCGTGTGGTGGGCCGGCACGAACAACGGCTCCCAGCGTGTGGAACGTTGGGAACCGCTCGTAGAAGGGGGCGCAGTCGAGCGCCTATAGGGCTAGGCGTCTCTCTAGGAAAAAGTGCTTACTCCGCGATGGGGAGGCTAGTGCCATCGAGGTTTTGACTATGGGTAAGCAAGCGTTCCGTCAGCTGTTGAACCTGCTCCGTCACATAGTCTAATGAGATTGTATGTGATGGGGTATCCGTAGGTTCATCATGGAAAAAGTCATAGAGATCCATGCCTTGCGCTTCTTGATATCGGAGTAGTGTGTGTTCATCCATTCGTGGGGTCCATTAGGGTAAGGGGTCAATCGGGATTATAGAGGGCTTCCAATTCCTCGGGCGTGAGGGTGACATCGGAAGTCGGGAGATCGTCGGAGGGGTCAATCGCATCGGCCGGGATGGGGTCGGTATCATAGTGTCGAGTATATGGTGGGAGATCCGCACGGAGTGAACGTTCCATATATCCCCTGTACACGACACTTGGTGCTCCAGTAGTGAGGAACATACAGTTATAACAGCGGAGTTCCAGGTTGTCCAGTTGCATATGACTACGGTTGCCATCCTTGAATGATAACATCAGGGGGACTTTTCCATCCGTAATGCGGCGTTCGTGGAATCCACAGAGTGCGCAGTGTTCTGATAGTTTCTGTCTGGCGATGAGTCTATTCTTCAGTTTGCTGAGACTATAGGTAGGATGTTTGCCCGACAAGATATCACGGAGCGGGATACTGGTTGGCTTCTTGCCAAACCCTTTATCAATCCCGACGCCCCGCACGTTCAAGTGCCCGGCGAACAACCCGTATAACTCCGCATATTGTTTATAGCGTTTATACGGGACATTGAGATACTTGGCGGCTTGGCTATTACTCTTCGTGTGCCGTTGTGCTTCTTCGATTTCGGCACGGAGAATCGGTTTCGCAGGTGGGCGTCCACCGGTTGGGGCATTGGGATTCTTAATCGTCATAACTGGTTCTTTCCATAGGGTACGATCAAGCGGTATATGAGCAACACGCTTGAAATTCGTGGGGTCAAAAATTTTTTAAAAACGCCTGGTGAATATTGGTGTATACTTGTTTATATATGTATTAAGGTTGCCCGACAAAATACGATCTAATAGTTGAGAGTTGAGGGTGAATGTAGATGTATCGGGATGTTGAGTTGTTCAAGATAGATTCGAAGGTACCCCGTTGGTTGGTGAAGGTTTTCAGCAACACGCACCGGCCAGTAACGACAAGCGTATTCAAATCGTGGATATAGTAGTGAATATTCTCGTATCAAGTCAAACGAACCGACAGCGAGATGGTCATCAAAGTCTTGCTCTTGGTCATATCCAGCTCGAACATTTATCGCGTCTTCGACTATTGATTCATACTCAATATGTCGTGGAACAATATCAGGTCTACCCATCATCACTATATCATAAGTAATATTATGGGTTCGTGCATATAGATTACACAAGTCAAATACCTTCCATCGTTTATACCACATCGAAAGAAAAGCAATCATATGTTCACGATGCATCCCCTTCATACTTTCGACATATGGATCGTATGGAGTCGATAATCGATAATAGGACCATAACGGTTGAATTTGTTCTGCAAACCTTTCATAAAATGTTGGGTAAAACGGTTCTATTTCTACGTCAATGAATCCTCTAGTCTTTAAAAAATCTATACTATATGGGATGGTGTCGTTATAGTTGTAATCGTGGTAGGATTTGTGCGAAGGATCGGTGACCCCTAATTTTTTTCCGGTAAAGTCCCATGTACTCAAAAAAATATCAGTATTTGTATTCGAGGAGATCTTCATCCATTCTATTTGAAACTGTTCGTATTTACGAAGATTACCTGCTAGGCATATTGCTATTCGTTTCATATCGACTTATTAGGTTTGAAAAGTCATATCTATCTAATAATAAATACTAAACCACCATCGATAACTTTCAAAAGATTATCGGTACAAAATGAAAAGGGAGCCCGTTTGATTTCGGGCCCCCTTTCCTTGTATCATTCGTCTGCCGAAGCGATATACGCGAGGGCGAGAACAATGAGTAGTAATGTACCTGCTGCTTGCATTTTATCCTTCCATCATTTCATCGTCGATACAAGTACATTTGGTGTAGGTATCTTCAAGTTCGACCGTATAGAATCGGGTCATGCCATCATAACCGATTTGAATCTCTTTGATATACCCATACTGCCCATTACATTCGGACTCAGCGTGATTGACGATTTGAACGTACTCACCGATATTGTATGTCATTTATATAACCGTTTATATTGTGATTAGCGTTCGTCGTCGTAATCGTAGTCGAGGTATTCATACCGATCCATCTCATCCTCATCGGGAATGATTTCCTCGTAGCGAGCCGTTCGGTTCTTACGTGGCGTCTTACTCATTCCAGAATCCTCACGGTCACGGTGCTTCTTGTCATACTTCCGCTGGTCCTTAAACGTCTTACCCATTGTTCTTTTGGTCCTCTTATATAAAGTTAAAGTGTGTGAACGATTACACGTTCATCGCATAATTAGTGTCGGTCCCGTTGGAAACGTGTTCCCACGGATTGTTCGTACCAGCCGAGACAGCCGGGAGATACTTCTGGACCAGCTGCTTCATATAGGTACGCTCGGAGTCAACACCACCAGCCTCCGAGAAGAACGGATAGATACACACCTCAGCGGCCTCCGCGAGATTGAATCCATCGTACATCAGCCCAGCCATCTCTACCGTCAGACGGCTCGAGATAGACGTAGTGACACGGGCATCATCGGACTTGACCTGCGCTCGAGTATGAGCGGCGATTTCGGCGATTGCCGTGATGTCCTTCTCAGCGAGATTCGGATAGGTCATCGACAGGAGACGAACCTCTTCATCCTTCGACAGCGGTTCCATCTCTACGATAGCCGAGAAACGGTCAAGCATCGCTCGGTCAAGAACGCGAGTGGACGTATACTCCGCACCGATATTCGCCGTAGCGATAAAGGTCACACCCTTGGCAACCTTGATAGTCGGCGTGTCCGGCTTTTCGTCGGTACGCAGGTACCGCTGATTCTCGTCGAGCACGGTGATAAGGATGTTCCACGCGTCCGGCGTGGCTCGGGTCAACTCGTCCATCAGAATGATGGCGTTCTCCTTCTGAATAGCCTGAGCGAAGAGAGCGTCAGCCACATAGGTACCCTTCTCCTTATTGTAATGCGTATTACCGATAAGGGTAGAACGCGGGTCCGTAGTAGCGCCGAGGTTGAAGTAGTAATACGGGCGACCATTGAGTGCCTTAGCGACACTCTGAACAGCGAGAGTCTTACCACAACCCGAAGGGCCGGTCATCATAATGTTCTTACCACGAACAACGGAACGCATCAGATACTTCCACTTCAAGTCGCTGAGGATAAGGTTAGTCGGACGGAGCGAAATACTATCCTTGATATACTGCTCAACATCACCATGCTGCTCATCACTACGGTTATCCACCGCGTCGAGCGGGGCAGCGGTCTTGCTCAGCGAATCATACAGCGACATATCCGCCGAACGCCACTGCTCACCACCCGTCTTGGTATGAACAAGGCGGAGACACACGCCGTCACGATCCATCACACGGATCTTGTTCTTCGGAATACGCTTCGTAACATCACGGCCGTTCTGGTCAATCACCGTACCGGCGTCAGTCAGACGAACCACAATCTGCTCAACCGACTTCTTTACCACATTCTTCGAAACCTTCCGAACCATCTTACGCTTAGCCACGTTTATACTCTCCAAAATGAAATAGGGAAATTGGTACTTCTCGAACCTTCTATAAATCTAACAGACTTTCTATGGGGTGTCAAGGGACGTAAGGCTTTGACCTGTAATGCCTTACGTCCCTCTGACCTTTACACACCCCGATTGGTCAGTGCTTTGTTGAGGGTACGGATTACGTCAGAAGCGTTTTCGACGTTGACCGCCACTGCATCCTCACCATACATCCGGCGGAACACATCCATAGAACGTGTCATACCATAACTGGATTCGGTAATGAAATACGACAATACCTTGATGCCGTGGTCCTTCATATTCTGAACCATCTGGCGAGTGTGCTTGAATGCCATCTCACCCTGATAACTACACACCGTAGCATCGTCACCCCAATACGTCCGGCGACCACGCTTCTTCTTCAACATAGAGCGAAGGTCCAGAGAGAAACCCGGCTCACCATCAGAGAAATTGATGAAGTACACATCGTGAGTAGAAGCACATTCCGTAATCAGTTCCATCGTCGCCTTGAAACACAGACCCTCGGGAGTCGAACCAGCGGGTGACAAACGAGGAGCCCACTTGAGCCACGAAGTGAACTGGTCCTTACGACTATCGAACACAACACACACCACGGGAATATCGTTACCACCGCGAATCGTAATCACCGTATCAATATTGCGCATCTTGTTACCAACATACGCAAGAGCGGTAGCGACCGTCAATACCTTCTCCCACTTTCGGCCACTCATTGAACCCGAAGCGTCAAGCGTCAAGTGCAACATCGCCGGCTTGAAGGTATCGATGCGTGACTTCTGGAACACGCTGGTAATATCCATACCCAGCTGAGCCAACAGTCGGCGGTCAAGACCACCGTGCTGAAGGCGAGTGTTCTTCGTCATCACGGGGTCATTTCGAACCTGGAGACGATGTACCATAATCTGACCCATGCGCTTACCGGCGGCAATAGCCTTCTTACGAAGATCGTTCTCACGGCTACCATCCCACGATGACCAACTACGGAAGATGAACCAGTCCTGCGTAAACATAGCCTCTGACATCTTTCGCGTCACCATACACTCACCGCCGGGAATACCATCACCCTTAAGGTCAACCATCTTAGCCTGCGCATTCTCCAGTGCATCAGCGGCGAGAAGTTCCGCCTTCTTAGCCTTCCGCTTCTTCAGCTCACCATTGACAACATCCTTGGCCTTCTCGACCTGTGACTTACCACGCTTGTCGTTGAAGTTACGGGGCTTCTCCTTACCAGCCTTCGTCTTATCAGCCTCTTCGACTTCCGTAGGAACCATCTGACCCCGAGGAATGTCCAGATTCGGAAGATTGTTAGTAGAATCAATCACAGACTGTGCCGAAGGAAATCCATCCATCGGCTGATTGTTATAGGTAGGAACGCCTTCATTGCCCTTATTCGCATCTTCCATACTACGAGCGACGAAACGAAGAATGTAAGCGTAAAGTTCGTTGGCCGTCTGCCAAATAGCAGGCATGTGGTCATACGAAATAATATCCTTCCACACCTTATCGGTCGGAGCGATACGCTCAATGTTTCGAAGGTCCATCATCTTGATAAGAGTATCCAAGCCGGGAAGCGCAGTCGGATTCGATGCCGGGTGAATAACAAACAATAGACGATTGATGTAGTTCTCAACAGTCAGTTCACGCCAGCTCGGATTCCAGCGAAGATTACGTTCAATCTCCGTAGTAAAAAAGTACCTTTCATACAGGCTATCGTAGTAAGGACGATATCCACCGCAATTCTGATACACATACTTGTCGATACGACGATCTTCAAGGATGTTCATAATCATCTGCAGGTCGTGAACATACTGACGAGCAACACGTGCATACAATGTCACATTGTCCGAATGACGGGCATTGGTCATCGCAGGTGGGAGTAGTGCCGCAAGAGACGGATGGAGAATCTTCTTAAGGACAGTACTCACTTCAATTTGTTCATCATAGCCGTGATTCTGCTGTGGGAGAACGCGATTGCCCCATCGGGTATCGATACCCCAATCGGTGTCAATCTGCTTGGCAACTTCAGCTACAGCGGAAACAAATTCAAAGTCGCTCAGAAGAACGTGACTACCTTCGTGGAGAGCGAGGCCGACCATAGAATCGAAATGATTGGGATTGTCGTCAGCGGCGATGATAACTTCCTTACCATCGGTGTAACTATCCTTGCCCGACGAATACCGAACCGGAATATCATTACGACCTGTCAGAATGTTGACAAAGTTCGCAGTGGCACGACGAGCGGCACTGAGCCGAGCGACCCGTGCCAGATTGGCAATTTCCTCTGTCTCCTCGACACCATCCTGCAGTTCGTTCTCATCGTCGAAGAGGTCAGAGTCCAGCCAGTAGTTAGAATGAGAGGTGTTTTTCGTCATAGTCCTATATGAAGGGGTTTTGGGGATACGTTGAAATGTACCTACAAACTACCCCAAAGTCAAGGGAGCGTAAGGCTTTGTCCTGTAATGCCTTACGCTCCCTTCCCTACGCATTTAGTCTCTGATTTCCGTCTGTATTAGTACTATTCGACGTTTATTATAACGTATTAATGTATTATATAGTATTATTATAATAGATGATACTACTGTGATAAATAGTATTACACCTGCTATAATACAGAATATCGTCCAGAGTAATATACGTTTAAGTAGTTCAATCATACTTTCCTATGTAATGGCTTCCATACTCTCATACCATCATATACTTCCGACACATAGAAATCGTTGAAATACACAGGCGCCTCGACCTTTAAAATTTCAAGAATCTTTTCAGCCAACCGTCGAATCTCTGGTTCGGCGTGTTTATCAGAACGTGATTCGATGAACCAACGCCACGCTCTAACATTACCAGTATAAGTAATACGCGTTTCAAGTGCATGTGGTAAAAGATTACGAGCTTTTCCTCGGGCCCACTTGCGCAAATCGAATCCCGTCAACATCAGCGGATTCATATGCATGAGCCAATTCACATCACGTTGGTATGCATCGATACCCATTTGCAGTGATGCTAGATGCGAGGCGATAAAATTCAATTCATCTAACTTAAAATCTTCTGTAATGTCATCCTTGTTCGGGTCAACCAACCACGGTTCATACTTTTGATATAGCTTCGCATAAAATGGCTCTAATACAATTGCTGCATCTTCTTCAGCTGTATATCTGGTAGAACGTTGGGACACTGCTAACTGGCGATGCCGATTGCTTTCAAGTGAAAGTCCACGGGTGATTCCTTCCACAAACAAAGTAAATGTCACGTGCTCCAGTACAGAACCGTGCTGATGTTCGAGGATTGCTTCTTGATTTTTAATGTTTGCCCTACCATCAGCACCGAAACTATCATAACATCCCTTTGCTGCGAATGCACCAATCTTGACAGCATCGTTGCCGTCAGATGGAATATCATAGTCTGGGTGTCCGAGAAATACTTGTTTAGCAATTAGTGTAACTTTTGGTTCTGTAATAATACGCATTATAACTCCGTTTAGTCTTGAAAGATAACAATACTATGTAATCTACTCACATCATTCACATTTGTCAATCACTCGTTGAATTATATCCCGTGTATCATATTCAGGCGTATATCCAAGTGATTGCAATTTACTATTGTCCATATACATCGATTTTACTTGTACGATTTTATGAAAGTTGGGTGCATCTACATATGTAATCTCGCTCGTTGAACCTAGCATTCTACGTGCGTCCATAACAATATCATATAGTGAAACAGCTTTACCGTTTCCTATATTGTAGATCTCATTCACTTCACCCCTTGTCAATACCATATCAATAGCTCGGACACAATCATCTAAATCAATAATGTCTCTATACAACTGTCCACCATCATATAAAGGTACTGGTTCATTTTTGTGTAAAGACTTTATCATATGTACGATTGCATTTTTCTTTGTAGATGCTTTTCTATCTGACAGTCCTACTACGTTTGCCAATCGAAGTATACGATATTTTATCCCAAACGTTTGACAATACGATATGAGCATCTGTTCCGCTGTACGTTTCGTGATTGAATAGAACCCCTTCGGATTACAATAAGACGTTTCTTTTGCCGGTAAATCCGTGTCTCCGTATACGAACCACGACGATATGAAATTGAATACGGTATTTTCTCTATCTTGTATGTTTTGAAGTACGGTGATCAACGTAGTTAGATTCGTGTTTATATCAATAAACGGGTCATAGAATACATTGTAGTTATCTACCGTAGAAATGAAATACAGAATGTTGTTTGTTTTCGGTGAATAATCGTTTCGTTGGTTTACAACACAATTCGGATATAGTTCAACATAACGTGAACCGACAAATCCCTTCCCACCAAAAACGTTTATTGATTCCATTTCGCACACACTTCATCAATATAGTTCAATACTTCTTCCGTATAATGTGGTGGACATCCCAAAAAGAACACGTTACTCAATGCTAGATTGGCAAGGGGATACTCCTTGTAATTACCCAAGTGTGAATACCCTGGGTGTAGTAAGATGTTACCAGCGAAATAGTTTCGAGTCTGGATTTTGTTATCCTCGAAGTGCTGTTGGAGTTTCGTTTTCATTTGCGAATCTTCAACATAAATCGGAACACCAAACCACGAAGTTTCGGCGAGTTCACTTTCTTCAACCACACGGACGCCCTTGATGTGTTTCATAATACTTTCGTGAATACGTTGCTTACTGTTTCGACGCCCACTATGAATCGTATCAAACTTTTCTAACTGTGCCATACCGATTGCGCCTTGAAGGTCAAGCGGCTTGAGATTGTATCCCATCTGTGTGAATACATACTTGTGGTCCACGACGCCATTATATCCTTCGAGCCACGTATCAAATCGTTTCCCACACGTTCCGCATGCAAGAAGGTTTGCTGCTCCGACACAATAACAATCACGGCCCCACCACGAAATACTTCGAGCAAGGTCAATCAATTTTTCATCATTAGAACACACCATACCACCTTCACCTGTCGTAATATGATGTGCTGGATAGAACGAACACGACCACGCGTAGTAGTATTCGTTGATAAGTTTATCGTTCCAATGTGAACCCAGACTATCGCAATTGTCCCCGAGTAGAATCAGGTTGTGTGATTCACAGATACCTTTCAGTATATCCATATTAGGCGGATTACCGAGTACGGGAGAAACGAAAATGGCTTTGGTGCGTGGAGTAATCTTTTTGACAATCTCCATCAAATCAAAGTTTAGCGTATCTATTTCGATATCGACGAATACCGGCTTCAATCCATTCTGAACGAGCGGGGCTATCGTCGTAGGGAATCCAACGGGTGACACAATAACCTCATCACCATCTTCCCAACCTAAATACTTCTTGACTGCAGCAACTAGTACAAGATTTGCCGAAGAGCCAGAATTTACCATATGGGCAAACCTTACCTTGAATAATTCAGCAAATCGTACTTGAAACTTGTTGACGTATTCACCAGACACTAACCACTTCCCCGTAAGGAATGCAGTCAATGCCATACGGATTTCATTGTCATCAAAGAATGGACCAGAATAATAGACGGGTGATTTACCCGGCACAAAGTCCTTACTATTATACGCCCACTTCGGTTGGACTGCTTTTGTCAATTCATCTATAAGCAGCTCTATACGTTTATCGTCTGTCATAATTCCTCTCTATCTAAAACCGTTTTGAGATACTTCCCATATTCTGTCTTACTGCATAGTTCAATAAATGGCGTGACACCTTCTCTTGTTACCCATTTCTTTGTAATTGCAATTTCGTGCGGACTACCAACAAGATAGTTTTGATGTTTCTGTACATTGTGAATGAAATTTGCTGCTTCTAACATTGCTTCAGCATTTCCCGTATCAAACCACACCATACCTCTCGACAATTGTACAGCTTCCATCTCTCCTCTATCAAGATAATACTTGTTTAAATCGGTGATTTCAAGTTCACCACGTTTGGACGGTGACAACATCGTAGTATAAAGATACACGCTTGTGGGATAAAAGTAAAGGCCGGTAACTGCTAAATTACTTTTTGGTTTTGTAGGCTTTTCTTCAATCGATATAACTTTATTATTCATTACTTCAGCAACACCAAACAACTCTGGATCTCTGACAGGGTATAGGAACACTTCTGCTTTCTTTCTGATTCCTTCTTTATTCACCTCATCTAACAATCCCCGCAATCCAGAACCATAAAAAATATTATCTCCAAGAATTAATGCATGTGCATCATATTCGAAAATTTCATTTTGAATAGTATTGTGTACGATATTGAATGCATCAGCTATACCGAGAGGAACTGGTTGTACTAGACATCGTACAGAAATTCCTAACTCTTCTTTTGCGTTAGCAAACAACTTATTGAAACTATCTAATTCGCCTGGAGAGCTGATGATTATAAAATCTCGAACACCTGCCAACATCAATGTCGAGAGTGGATAATAGATAAGGGGTTTATCGTATACCGGAAGTAGTTGTTTGGTGGCAACTAACGTAGAAGGATACAAACGTGTTGACTTTCCACCAGCTAATATTATACCGAGAGTTCGCATTGTTCCATCCAAGTAACATTTGAAAGATACCATTCGACAGTTTTATATAACCCTTCCTCGAATGACACGGAAGGTTTCCATCCTAATTCTTTTTCTATCTTTTCTATGGACATCGCATATCTAAAGTCATGTCCCTTTCTATCCTCGACATATTCAATCAAGGATTCATCTCTGTTCATTATATGAAGAATCAATTTGACTACATCGATGTTTGCCCGTTCAGAATTGCCACCAATGTTGTATACCGAACCAATCTTCCCATCCAACAATACACGATATAGAGCTCTACAATGATCATCAACGTGTAACCAATCTCGTATATTCATTCCCGTGCCATACACCGGAATACGTTCATTCTTCATTGCCTTTCGAATCACAGTCGGTATCAGCTTCTCTGGATATTGTCGTGGTCCATAGTTGTTGGTGCAATGGGTGATGATAGCTGGTAGATTGAATGTCTTGTTGAATGCTCTGACTAAATGATCCCCACCTGCTTTCGTAGCGGAGTATGGACTATTCGGTGCGTATGGTGTGGATTCTGTAAACGGAGGGTCATCAGTTGATAAATGTCCGTACACTTCATCGGTTGAGATATGAATGAATCTAAACCGTGCTCCAGTTTCGTTATATCGTCGAAGAGCACAGAGGAAGTTATAAGTGCCCATCAGATTCGTTTTGACAAACGCATCGGGGTCAGCGATGGAACGATCAACGTGTGTTTCAGCAGCAAAGTTGATGATGAAATCTGGTTTATGGTTCAATATAATCGTATCGATGATAACTGGGTCACCGATGTCTGCTTGATAGAAGAGATACCGTGAACTCTTTGGATGAGAGGTCACGCCTGCGTATGTCAACGCATCGACATTGATAATATAATAATCAGTATGTGTCAGTAGAAACTCTATGAAGTTGCTACCGATAAACCCACAACCACCCGTAACTAGTATTTTCATAAATTATTGATATACTCCCGTAACCTATCGTTTGGTACCCAACCTAGTCTATCTACTGCATCATTATTCTCTCGACGCGTTTCCTTATAGTTTCCTTGTTGGTCTGGAAGTCTTATGAATCCGACTTTGAATTTATCGCGGAACATATGATACACTTCATTTAGTGAATAGTTATTTCCCGTTCCAAGTTCCCACGCATCGTGGTGACGTTCATTTGATTGTCCGATTCGAATCAATCCATCTACTATATCGTCAATATGTGTGAAATCTCTACGTTGTTCCCCGTCTCCGACAATAGTAATTAATTCACCTCGTTCTACTTGTCCTCTCCATTTACCAATAACTGCCGCCCAATCACCTTCTGTAATCTCACGCGGTCCATACACATTGTAGAATCTGGTTATTTCTATTTCCATATTATAGATTGTACGATACGTCTTACACAACTCCTCACCCATATGTTTAGATAAAGCATATGGAGATATAAACGGGTTGTGCCATCTGGACGAAGAGCCGGCATATATCACCTTTATATTTCTAGAACGTGCCCATTCTAATACGGAAAGAGTACCATTTGTATTTACTTCGACAGTTTCAGTTGGATTTTCAAACGATGGTTGTATTCTAGATAATGCCGCTAGATGATACACTACGTCTATATCATATGGTTGTAACGCCGTAAATAAATCATCCCGTACATCAAACTGTAGGTATGTCGCACCGTCGTGTTCATTTTCAACCGTACCAACTTCGTAATTGTCTACTGATATTACTTGACATCCTTCGTTCAATAATCTACGAATTAAGTTAGTACCGACAAAACCAACACCGCCCGTAACCAATACACTTTTCATAACTACTCCTCAATAACCATCACCATAGATAGAGAACTGCTTCGGCGGAATAACTGGATCCGCTTCTTCCACTACTTTAAATATCGTACCTTGAGCGGCATCGATATAATACTGACGATTGCCCGTCTTTTGAAAATAATGTTCTAATGATTCTGTGAGACTTGGAAACACCCGCGTTCCAATCGGTTGTTCACGATCATCTAACTCCATCCATCTATCACCAGGCGGGACTCGTTTAAATATTGGTTTTTTTACTTCCATAACTTATCCTAGAATATCTCTGTTAGCTTGTTGTAGTAATTTAGCGAAGTCATCGTGTACTGCCATAATTAATTTCCACGTTGAACCATATGCAATACCGTCCGGTCTGGATACAATTTCTGCTATAGGTATTGCCGATCCTCCTGTCTTTGCTTGATACACAATAGACGGAGGAGGTGGTTCATCACGAATAGTTAATTTCTGTTCAATCTCGTCGAAATTATCTGTACCGAATACTTTCTTCAGAATAGTTCTGTCTGCGATAGTATCACCTAGTGCCATACTTTCTTCACCCTCGAATAAAGCACGCAGAGGAAATGCATCACGAATAGACTTTAAAAGTCCAGTACGCGCTTGTTTATCTGTCAATAAGAAGTCACGAACTGCTCTAGAATGTTTATGTGAGTTAGCCACTAGCTTGTCAGCATATCTACCACTTTCTGTATTCTTACCGATACCACGCATGATTGACAACATAGTTTTGTTCTGGTCGGCAGTGTTTCCACCAACGACACTTGTAAGCGCCGCTTTAAATTCATCACCATTCTTAAATGATTGTTTGGACAACTTATTCAGACGGTCTGCTATTTGTTTAGCATATGCTTCTTTTTGATTTAGACTTTTCGCAATCTCTGCTGCGATTGTGGCTTTTTCTTTTACACTAGCCTTTGCCCACCTACCCATAAAGGATTTAACTTCCTTCATAGCACCTTGGTCATTTAGAAAATCATCGTACAACTTTTGTTGTCTTTGAATTGCCTTTTCAACCTTTACATCATCTGGAACATCTGCGTTATACTTTTTAACCATCTCATCACGTTGCTTAACCAAAACAGCACGTTCACGTTTGTTTTGTGCAGTTGGTTCTCTGCCAAGAGCATCTATACGAGCGTTCAAATCTTCGTAAACTTCAATATCTTCTTGACTCGCTCTACCATATACCATAATGTCGGCAACGCGACCCGAAGTTGCATTAAGAAGATTTGCTCTCAATTCCTTTTTCAAAGAAATTTCGTCAAGAACTGTCTTTCCCCCAACTTTTACTTTTGCGTATACGTCTGTAGAGAATCCCTTATTATTTTTATAGTCTGCTAAACCGAGTCCTTCGACCTCATCCTTAATGTCCCAGGCCATATTATCTAATTCCCAATTGCCCTTCCCATATTTTTGATCATATCTCTTGAACATTGCAGTTCTTACTCGTTGAGCCGACTTGACCCAGGCCGAATCGATGATACTTTCCTTTCCTTTTTCCATTGCCTTAACGTGAGATGAAACCAACTGAAAAAATTCCGTAGCTTTCTTTTCATCTTTAATAGTCAATGCCATCATAGTCAACAATTCACCCGTAGTCGATGATAATGTACCTGCTCCAGAAGCATCAGTAAAATCCGTGATGGTAAGCGCACCAGGCTTCGTACTTAATAGTCTGGATAGTACTTTGACATACTTACGAGGGAACCGCGTTTTTCCGTTTTTATCTAAAAAGAATGCTTCTATTTCTTGCGGTTTAATTGATTTACTTGTAGGTTTTACTTTTGGATTCTTTCTGAAATCCGCATCACTTACGCCGTCTTTAGCAAATCTACTATCGGTATTGAACTGTTCTGTAGTTTTTACTTTCTGATCCAAATCCTTTTTCTTTGGAGTACCACGACGCTTTTTTGGTTCAGCGGATGTTGATGTTTTCGATGGTTGTTCTGCTGGTTTAACTTTGGCAGCCTTTGCTGTGGTTTTTTTCGGTGCCTTTGCTTGTCGTGACTTAAGTAATGCCTGATATTGATTCCACGCTGGATGTTTTTCACCCTTGGTTCGAATGGTTTTTACGGTTGCCTCACCTTCCTTCCCCTTGGCATCCTTATATTTAATAATTTGTTTATCGAGTTCTTCATCTTCATTTAGGATTGATGCAAAAAACTCCACAAGTAATTCTTTCATATGTTATCTCTAGCTATTGGACTTATATAAATATTACCACAAACTCACTTTGCCCACTTTCTACGAGTAACTAACTGGCAAATAATACCGTAAACCGACAAGTCTTGGAACGTATCATCTACGCTTTCACCAACAGCATCCGGCTTACCCAACACAACCATTTGCTTTAATCGTTGAATCTTATCATTCATACGGAACCAGAGTCCAGTTAAAGACAATTTAATATCATCTTCAGTCTGTAACGAAGTACCTACTGAAATGTTGGATGGTCCGTAGTTTAATTGCTTGGAACAAAATGTGTCGTACTGTTCCATACAAATCTTTAAGAACTCCGCAGTCATTCCCGGATATTCGTTCTCAATCTGCTCTATTGCTGCGTTGTTTCGTGCTTCAAATTCTACTGTAATAACCTTTTTCATATACACCTCTTATTATGTTGATATTGGCCGAACGCCACAAATCATTCCGTATTCATCAAACATCGGCAATCCGCCCCATTTCTTGATGAATAGTCCAGCGTTTCTATTTTCAAATGCTAATAATCTATTAGAACGAGTCATTACATCATTTGGAAAATTACTATTAAAACTTCTACTAGCAAAATGATACACCATAGACGAACCCGTGAGTACAAATTTAAACCCTTTATGTCGCATTGTCAAGAACAAATCGTGGTCCTCAAACGCAGCAGGATTATACTGTGGATCGTTTCCACCTGATTCATCCCAATCTGACTTGCGGATCATAAATGAACACCCCCATGCCAAAGGAATTTCATACTCTTCGTTTTCTTTGGTAAACTCGGTTGCCCATTCATCAAATACGTCCTGTCGGAAATCGTGGTGAAACGCACCAAATTCATTATTAGGAGTTATGATAACTCCAGGTCGAGATGATGTACCAACAAAGACGTTTGGTTCTACACGATGTGATGTTACAACCAATTTTTCATTTGGATACTTATCAAATAGTTTCAAGAGTGCTAAATCTTGATCAGGAGCAACGTACATATCGGCGTGTAAGAAATGTATAAATTCAGTTTCTACAACCTTTGCCATTTCATTCATACCATAACCGATACCACAGGTGTCATCTGGACAATCGATAATGATAGGCTGGATGTTCAGTCTTTCCTTATTCTCTTCTAGCCATTCGTTTGTACCATCCGTACAATTTTCTGCTGCTACAATAATCTTCGTATCTTTGAAGTGATGATTCTTCTTGATAGATTCAATCGCCAACTTTAGATATGGTAGATTGTTATTTGATCCTATGCATGTTGTAATCATAAACTAATTCCTTTGTAAATCCATTACAAACTTGGTGAATATTTCTAACGACTCTTGTGCGTATTTCTTGTACACATCATCATGTCGAGTTGACGATGTGTTTGTTCTTTTATTAGGATGACCGTAGTTGTGTCCTTTTATTCTTGTACTCACAAGATATTGTGGCCATCCTTTTGATTCAAAGAATCTCTCGGCACTAGTATCATCATATATGAAATGTAAATTTTCTGGTATGAACTTTTCGTTTATACCGCCCGACAATGCGAGTAACGAACCATCAAACTTACAAACTGGAAGCTGTATGATTTCTATATCATATTGATTGTTGAACGTATTAAGTTGCTCTAGATTGATGATATCAGAAGAATTGAGAGGATACGGGGCAGTGTATATCTGTTCCCGTGTTCTCTGATATTTCACAATGTCTTTGTGCTCCACAACATCCCACGTGCTATCCCACATCTTCCTAGAAGATAGTGTAAGAGCGTGAGGATTCTTGAAGTCAACTTCCGATAGTATGTAAAAATAATCTTCAGGCATCAAACAGTCTGATTCACCCCACACAGTATACTTTGCGTTAGGGTCATATACATCTCTACGCCAATCAGTTGCATTATAGAACCCATCATCGTTTGTTTTATATATCAGTTCCGCATCTTTTAATAGATTGTGATGTAGAAACATATTAAACATTTCTTCTGGTTCGCCCATTTCGGGAGATTCTATAAACGTTTGTGCGTTTAAACAAAACTGAAGCTTAACCGGCAACTTGCTATGTTTTAGTGCACGTTCTACAGAAGTAAGCGTTTCATATATCATACGAGACTCATACCACATAATATGCATTTGAAACAATATGTGTGACATACTATACCTCGTTACTCCAATCTACCAGAGGTGCTGCCCAATAAGGTTCACAGTGCGTATTTCTCGAAGGTATCGGTGTTGCTAATGCTCTTCCTCTTTTCAACAAATCCGTAAATGTTGCGAAATCATTTGACAATCCGTGTTGCGAGTGTCCTATGAAAACATCTGCGTCTTGTCTAATTGTACCAACTAATGTAGCAAATGTATATGTTGTACTGTTGGTAAGTTTCCAGTGCGAACTTTTAGTTAAGAATACTTTTGTTATTTCCGAACCATCTTTTTCTATGAGAGGATTTGCTCCTTGTTCTGGTAACAAATACTTGTCAATGTGGTCATATAAAGATACATAATGCGCTCGAGTCAATCCTTCTAACAAAATCTTTCTAGAATCTTCTCTGTGAATGTAATCATCTTCTACAAAGTATACTACCTCGTCATCCGATAGAGTCAGTACTTCATTTAGAATAGCTTTAAATCCAGCAGCGTTTCCTAGTGCGGTTCTCCTTAACTCACAACCAAACGATTTAAGCCAGTCAAAAAATTCATCAGAGACATTATCAGCCCAGATAATAGTTTCCTCTTTTGGAAAATGCCGTAGAAAATTGTTCAAGCAGTTTTCTTTTGTTGCAAAAGGAAATCTTTGTTTATTGTTTGAATGTTCGGAAATTCTGTAGAAGTTTCTCATATACTACCCGTGTATTGATAGGTCATTCCAAAATGTCGCATCCGTTCCAGATCATTCATTCTATTAATTTTACCAAAGAAACCATACATTCCAGACTCCGCGTTTCTTGCATAATCGGACATAGTAAGATTTGCTTTATTATCTTTCACGGTTTGTGCTGAAAAATGTATTAGGCTTAACGTATCCGTCACACCAGTTTTCCATCCTTTATCTTCACACACAACGCCTGTGTATATATCCAAACCCCATCCGTATACTAAATCCATATCATATTGTCCAATAGTATCCAGTACATCACGGCGTATTAATGGACACATGAAGTCTACCCATTTCACCGTTCTGGTTTTAGAAGCACCCCAATTGTGCATTTGCTTCCAGAAACATTGTCCTTCTTCTGGTTGTGTGACGGAAGATGCTACTACTGCATAATCTTCATCAAACATTATACTACGCAACTTTGAGATATAATTGTATCCGTGTAAGATAATATCATTACTCATAAACAACATAGAATCATACTGCTCGTTTTGTTGCATTAACTGCATGGCTAGATTAAATCCACCACCAAAATAACAATTTGTTTCCGACTGATACATGGTGTATTGCGATACTTCGGATGTATCGGTACTACCATTATCTAGAACTACCACATCATATTGATCTTTAGCATATGGTGCAACCATTCTATAAACACGATCGGTATATTCACGTCTATTGTGATTTAAAATAACCGCTAATGTTTTACCCATCAATCACCTCATGCCATTTACCAACAGGACAATACGTTTTCTTGAACATAGATTTCGTATTCATAAAGCACCCACACTGCGAACAACGTTCGGACCTATTATCAAAAAACTCACAACTATGACATTCTTTGAGTCGGTCATTACGAATATCTTCAGTTACAAATGCACCTTCTCCAGCCATAACGCCACCGACTATATCTTTAGCACTACTTAAAAATCCTTTTAATTGATTATAAGCTGATGGCATGTTCTTGGGTGGTTCGACTTCATCATTACACTCCGGTTCTGCACATACGCCAAACGGGTCTTTAGTCATACATTATTCCTCATACATTTTGTACTTTTTAATTTCTTCCTTCTTCTCTTCCTTCTTTACTTTCGGTGTTGGTTTTGGTTTTACCGGCGGTAGTGTGAGATACACCTTACGAATGTTGGAAATTTTATCTATAGTATATGTACGATACGGTCGATCCTTGACGTATCTACTTTCTTTATACTCTGCTAAAATCTTCTTCTCATCATTATTGTCGCCAATCAATCGCAACAATTGTTGAAGAGTTTGTGTAGCAATGTTCCGTAATCTTAACGCATGTAACTTTCCATTCCATTCAGGATTTAAAACAATTGCGTGTTTCTGTTTACCATCGTAAATAAATTCTACAACAGAACCGACTTCCACTTCTGAAATCGATGCTACAGGTTCTACTATATACGTTTCTGGATTGGAATCTATATATCTCATGCATCACTCTTCAAAGACGGTAATTCAACTTTCTTTAATTTAGGTAACACTACAGCCACTTGTTTCGGGAATTCCGGTACATACTTATCCAACAATTCAAACGTTTTCTTTTGTATATTCTCATACGAAAATTGCTTTCTATTTTTAACAGCCAAATCGTATGCTCTATCTTTAAATTGTTTGTAATCCATAAATACCGCTGCTATTCCGTTAGCAGTTTGATTCGGGTCTGGTGCAAACCAACTTGCTTCCTTCATAATTACGTTTTCCCATGCCGCAGTTGGATGAACATTCTTCAACTCACCACCAATTAACAAAGCGGTTTCCTTATCAAGAAAATCCAAATGTCCGCTCCAACCAGAAGCAATAACAGGCTTCCCACTCACAGATGCTTCTAGTAAAGGTCTACCAAAACCTTCACCCTTTGTCAAACTGATATGTGCCTTTACCTTCGGGTGATTGTATATAGTATTCATTTCTTTTTCTGTTAACTCTCCGTGGAGCAGATAGATGTTTGGTAATGACTGTCCATGCTCCAACGTAACCGTAGAACGTATCTGTTCTATACGATTCAATATTTCTTCTCGGTCTAGAATAGAGAATCCCGCATTACTTGTCTTAAGAATAAGTGCTGGTGGATTTTTTGTCTGTATCTGTTTAAACGTTTCTAAAAACATTTTAACAAGGAACCCAACATTCTTTCGATCCTCCCCAAGAGCACCTTGTAACCAATGTCCCACAAATAGATAACAGAATGATTCTGGGATAGCGTCTAGTGCTTTTACCATAGATGGTTCAGTCGGAGCGTTCTTTCCAAATATTGTCGTATCAATACAATTATGCAGAACTTCGATAGGTTTAGTCAGCTCTAACAATCCTTCCGTTCCGTCTGGATTCTTAAATCCATACTTACTGTTTTCAAATATACGCTTCGAGTGTTCAGAGATTGTAAACACCACATCCATCTCATTACATCCCTTTACCCACGGTGGAGAGACTGCGGTTGTTTCTATACCTGCAGTGATACCGATATTATACTTTCCAATACGTTGAAATTCGTTCGGTACGGAAACTACAACGAATAATTCTGGTTGCTTGTTTACTGTACTAGTTAGAATTCTATCCAAAATCATTTTATCTTTTGGATTGTTTTCATCCAACGCGTTCATTGGAGTATCACCCCACGGTACACTATGAACGCGTACATCGTACTTATCATATTCTATTAAGTGACGAATGATATCACGGCTCATATCACCGTATCCTGAACGTGTGGCACATGGTGCTCGAACAATACACAACGGTTTAATTTCTTGTGACATATTTTACTCCGTTAACATTGAATTGACAAGGGAATTTAAATCATGCTTTGGCTCCCATCCTAAAACTTGACGGGCTTTGTTTGAATCACCTTTTAAGTGATGAACATCTTCCGGCCGCATGAACTTTTGATCAACTTCTACCCACTCACGCCAATCTCTATCACCAAACGCAGCAGTTAAAAAGTCTTTAATGCTATAAGTCATACCCGTTGCGAGTACATAATCATCTGGTGTATTATGCTGTAACATCAACCACATGCCATGCACATAATCTTCGGCGTGTCCCCAATCACGACGAGCATCCAAATTACCCAACTTTAATTTCTTCTTGGTGTAATGGTTCCAATTCAATTCTTTCATTGCCTTTACGAAATTAGTAATCTTTTTGGTAACGAATAGATCTCCACGCATTGGTGATTCGTGATTAAACAGGATACCAGCACATGCAAACATTCCATATTGTACTCTATACACGTTTACCATTTGGTGAGCATATAACTTTGCTACACCATACGGACTTACTGGACGCATCGTAGTAGTTTCACGTTGAAACCCGTCGAGGTCAACGCTGTTACCGTACATTTCAGACGTTGATGCTTGATAGAATCGTGCGTATGGAGTAATACGACGAACTGCATCTAACAACTGTGCAACTCCGATAGCATTTGCTTGCGCAGTGTATACTGGAGAGTCGAAACTTACTTTAACGTGAGATTGTGCCGCCAGATTATAAATTTCCGTTGGCTTTACTCTATGAACTATTGCTTCCATAGAAGATGCATCAGTCAAATCACCGTAATCAAAACTTACCATCGATTCGAATTCTTTGACTGTACCCAATTCATTCTCTACTCGGTTGTGTCTACGAATGACACCGAACACTTCATAGTCTTTTTCTAAAAGTAACTTGGTAAGATAGTGACCATCTTGGCCAGTAATACCAGTAATCAATGCTCTACGCTTCATCATGCCCTCACCAAAGTATAACGTTCCCGTGGAGTCCAATTCTCCAATAGGGTATTAATGTGTTCAATAAATAGCTCTCCCATCTTTTCAGCGGTAAACATTCCCGGCCCCATTGCATATTCACGACCAAGCATTCCACGGCGTTTCCGTTCTTCACGACCCATCTTATATAACTCCAACAATCTATCTCCAGCCTCTTCCCACGAACAACGGTCGTCAAAAATATATGGAGTCAACGGAGAACCTTGTAGTGACCGTGAGGTTGGGAAGCACGGGAATGCCCATTCACCATGTCTATTATAGCGACCATCGTGGTTACTACCCCATTCGTAGGTGAAATGCTTTTCTGGATCGAGATAGTTTCCTTCTTCGTCCATAAATCCACATTGGTCTTGTAATCCACCTGTGACGTTTACAACGATAGGTGTACCCGCTAACATACTTTCACACGTTCCCAATCCAAATCCTTCATTACTAGCGAGATTGATAGTAACGTCAGCAATATTATACATCGCATTGAGGACCAACGCATCAACTCTTGTGTTAGAGAATACTGCTTTGATATCGGGTGTAACATCACGAATAACTGCTGGGAGGTCCGTACCGTTTTCGTCAACGGGTTGTGTATGTAATACGATACGACACTTTTCTTGTTCTTCTTTTGTCAACTGTTTTAAGAAATGGTTATACGCAAGTAGTACATCCGAAGTCATCTTACGACGAAGATTGCGTGCATTATAGAACACTACGAAATCTACATCCTCACCACGGAACAATTCATTTTTTGTATTGGTCAATAATTCTTGACCCACGGTGTCATCGTTCTGAATTGGATAGTATTTCTTTTTATGATCAATTCCATGTGGAAGATATGTCAACGACCACGGCTTTCTCGGTTCTTTACGAGATACGTGTTTAACAATATTGTATGTTTGCTTACTGATACAGAAGATTCCGTCATCTGATCTATAAAAGTTTTCGTTGTAATATGGATATGGGAGATCATCCCAAATAGCATAAAACATCATCGGAATCTTCTGACGAATTTCGTGCTCAATTTGATAAAGCCAAATCCAATAACGAGGATCGGTAAAATGAAGAATGGCATCTGGCTTTTCCGTATCCATAAGATACCGAATTAACATACTGTTGCCATATCCATTCTGTGCATAAATCTTTACAGACGCGTCTTGAATACCAGTTTGTTCTGATACTTGTTCGCTTATGTCTGCAACTTTTCCTTCTTCTGGATGGTTGATAGCCGCACCAACCTGCACCCAATTAAAAATTCCCGCAGTCTGTTCTACGATTTCCCTTGACATTACTCCGATACCAGAATGAACTCGTAAGTCATCCGAGAGTAAAAGTATTTTCTTTCTTTGTTCTTTAGGTAACCATTGCTTCATGTATATAATCCTCTATTATGGTGCGTTTAAATCAAATTTTGGTACGTTCTCATGTACGTGGACAAGTCCACCTGAATTCAGCGTTGGTTGAGTTATGGTTTTCACTGTCTCATTTAGATATTTCTGGACACCTTTTGCTACTCCCTCTGATATTGCGTCTGCTAATCTTTGAGCAAAATCTTTTTGTGCTTGACATGGATCTGTGGATTGCTCATATCCTTCAGCACATCCATACCAGTTAATCGCTGTAAAGATTCTTTGTTCTAGCGTACCTGCTCCTAGAATGTCACTCTTTAAAGTACTAGACATAATTTCTCCTTATAGGATAACACTACCACTCATACTCGCCGATATTAGACCCAACCAATATTTTTCGGTAATAGTCGCAGCAACCCATCCGTTCTGGTCACAAATTGTGCGAACATACTCATTAATATCTTTACGAATTTGAATTGTAGTATATTGTTTTTTATTTTTCTTAGCCATAATATTCTCTACGTTCTATAGAGTTCTATAGATAAGTATCATTCAAAGTCACCAAACATCAAATTCCATTTGGAGTTTCTGACCAAACAATAGTAAATCCACTTGTACACGTTTCTGTTAATATACCATTAACAAAATTTCTAAAGTTATCGAAGCTGGAAAACTTCTCCAGTTTCCCGTCAAGAATGATACCAAAATGTCCTACCTGTTTCAATACATCTGCTTTGTTGATAATGACTTGTGTAACGCCATTGATATTAGCAGCCATTATCACTCGGTCAAGATTCATCCAATTTACTTTACGTGGGCGGCCTGTAGTTGCTCCGAACTCAGCACCGACGCGTTGAATTTCTTGGAAGATAGGGTCAGCTTCGTTTGTATAGTCAGTTCTGTTTCCGACATATGTTTCATATGCTTTCATCGTACCAATTACTTTTCGAATACGACGAGGTGGTATACCATTTAGAACAGATGACCCAACTGTACAATGTGAACTGGTGACGTATGGATAATCACCCCAATCAATATCAAGATGAAATCCTTGCGCACCCTCACACAACACACGATACTTGTGAAAATCTTCGTGGAGTAATTTATAAACATCGATAACTTGAAATAATTCAGATGGTCTAACCTGTAAATCTCCCATACGAACACCACTACGACCGTACTTGTCACGATACGCAGGACCGATACCTTGGCGTGTTGTACCAATCTTTACATCAGAACCATCCTCTTCAAGATGTTTATCTAACACTAGGTGAGCGCGTTTATCAACGAATATCAATCCATCTGTTTTAAATCCGGCATCGTTTAGTTCTTTAATTTCTGATTCTAGCTTGGGTATATTTACAACACAACCAGGCCCAATCACACTTTTTTTACCGTAGAGCACACCAACAGGCACCTGATGCGTCACAACCTTTTGTCCGTTGTGGTACACCGTGTGCCCAGCGTTTGCTCCACCATTGTATCGTAGCACTATATTATAATCATCTGATGATGCTAATGCATGTGCTACTTTCCCTTTACCAGTATCTCCGTACTGAAGGTCTACGATTACATCTGCGTATACTAATCCCATATCACCCTCTACTGTATCTATCTCGTACTCGAACCAAATCATCCAGATGGTTCGTTGATGCTTCTAAAATTTCCATATCCGTAATTGCTTCTACGTTATGAATTTGTGTGGGAGGAATATGCACCGCATCACCTTCCGATACAATCATTTCCTTGGTGACCACAGGACGTGCATCTTCCAATTTATAGAAACGAATATATCCCTTACCCGACAATACATACATCGTTTCATCCTTGTGGTGATGATACTGAATACTCAATGCTTCCCCACAATTGACCTTCAAAATCTTTCCCACATAATGTTCTGTATGGGCCCAAATTGTTTCGGAACCCCACGGCTTTTCTACAAATTTAACTTGCATTTATACCCCCAAAAATGTTGCTGAAATCCAGATACCTACATAACTCCCCACGACACTACCCATAGCATAACCAGCCCATTGGTGAAAATTATCTTGACCATGAGCAATACGACGAATAACAAAGAATTGAATAGACGCTAACATGAAATCACTCATTGCTGCGGTGTGATAGTGTGTATCTGCTACAGCACGAAAGTTAATACACCAGATTGCATAATTCAAGACCTGAATTACAAATAGGATTCCCGCTTCTTTTAGTTTAGTGATAATCATACGATTCAAACGCCTCAATTATAAGTTCTTCATTAATATCTGTATATTTGTTTAATAGTTCCATTTCTTTTCTGACAAACTTTTTATCGTGGTAGTCGAATCCCATGCCGTGTACTAGTTCGTGAATCAATGTTAGAATATCCCTTTGGGTTTTTACTAACTCAATTGTTTCACCATCACACCAACTATATCTTACACCACCGTGAGGAGTGCCAATGCCAAATCGGATTTGTGGCATGTCGGATTTGATGTTTTCTTTCTTCCAAATTTTCTTCGCCAGACTCAACAAAAACTTATACGGACGTTGCTTGGTGATATTACTATATCGCCGGTCACAATACATGTCACCTTCTAACTTATAAAGACGGCGAGTATCTATCATTCTACGATATACTAATTTCATAAATAACCTCTTAATTATTTTCCATAAAGAACTTCAAATCTTCCGGCGTTCCCAATCCCCACATCACAGGGACATCGAATGTCTTGATCTTCTTTCCAGCACCAATCGCTTCATTGAATACAGGACACACATAAAACTCGTTATTAACCCGAATATTCTTTTCAATCATTTGTTCTGCGAACCGAACATAATCGCTTCCATGCTTCCAGTAATAGATACCCACGGTCGCAATATCGGAGATAGGATTCTTCTCTGCAACTTCGGTGACAAATCCATGTTCGTTAATCCTAGCAAACGACCACTTTGGATGGGTTGATTTGAATGTCACAATCCCACCATCAAGGTTCTGTTCAACCATCTTATACATAAACTCATTGCTATCCCATTCAACATACTGGTCAGAATTAGCCATCAACAATGGTGCGTCGGTATTAATATGTTCTCTTGCCAATAGTGTAGTACATGCCGCACCCTCGGTAATTCCATCGACCTCCACAATCTTACAGTTAGGCGTGATAAGATTCAACAGCGTATCAAGGTTATACTTGGTACGATGTTCTTTCTGTACGACATAAATGAAAGTTGCCTCAACGTTCAAGTTTTCCGCAACAACCTGAATCATTGGCTTTCCCCGTACATCAATCAATGGTTTTGGGAAAGTATATCCTGCTTGCTGGAAGCGACTTCCCGCACCAGCCATCGGTATCAATACGTTCATCTTATCACCTTGCCACTTTGGCATCACCATTATACTTGTTTGATTTAATTTTTCGTATATCTTTTCTTCCGTCAAATCTTTTGGATTATTGACACGTAGTACATTAGCTCGACTACGTGCAGCTGCCAACAATCCCGGCGGACTATCTTCGACAATTAATGTTTCTTCCGGCAAAACCCCCATCGTACTCATTGCTTTCCAGTACATTTCAGGATGGGGTTTACTGTTCTTTACATCTTCATTTGAAATAATCAAGTCCATATACTCAATTAATCCCATCTTAGCCAAGACTGTCAATACAGTCCGGCGGATGGAATTAGAACAACATGCAATCTTATATTTTTCACTGATCAATCTTTTGAACAGCAGTTGCAATCGTGTATCAATCGTAAGACCACCTAACGCTTCTAACGTTTTACTCTGTTTACATTTCCAAATTGGTTCGTGGAATCCCTCTGGCAATCCTTTATTTGCTGTAAGTATTTCCAACTTTTCATTGGTTTTACGACCATCATATACCGACAGATGTTCTTCCCATCCAATCACCCACTTGGGATTATTTGTGACTTCAAGTATTGCGTTGTTGAGGGATTGATAATGAATCTCTTTGGCCTCTACCAACACCCCGTCCAAATCAAATATAACTAACTTAATCACAGATGCGTCTCCTTAATATAATCCCAACACATAATATTCATTGCCGCACTGACGTTAAACGAACGAAGGACTCCACGTTGCGGAATACTCAACTTATAGAAGTGTGGATTGTTTATTACTACTTCTGGTAGCCCGTGACTCTCCGAACCGAACACGAACAACGGATTCTTCAATTCCTTATACATCGGCGTGGACATATATGAACCAATTTCAACACCACCATGTTCACACAAGACCACGCTATTCCACTTCAGCAAATACTCCAATCGTTCGTTGATTTCGGTATCCGCGTGTATCGGGTCATCAAACGTATACTGGACGATATTAATGTATTTCTCAGCCCCTACTGTGGACCGCTTATCGAATTTCTTTCGTCCAAAGATATAAAAGTTCTCTGCACCCAATAGACACGCAGACCGAATCATCATTCCGATATTGAGTTCACCCGTAATGTTGATACACGCCACGGAGAACCGACGCTGTTCACTCATCGTGATAGCGACATTCTGTTCGTAGGTATTCGTCTTATACTCATCACGAACGTTGTAATGATTACTAGCCGTATCGGCAATAATCTTACTATAGTTCACCATTGGATTTTCTTTCATAGAAATGACCTCGCAGAAGTATACTCTAAATATACCATCTGCGAGGCCACTTGTCAAGTCTATTAAATACCATTTAATTTGGTACATTCAAAGTTTAGCCCATACGAAATCCTATAATAAGGATATATTAGTCTGTCTATAAGGGGGAAACAATATAAATCTTTTTTATAGCCCCGTAGGATTACTTCAACCGTATCAGCTTTTCTAGCATACCCAATATCAGTTGAATCAATATCGGCGAATAACGTATGATTTTTGTGGTAAATCGTTTTTTGATTTTTGTTGACAATGACTTCCAAACTATCATATGTTTTTCTGTCGTAGGAATAAACGACTTTAATTTGACTTGTCTGTAGAGCGAGACTAAACGTTATAGCTTTTATGAACACACTTCGTTCTCAATCGTTCCGCCCGTAGTTGTCCACGACAAACACATTTTATTTGCCACTCGTTGCTTTGCTCCACCAGTAGAACGTTGGTCCACGGGAATTGTATTGTAGTATTCAATACACTTTGGAATAACCAAATCTCTATCTCGCATTACTGTAGTACCATCTGCAAACTTAATGAAGGCGCAAAACTGTACTTGACGAGTGACGCTCGTTGAATCAATAGTGACTGTTTTAGGATACACCGACAATCCGCTGGGTACATAGTATGCATCTGCGTCGAAATAGAAATTCACATTTGCCGGCGGACTTACAATATTTCTACGGACGTTTACCAACAAGAATCTGTATGTGGTTGTGTCGGTTGGAATAGTAAATCGAATAGTGTCTGGTGACTGTGTTCGTCTGTATAAGATTGGAACCGTATCACTCGACAGAAAGACTGCTACCATCGTACTATCAACCGCCTCTCGTTGTGTCCAAGTCAATTGAAATGCAATTTGTCGAGAGGCGGTTAACATACTGACCGATGCGACCGGTCGGGTTGGTTGTGCATATGCTGTAGTGGAAATCACTAATGTTGCAAGAATACTAGATAACCATTTCATAGTAACCTCGTAAATACTATTGTGGAATAATCGTTAAGTAGGTGGTGTTTCCTAGTTTGTATATACTAACTCCATTTTTGTAACTTCCAAACATAGAGTTGTACGATTGTTCATTTATCAATCTTGTATTTGCATTATTTTGAAATAGGACAGATGACATACTTCCTATTACGGGCGCAGCTGGTATTACAATGGTATCCACCTTAATAGAGTCAGGTGGTAACGGTGCTCGGTCGCCTCTTCTTACAAAGAGCTTTCCAATTCCAGGCGTTGTGGATTGTAAACTACGACGAACTGACCACACGTTCGACGTAAGTGTAACCGTATCGTTTATCTTTTTTAGGGAAATACGAACAGTATCGGCCAATCCATTTACCTGCTTAAGTGTAGGTAAATTTCCAGTAGTAGAGTCTGTTACGACTTTTGATGATACCATCGTGTGTCTGTAAAATTCTGGTGCACCAAATGGGTCATTTGGAGCTTTCCACGAAACACGAATATTGATGTTCGTGTCCGTGGCGGTGATGATACTAGACAACATCGAAAATGATACTCCAGCGTCATCCGGCGGTATTACTGGGTCTACCGCTTGTGTTGATGAGTCTGAACACGCATACAGAACCGTAATTGCAATAAAAAGAATACCTTTGAGCTTTGCAGAAACTCCGTTGCGAGTCATACAATAAACCTCTGGTCATTTTGTGGAAATAACCATTAGTATCTATAAATAGTAATGTATTACTATCTAGTCCTATACTATGTTTATTATATTTTCTTAATCTACTTTTTCACCCCAACGGAACACAATTCTTTCTTATCCCGATATACACACCACCGACATGCCTCTTTACTCGGGGTTGCTTTCTGTTCCGTGATGTAGTTACCCTCCTCGTCGAAAGCCGTGTCTACGAATTGCTGGAATCGATCCCAATTCTTGTTTAGCGAAGGCGTCTTGTTGGGTGGTTCAAACTTACTGACGCGTGGGATTGGATATGGAGAGTTCTCGAAAATCGTACGCTTGAGAATAATAAACTCTACCGAAATACTGTCAATATCGACTCCCTCTTGTTGTGCGAAGAACGTCTTGTATAGAAGCAACTGTCCAACCTTATACGGGTCAGTCTTTGTTTTTTGGTCCCAGCCAGCCCGTGACGTTTTCAAATCATATAGAACATACTTGCCCGTCAGTTCGTTATACGTCACGATGTCAATGTATCCGATATAGTTTACGCCAGGTTTGATTTCGGCATGAAGTTCGTATTCGATACCAAAGAGCCGCGTATTAGACGTAGGAAAGATTTTCTTATAGTTCTGTTGGATGTAAGTAATAATCTGACAGCCTTGTTCGTAATACTCCATCAACGTTTTCTTATCGGACAGAAAGGTTTTCTCCCCATTAGCATCAATAATTACATTTTCCTTAAACAAGGTAATGAGCTTATCTTTGAACGTGTCATGTAAATACACGGACTTGGCAACAGTCTCACTCTTGTTATACAATGTGTCTAGCCACTCTTGCACCACTTCGTGAATAGCTGTACCGAAGATGGTATTGATAGACGTATCATCAAACTTGTGTCCATCAATATACTTCAACTTCCACGCTTGGGGACAATTCGCCCACATTGTATATTGACTATAACTAATCTTGTTCATTCGATACCATCCAGTATTTTCTGCATCGTTTTCTGTTCACGCTTGCCGTATGAATTTACGGGTGTTTTATTATTTGTGTGGTCTAGTATAATTTGTACAGCATCCTTCACCACTTGTAAATCATTGACTCGAAATTCCAACGGACCATGACCTTCCAGTTCAATAAGGATACTCATCTTGCCCGTAAACTTCAAGTGGAACTCTTCTGGTTTAGTTTTCTTCTTTGGCATCGTTATCGTCCTTTAGGGGAAGGTCACCGTTTTTAGCGTGTTCGTCGCAAGAAGTATAATACCAATGCCGACCACGAACAGCACCAGGCTTTCCGCAGGCTTCACAAATCTTAAAACTACGATTCTCAACTTCATGTAGAAATTTTTCAAACTTATAAACAGGATGGTTTTCATCCATCTCATAGCCATCAATATATACACGGAGTCCACCATACTTCTCTTTGACCTGAACAATCTTGACGGTGTTCAGCTGTAGCTTTTCCTTCTTGTCAAAGATTTCGTCAATCAAACCAACCCACCCCGTACCAACACTACGTTTGGCAAGGTCACGGTCGTATCCGCCATCTTCGTAAATTACAAAACCAGGAAGTCTAGGTTCTTTACTCATAAAAATCCTCATATCTGTGGTATTTTGAAATATAACATCTAGTAATTTAGAAGTCAAGTCGAACTATTTGATATTTATACTAGGAGTTAATCTTGTATTTTCATATTAATAAGGTAATAAAATGTCCCAGCACAAGATAGTCAAGATACCAGATTGGGTATTGCCAGATGTAGAGGGGTATTTAAATGATGTTGGTAAGGAAGGATGGGAATTAGTCCATCTATATAACCAACACGCATATCTAAAGTCTACCGCAGTAGGGTCTATATCTAGCGGTTCTCTGAATGCAGCCGTTGATGCGTTCGGACGTACCCGTATGTCGGAACCATTTACGTTGGGTGATTATAAACACACCTATGGAATTGAAGATGTATTCCTCAATAAATTAAACGGTGATGGTTCTGTGACCAATAATATTAATCGGTCATCCGTCACGATTGCCGCAACAAGTAGTACAAGTTACGCTATTCATCAAACTAAAATGTATCACCATTATATGCCTGGCAAGAGTCAATTGATTCTTTCCAGTTTCATATTTGGTTCACCAGTAAGTGGGTCCACCAAACGTACAGGATATTTTGACGACTACAATGGTATTTTCTTGGAACAAGACGCAACCGGTAGTTTACAAATCGTTATTCGTTCTGCTACCAACGGCACGGGGTCGGTAACAGAACAACGTGTCAAACAAGAAAACTGGAATGTGAATACGTTATTGGATGGTGACTTCACATTAGATGTAACCAAGACGCAATTATTCTACGTTGATTTCCAATGGTTAGCAGTCGGCCGCGTTCGTTGTGGGTTCGTACACAAGGGTATTACAGTTCTTACTCACGTATTTGACCACACGAATATTTTAAATGTGGCATATATGCAGAATCCCAATCTTCCCGTTCGGTGTGAAATTAGAAACTCGGTGACTACCGCATCATACATGGAACAAATCTGTTCTACGGTCGCAAGTGAAGGTGGGTATAGTGAAGCAGGTAAAGCATACTCCATATCTAACGAATCATTCCGTACCTTATCAAGTGGTTCCACATTACCCGTACTTGCAATCCGATTAAAGAACTCGGTGAACGGATTACCAAATCGTGCATTTATTCGTATTCAAGAAGCGGCAGTGTTTACGGACCAACAAACGATACGATACACCTTAACGAAACTACCAAGTGGGTCAATGTTAACCACTAGTAGTGCATGGGTATCGGTAGATAACAATACTTCTGTTGTGGAATATAATGTAAGCGCTACAGGATATAGTGATGGAAAAACTTTATTGACCGGATTTGTTGGAGCAAACTCGTTGAATATCAATCAAGCAAATCCATTAGTACAAAATCAATCCGGTGTTACCAACAAACAAAACTTTATCGCACAAAATTACGATAGTACAGATAGTGAAATCTATGTATTAATCGCAAAGAATATGACTGCCGACTCAACAAATGTTGGTGGAACGATGTTATGGTCCGAAATTTATTAACCCTTGTAGAGTATAAAATATGCCATTTCAATATTATGTAGCACAAATGCCATCTGGGTCTATGAACAGAACGTGGTTGAACAATGTAGGTTCAAATGTATCACATTCTTTTACAGGTGCACCGACCGGTAGCTGGAACCTTGTAAATGTAATTCCTATGTCACCTATCAACGGTGAAGGTGGTGGTACTGTTATGTGTTATTTTGTGTCTGGTTCTTATTAATTAATTCTAGTTCCAGCTCATTTATTTTGTTTCGAACCTCGTCTATACTACTTGGACGTTCGAGGTGTTCGTAAATTAAATTGTCACCAACGGCAACCGTTATATGAAACGATACTGGGGAATCCTGCAATATTGCATAGTGATTCCCCATTGTCGTTTTCCCTGACTCTTTACCAGTATACAGTTGATGCATTACTTACCTTCTTGTCGGGCGATTTGCTCCTTCAATGCTTGTACATATTTGTCACCAAGCGATTCTGCAAGAGCGAATAACATATCCCGATTAGACTCTGTAACTCTGACTTCATTTGGATGTACCATATTATTCTCCTTCGTTGTATGATGAGGTAGCAGGTAGTCCGCTATACTCGCAATTATCTAATTTTTCTCGGACTGCATTAATATCGTTTTGTAACTCTTGAATACGTTGCTCCATTTTTGTTTTCTTCGACCCGAATGTACGTTCAAAATTATTTGCATATTCCTCCACGCTTATGCTAAGCGGGCGAGGATTGTCACCTTTTCCATTACTACTCATAGTATTCAACCTCCACTCCAGCTTCTTCAAACATAATCAGACTACGTTTTGCATGCTCTTCCCAAATACTCCCATGTGCACCGAATGATGGATCAATCTCACAAACTACCTTGGTAATACCAGCATTGATAATACCGCGAGCGCAATCAGCACAGGGTATACCACAAGTAAGGTACATCGTACAACCTTCAGTAGAGACACCAATACGTGCCGCATTGTAGATAGCATTTCTTTCGGCATGTTCAAACCAATAATATTTTTCCGGTCGTTCTTGTCGTTCAGAGTGTGAGTCATCTATACCCCGTGGAAAGGAATTGTATCCAGTTGAAACGATTTCGTTATTCTTTCCAACAACTAACGCACCAATCTGTGTGTATTTATCTTTTGACTTTAACTTTATCGTGCGAACTATAGTTCTAAAATATGTTTGCCAGTTCATAGTTTTGCCTTCTTAAGTTGCTTGGAATCGATACCGTGGAGTTCACATAAAATCCGAAGAGCGCCTCTATTGTGTTCATAATAAATGTCAAGATATGTTGTTGCTTCTACCGTAGAGACATTAAAATATTTAGAAACCAATTCCACAAGCCACGACTCATAGGTATCTTCTTTCTGTCCTTTGATGTACTTATTAAACTGTCTACCCTTCGGTAACATAGAAGTTAAAAACATATAGTGTACACGTTCTGGTATACTGGTATATTTCTGTAACGCATTTACTATCGGAGCATATGATGGGTTCATAGAAAGAAATCGATGAATCATATACTTCGAGTTTTTATACTTCTTCTTTTCAGCGTCGGTCATCTCATCAAAAGATTCCATACGCTGATCTTGATATATCATATTGATGAAGTCAAAGAGTTCTTTTCCCTTTGGTGCATCCGTTTGTGTTTTCTTCTTTGGTGGCATTAGTTAAATCTCTCTTCTTCTGTAGGTAACACTTTTGTACCTGTACCATCGCCAAGGATACGATAGGTTTTAACGATACCCAAATCAGTAATCGTTATACGTTCAATAGAAATTCCCCATCGTTTTACAAATGTTTTTACCTTTTTGGTAATAGTATTGTTAACGTCAACGAGATTTACCCAATCAGTAACCTCGACAATATCACGAATCATTCCTTGTGTGGTATCAACCAATACAACGTTAGCGTGTTCCACTTCTGTTAAATACTTTTTAACATCAGAAACGTGGTATCTGATGATTGCTTTAAGAACAATAGTTTGTTCGTCTTGTGTTGTCAAGGTCTGTGCTGGTAGACTGACCGATTGTGTAATCACGGTAGTTTCAAATATCCCATCGAAGAATGGTAGCTTTAGATGAATACCCGGCTTCAAGTCCTTATAGAATTTCCCGAAACGAGTTTGTACGGCACCGTTCCACTGCTCCACAATAACATATGGAAGAGCGTCTTTACCAATTTTAATAATGAAATCTATAAGTTTGTCGAACATATTACATAACCTGTTGTTTGTTTGCCCAGCCGTTATCCACACCTTGTAGCACTTCTATCTTGTCCATCTTCCCATCTTTTACATACACCTTCTGGATAAGTTGTGTGTATTCTTTAATATCCTTATACGACATAATAGGAATCTTCAAATCGTTTAGTATCCGTTTCTTCTCTTTCTTATTACAGAGGAAATAGATGTATCGATGTTTTGCCGTTTCTTCTTTACGCCAGAATGTATGTCCAATCGTACTGGCAAGGTTCTCTACGTTTTTATTTCCGTATCGCTCCCCTACTGTACGACTATGAATCCAATCACTATGTTCAAACAATCTGATGGAATAATCAGGCATCAGCTTCGATACACCACATCCTTGATATAACCAATTCGTTGCCCGATAGATAGTTCCCGTGTGTTCTTGTTCTGGGTCAGCGTAACTCACCAAGACTTTCACTTCTGGCGCGTTGTACTTTAACCACCGAAAGGATTCCCCAAGAAAATGACTTTCCAAGTTCTTCCCATATCCATCCAAACACACTAACCGAGTAAGTTCCAACACCTCATCCAGTTCTAACGGATGAGTTTTTGTAATAGAAGCTACTGTGCGATTACTTACGGGATGTCCATATGTCATTACGCCAATAAGCTTTTCACTCTGTCCTTCAAAGAATGAATGTGATTCTTCGATATGATAGAGCCCTAACGCATATCGACAACTAGACGACTTATGCGTGTAATGATGTTTAATGATAAACGACGCCGCCACATCTTTGTTGATATGGCGGACAATCGTTTTACCAGTATTGACGTAACCTTCTTCCATATTTACCTCAAGCTTCTAACTTGATCAGCTAGACCATACTCCTTAGCTTCCTCTCCACTCAACCAGACATCTTGTGCTGGAAGTAACTTTGCTCTAATTTGCTTGTCAGTTAGACCCGTACACTTCTTATAATGTGAAATCATACGCTTGGTGGTTAAATCAAACTGCTTCTGACTTGCCATTAGTTCGTGTTCCTTTCCGTAAGTACCAGCAGACCATTGGTGAGAAAGGATACTGGTATTTGGTGTAATAATTCGATGTCCCTTTTCTCCTGCAATAAAGGTCATCAATCCTGCACTTGCGATAATACCCAATCCAATTGTGCGAACTGGAATTGCACTTCCACGCATTACATCAATGAGAGCAAATGCTGAAAACAAATCGCCGCCATAACTACTGATAATAAGCGTAAGTGCTTCATATTGTGTCTTGTCTTGAAAGTTTGCGTCAAGAATCCAAGTAATACAATCCTTCACACTACCTTGGTTGAATTCCCCAGCAAAATAATAAATACCTTTATCTGTTAGTGAACTGGAACGCATGTCGGGAATTCCATATCCCTGCATATCCTCATTATTCATTTTACTTCTCTAAAGTAAGAGACGGCTTGCTGGTCGCATGTTCATTTGCCGCGAGTTCTTCTTCACGAATACGAACAGGTAGGAATTGCTTGTTGATAAATCCACACGCGTTACATGCAAATGTAGGAATCGGAACAATTGCTTCCTTACCAGTTGGAGAAACAAGAGCGGAAATACGCTTCATCAGTGCAACTTCTTGGAAAGTATAGTTTCCGCAGTTATCGCACGTGATATCTTGTGCATTAGTTAAATCCAAATTCATCGGTGGTTGCTGTTGTGACATATAATCCTCTTAATTTAAAATTGTATACAAAGTTGCTACGAAATTAATTTCTCTATCGGGGACTTGACCATCTCTATACAATCCTTCAGCGATAGCTATTACTGCTTCTGGTACTTTATTCGGAGCGTATGTTTCTACATATTGATATAATAGTTGATACAGTTCCGTAAAATCTTGAATTTGTTGGTCTGCAACAATCTGTCGAATCTGATTGATTTTTTCCTTTAGTGGAATTGAGTTGGTAAGCACATCCACCACTTTCAGTTTCATATCCTGGCCAATCAGTTCCTCAACGCTGACATGCAGATTTCCGTCACGGGTTTGGAGTTGTGCGGTATTGATAATCTTCCGAAGGTCGGGATAATACGCGTTGACGATCTGTACGACAGTCTGTTTATCATATTCAACGCCTTCATTCTTAAGTATCTCGGTAAGTTTCAATGCCGCATCTTTCTTACTGGGCGGAGTCAACTTATAGACCTGCGTTCGTGAAACAAGTGGGTCAATAATCCGTTCGATATAGTTTGCCGTCAAGATGAATCGGGTCGTAGCCGAATACGCTTCCATCAAGTTACGAAGAGCGGGTTGTGCTTCTCGACCCAAAAAGTCTGCTTCATCCAACACCACAATCTTCAACGGTTTAAATCCAATCGTAGAAGCAAATCCCTTAATCTTGTCACGAACTGTATCGATACCACGTTCGTCTGAAGCATTGATAAACATATAATCACACTCAATATTTTTCACCAAGAGCTTTGCCGCAGTTGTCTTTCCCGTTCCGGCCGTTCCATAAAACAACAGATGAGGAATATCCTGTGTTTCAATATACTGTGCAAGCTTTGCCTTGACAGCATCGTTACCAACATATCCTTCTAATGTATCAGGTCGATATCGTTCAACCCAAATCGTATGTTCAGTCTTTCCACTCATAACCATCCGCCGTTAGTTTAATGTTTGGGTGTTCTCGTAACGTATTTCGATACGGGCTCCATTTAATTTGAACACCCCATCCGAGTTCATTCAATAAGTCATACTTTGAAATATACTTCCGAGTATGGATAATGTCAATGATGTTATCAATTGCTTTTGAGTTTAACATCTTCTTAAACGTAAATACTTTATCCCACTTATCAAACCATTGGTCAATTCTAATACCCCATAACATATTATATGACAGTTCTTTAGTATTATAGGTTAATGGGTTATCTAGCATTTCTTCAAACTTCTCTACGAATTCCGCTCGGTTCTTATAGAAGTATGGATAATCAGCGGGAACCATTTCGGGATAGCAGAGTTTCTTCGGGAGCAAGTATGGAACGTTCATTGACAACCCATCGGTGGTGCTGATACTCCATGCCGAATATCCTTCAAAGCACGCAACCCCAAACTGCATCCGTTGCATCTGTGCCATATATCCTTCACGCGTTGGTTCATCAATCTGCTTATTCCACGGACGGTCAATCTTGGCATAGGTCGTATAGACGGTAAAGTCTTGACGCTTCTGCCAGAGATCATCCATTGCTTTCACAAACCAATTCCAGCCCGTGTAGTCATTCGCACGATGATTGAAGATAACCGACTTGGGAATAATGTTACTGACATCTCGTACTTCACTTCTATCTACGCCCAAGTAATGTGGCTGAATAATCTTGTCAAGCTGTGCAATCACATTGTCGTTGAAATGTTCTTTTGCATATTCAATCACAAAGTTCTTCAACCACTTACTATTTACCCCACATTCTTCCATTTCCAGTATGCCCAAAATGTTGTTAAGGAACATTGTCTTGGCGTAGGGAGCGTTCTCCGCTACTTCAAACCAATGACAATATCCGATAATCTTTGGCATGAGATGTGTGCTGTTATGAATGACGTTCGCAATCTGTGAGGTATGTTCTGGGAGATGACTATAAATAATATCATAGTCATTGTGTCTCCAATCAATTACCTTCAAGAACTCCGTTGCATCAAAGTGTGTCCGCATCAGATTGGGATACGTGGGCAACTTGTAAATGACTTGCTTGACGTTGGGCTTGTTCAAACTTTTAATCGTGGATGGGGTCAGCAACGTATAATGAATTTTATGCCGGTCATCCATATTGGTAAGCACGGGTTTCAATACTTGAACAAAACTATCTCGTTCAAGGTTTTCAATATCGGTGTAGTTACCATAAATCAACACACGATAATCATACTGCTGATGAGCATCGTATGTTGATTCTAAAAAGTTTGTAATATCCATTAGTCGCCTTTTGTTTGTGGCTTTAGTGTATCAACGAATGTTTCAATCCGATATGAAATCTGTGCAAGATACAAAAGTATCCCATCCAGTATCTTCATAAAAATAGCAACCGGCCAAAAAATCCAGTAGAACAACGACGGTTCATACTTTCCAATCAATCCCATTTTAGCACAGATAATCATAAACAGAAAACCAAATGCGAAATATGCTGCAAGACCAATAATAAATCCCATAGTAGTAACAGTAATCATCGTCCGACATCTCCTAGATAAGTTTCTTTTGCCTCATCCCACGACAGATTAATCAAATTATTATAATACAAAATCTCTGGCTTGATACGTCCCTGCTCATAGAGATTAAGATACCGCTGAATGGCCTTCGGCCTCCACCAATCTAACACAGCGTCCACATCCTTTTCAAGTTTCTTCAGCGGTACCAATTGTTCCTCTGTAATCTCTCCCTTCAAGAACTCCCGTGTATTCTCATACAACGGAGCATAATACACTCCACGTTCAAATCCATGCTTATACTTGGACTGACTTATTCCCACAGCCTTAAAGATGATAGAAAGGATTTGCTGTTTAATTCCAGTAACAGGGCCGTGAGCCGTATCTTTCGAACGAATCTTTTTAT
>Ga0315902_10000593_pt1 | contig 60830 bp, 68 predicted proteins | sample LakEriMetagenome_9_FD_203523 | JGI IMG/M metagenome (GOLD analysis project Ga0315902, IMG submission 203523) | Freshwater fungal communities from buoy surface, Lake Erie, Ohio, United States - Buoy 12 MA117 | ecosystem: Environmental > Aquatic > Freshwater > Lake > Lake biofilm | place: USA... | reverse complement strand
AGAAGTTTAAATGATTTTAAGGTATCTGAAATGTTTTGGTTTAGAGACCCAAGATATACGAAAGATTTATACTTTGTTAAAACGGATGATATAGTACATTATCTTCTAAATAAAAACGACCATAAAAATGTTGAAATAATTGATTGGTCAGATAAGTCATTTAACGATAGAAACTTTGAGGAAGCGAAAAAGATAATGAGGGACGGATACAAACCATGTTCAGATTGGTTTGAAAAAATGGTTAAGAAATTAAAATATGATAAGAGAAAAGTATCACAAGAGTTAGAATGTAATTTCTTAGGTTCTGGTGATAACGTATTTGACTCTAAACTATTACAAAAAATTCACGAAAATTATGTGAGAGAACCGGAAAATAAAATGATGGGTAATTCTCTTTGGATTTGGAAAGAACCTGCCATAGGTCACAAGTATGTAATGGGTGTCGATGTTAGTAGAGGAGATAGTGAGGATTTTAGTTCATTTCAAATTGTAGATTTTGACACAAGAGAACAAGTCGCCGAATACGTTGGTAAATTACCGCCTGATAATATGGCGGAAGTCTGTTACAAATGGGCTAATATGTATTCTTGTTTTATCGTTGTCGATATTACAGGGGGAATGGGGGTTTCAACATCAAGAAAACTTCAAGAGATGGGTTATAAAAACCTTTATATTGACGGAGTTGATATGATGAACAAATGGAAATATGTTGCAAATGCGGCAGATAAAATTCCCGGAATAAATTTTAATAATAAACGTGTTCAAATTATCGCATCCTTCGAGGAGGCGATGAGACACGACTTTAAAATATATAGTAGTCGTCTTTTTAATGAGATGAATACATTCATTTATGTTAACGGTAGACCTGACCATCAGAAAGGACATCACGATGATTTAATTATGTCAATTGCTATGGCAACTTACGTTGCGGAATCATCATTTAGTAGTTTAACAAAAGTAACCGAACAAACAAAGGCTATGTTAAATTCTTGGTCTGTTAGTAATACAGAAAGTGTGAGTAATCAATTAACATTTAATCCTGTTATACCGGCATATAATGAAAGACAATCGACATCTAATAATAGTTATAGTAAAGAAGATTATATGAAATATGGTTGGTTATTTGGTCAACGTTAATATTTATACAAAAAATGGGTTTAATTAGGAGATATAAATCATCGGACAGACTTATTGGTGGTAGCAAGTTAAATGTACAAGGTCAGGGAGTTTATAATATAAAAAGAATTCCGGCCGACCCATTTCTCATTGGTCCTAAAGAAATTGAAAGATTTCCTGTTCCTACAAAAACACCTATACTAACTCCAAGTAACACTCCTACGAATACTCCCACACCAACAGTGACCCCAACTCAAACAGTAACTCCAACAGTCACACCAACTTTAACCCCAACCATAACATCCACCGTAACCAATACAGTTACCCCTACTAATACAATAACTCCGACCAATACTATAACACCTACTAACACTATTACTCCTACTAACACAGAAACACCGACTCAGACCCCTACCAATACTAACACCCCAACCAATACCGTTACTCAGACTCAGTCTGAAACTCCAACTCAAACGCCGGCAAGTACTGTAACACCTACTAATACTGAAACACCGACTCAAACTCCAACTAATACAATAACACCTACAAACACTATTACTCAAACGCCTTCAGAAACACCGACTAATACCCCGACTAATACTATTAGTCCTACTAACACAGAAACACCAACTCAAACACCTACTAATACTATTACCCCAACAATAACTGAAACGCCGGCAAGTACGGTTACACCAACAAATACTGAAACTCCAACTCAAACACCAACAAATACGGTTACACCAACAAATACGGTTACACCTACTAATACTGAAACCCCAACTCAAACTCCTACAAGTACTGTAACACCTACTAATACTGAAACCCCAACTCAAACTCCTACAAGTACTGTAACACCTACTAATACTGAAACCCCAACTCAAACTCCTACAAGTACTGTAACACCGACTCAAACCCCTTCAGAAACACCGACTAATACTCCAACTAATACGCCTACTAATACGCCTACTAATACGGCAACTCCAACTAACTCGTTAACCCCTACTAACACCGTTACATCAACCGTTACACCAACCGTTACACCAACAACGTGTTTAGACCAAAATCTTTTCACCGACACATTTAATGTGTCAGCGGGCTCGGCTTATACCACAAGTAATGGTTTTATAGGTACTGACGCAAGATGGCAAATGAATAGGTCTGGTTCTGATTGGGGAGCTCGAATTGATGGTGGTTTATTAGAGCTTACAAACGACGCAACCGGAACCGGAACCACAAATGTGAATGGATGGGTATTTGGATATGTGGATTCCAATTCTACTTTCAATTCTCCTTGGTCATCAACTTTATCTAGTAATCCTAATCAATTAACTTGGATATTCAATATGAGAAATCCAAGAGTCGACCCTGCCGGATTTACCACCGGTCTTTACGGATGTGCATTTATATTAGCCACCGATTCATCATCACCAAGCAGTAGCGGGGTTGGGTATTCCATAGTTCATGGACAATCAGGTACATTCGACCCTATTAGATTAGTTAAATTTAGTAATGGATTACAAACTGGGGGTAGTATAATCAATATCATATCTGGCTCAACAGACCTTGGTAATGAATATTTAAGTATACTAGTAACCTACAATCCTGCGACTAATGAATGGCAGATGTTTGTAAGAAATGATGGTTCAACAACATTTGCCGACCCAACAATAGTTACCGGATTTACCGCGAGCACATCTACTATTGATAGTACATACACATCAACACCAAATCTTAGATACATGGGTGGATGGTGGCAAGGCTCAACAGCGTTGGTTCAAAACGCGGTATTTGATAATGTGTATGTTAATAGGTTAACTTGCTCCCCAACACCAACTCCAACTCCAACTAACACAAGTACTCCAACCGTAACTGTGACTCCAACAAATACGATAACACCAACCGGTTCAGAAACCCCAACTCCAACTCCTACTAACTCTGTAACACCTACTCAAACACCTACCAATACAATAACCCCGACTAACACTATTACACCAACTAACTCGGAAACTCCAACTAACACTCCAACTAACACAATTACTCCTACAATAACTCAAACTCCTACTAATACAGTTACTCCGACAAATACTATAACTCCAACTAACACAATAACACCTACGAATACTCAAACACCTGGAGAATCACCAACCCCAACCATTACGGTTACGCCTACTAATACGGTAACATCAACAGTGACTCCGACTAACACAATTACACCTACCAACACTCAAACTCCGACTAACACGGTAACACCCACAATTACACCAACAAATTCAGTCACGCCTACTAACACAATAACTCCAACTAATACTATTACACCGACAATAACTGAAACTCCGACCCAAACACCAACTAATACTCAGACACCTGGTGCAACATCAACTCCTACTAACTCTGTAACACCTACAATCACACCGACAAATTCTGTAACGCCAACTAATACCATTACTCCTACTAATACCGTTACACCAACTAACTCTGTAACCCCTACTAATACCCCTACAAATACTATTACACCTACTAACACAATAACACCAACTAATACTCAGACACCTACTAATACTCCTACTAATTCGGTTACACCTACGAATACCCCAACAAATACAATAACACCAACTAAAAGTATAACACCTACTAATACTATTACTCCTACTAATACTCCTACAAATACTATTACGCCCACAAATACAACAACTCCAACTAGTACTGTAACGCCAAGTATAACACCTACAAATACTATTACTCCTACTAATACCATAACCCCTACTAATACTCCTACTAATTCAGTTACACCTACTAATACTATTACTCCTACAAATACTCCGACTAATTCGGTCACTCCAACTAGAACTGTAACCCCTACTAATACTCCTACTAATACCATAACTCCTACAAATACTATCACACCTACTAATACCGTAACACCAAGTATAACTCCCACTAACACAATGACACCAACTACAACACCAGCACCGGTAATTTGTTTCCAATTTACCACAGCAAATGGAGTTCCTTACGGTTCATCCCAATATACATCAAACCCTTCTTTTAGTTATTCAGGATATCCGTATTATATTGTAATCGCAGGAACAGGAACTAATTACGTTTGGACAACTGGAGACACAATTTGGACATATTCTACCGCTTTGGGTGGCGGTACTCCAATATCGACATTGAGTACAGTATTCTCTTATCCAGTGTCTGATGGTTCCAAACCTAGTTTATGGGAAGGATGTGCAGCTGAAACTGAATGTATGACAAATTCATTTTTAGGTACGTGTCCTACCCCAACACCAACTAATACTCCAACCGTAACACCAACTAATACAATTACACCAACAGTAACGCCAAGTATAACTCCTACTAATACGATAACTCCAACTAGAACACCAACCGTAACACCAAGTATAACTCCTACAAATACAATAACACCGACTAGAACACCAACCGTAACACCAAGTATAACTCCTACAAATACAATAACACCAACTATAACACCAACCGTAACGCCAACTATAACACCAACTAGAACCGTAACACCGACAGTAACCAGAACAGTCACACCAACTAAAACGACCACTCCAACACAAAGTCCCACATATCAAAGATATAATGTTACTTTATGTGATGAATTAACACCAGGTGTTATGTCGTTACCAATAAGTGTAATAACCGGAGAAGTTGTAAAAAGCACAACAGGTTTTTGTTACATTGTTGGTTCGGGAACGGCTTCCGCAGCAACATTAATTTGGAATGGGACTACTTATGGCGATTGTCTTGATTGTCAAGCACCATAATTTAACAATTAGGTATTTAATTATATAGATATATCATTAAAATTATTATAATATGGAAAATAATAACGAAAAGAATTTAACGGTTTGGCAAAGATTACAAAGGGCCATGGGTCCTAACGCTTTGTTAAATCAGGATTACCCAACATATAAGTTTGATAAAGAACAATTACTTAAAACAACCTCTAAGCAAGATTACGAAAGAGAGAAATTACAGGCTCAACAAACATTTTATTTATCAAATCAATGGGCAAAAATTGAAGGTAATCTTTACACTCAAGCGGTTTATTATGAACCAACAAGATTAGCATCATTTTATGATTACGAAAGTATGGAGTACACTCCCGAGATTTCAACAGCTTTAGATATATACGCAGAAGAATCAACAACTGTTAACCAAAACGGTTATATGTTACAGATTTATTCAGAATCAAAACGTATTAAATCAATTTTAGCAGACCTTTTTAACAATGTCTTAGATATTAACATCAATCTACCAATGTGGACAAGAAATGCTTGTAAATACGGAGATAATTTTGTTTATCTTAAATTGGATTCTGAAAAAGGAATTGTTGGTTGTATGCAATTACCAAACATTGAAATTGAACGTTTGGAGAGAGGTATGGCGGCAAAAACATCTAGAATTGAAGAACCCGAAGAAAATAAAGGTTTAAGATTTAAATGGAAGACCAAAGATATGGAATTCAATTCTTGGGAAATTGCACATTTTAGATTACTGGGTGACGATAGAAAACTTCCTTATGGTACCTCAATGTTAGAAAAGGCAAGACGTATTTGGAAACAGTTATTGTTATCTGAAGACGCTATGTTGATATATAGAACATCAAGAGCCCCTGAAAGACGTGTGTTTAAAGTATTCGTTGGAAATATGGACGATAAAGATGTTGAGGCGTACGTACAACGTGTTGCAAATAAATTTAAAAGAGACCAAGTTGTTGATAAAAACACAGGGAACGTTGATATGAGATTTAATCAGATGGCGGTTGACCAAGATTATTTTATTCCTGTACGTGACCCAGCAACACCAAGTCCGATTGAAACATTGGCGGGAGCTCAAAATTTAGGAGAAATTGCGGATATTGAATATATTCAAAAGAAATTATTAACCGCCCTTCGTGTACCAAAAGCGTTTTTAGGTTTTGAAGAACCTGTTGGTGCTGGTAAAGATTTATCATTGTTAGATATTCGTTTTGCGAGAACAATTAATAAAATACAAAAATCCATGATTGCCGAATTAAATAAAATCGCAATCATTCATTTATTCTTATTAGGATTTGAAGATGAGTTAAGTAATTTTACTTTAACTTTAACAAATCCGTCTTCACAAGCGGATTTACTTAAAATCGATGTTTGGAAAGAAAAAATATTGGCATATAAAGATTCGGTTACTGCAATTGAAGGTATTGCACCTACATCAGTATCTTGGGCTAAAAAACATATTCTTGGATTCTCTGATGACGAAATTAAACTTGATTTACAACAACAAAGAATTGAAAAAGCGGTTGGTGCCGAATTAACCGGAACTCCAACAATTATTACTCACACCGGAATTTTTGATAATGTTGATAAATTATATAAAGTAGTTACAGGAGCAACGTCATCAAGTGCCACTCCACCACCACCTCCGGGAGGAGAAGATATGGGAGGAGGAGATATGGGAGGAGGAGATATGGGAGGAGGAGCACCGCCACCTCCACCACCGGCTGAAGAACCTGCAGCGGTAACACCCGAATCATTTAAAAAAGATAACTTAAATATTTTATTGGAATCTGAAGGTTTGTTAGGGGAAGATTCATACATCGATTTATCCAAAGCAAGAAATTCATTAGGAGAAATTGAAAAACAATTAAGAAATATTCTAAAAGATTAATATTTATATAGAAAAATATATAAAATGAAATTCGGTATTATAAAATCAAAAATAGAAAAGGTGTTATTAGAGTCTTATGCTAACAACACATTCAAAGACGTAGTTAAAACTTTTAATTATATTGTTCTTGACAATAAAAATTTAAGTAAGATGTATTATTTGTACGAGGAATTAAACTCTAATAAGGGATTAAACGAATCAATCGCAAATGACTATATCAATGAATCCATTAAGATTTATGAAAATACTTTAAATAGAATTACAGAATCTGATATTAGAAAATTAAACATTTGGTTATCAGATGTTAAATGTGAAAATATTTACGAACACATTGATAATATTTTTAATGTTGATGTTTTAAACATTGAATCAAACATCAAATCAAAAAAAAATGTTGTTGAATCTTTAAAGAAAACACCAATTAAAAAAGAAGAACCCGTTAATATTCCAATAAGTACAATGGTTAAAGTTGCAAATAAAACAATTGCAAACCACATTGAAGGGTTAAACGAATCTGAAAAAGAAGAATTATCTAAGTTGTTAAAGGAAGATGATAATGAGTTAAAACAAAAATTTAACTTTTTAAAAGAAAGTCTGTTAACCAGATTAGAGAAAATGAAATCCTCTGAATCCGATAAATCGGTTCAAACAAGAATAGATGAAACATTAACAAAAGTTTCTTCAGAGAAATACAACAAGTTAACTTATTTCAAGTTAAAGAATTTAAACGATAATCTTTAATTAGATTTAAACTTTTTTTGAACGTAGATAGCTTTCTTTAGAGTATCCCTTTCCTTTACGGATTTTTTGGTATACTCTTTTCTCTCATTTAATTCAGACTGTTGTCTTGTCTTAATAATCTTACTTTTGTAAATTTTCAGCGCTTTTTCAAGAGACATATTTTTATCCAATTTTACAATAATCATATAATACAAATATCGCGAATATATGATTTTTTTTGACATTACTGTCATTTATGATTAATTTTTTTTAAAATAAACTTTTTAACAAATGAAAAATAATGAAAAAAGGAAAAACCTGTAAAATTCAGGGTTTTAAAAAAATGAAAGCGGTGTATGGTACCGTGGATTCGGTTGACTTCAAATCAGTATATCTAAACATACAAACTTGGGTTTTACCCATTAAACATTCTCTAAATTGGTCAAGGGTAGTTTTAAATATGAGTAGAGAAATTAAACATTTAATTTATGAAACATTAGATAACAATATGGTTAAAGAAAACTTTATAGTTGATTTAGATTTAAGGGCAAGTGGAATTGTATTATCAAAAAAATCATTTTTAAATTTAGAAATTAATTTTTATTTAAAAGAAGATGGAGTTGATTTTAAATCCGAGAAATTAAAATCTTATATGAAAACAATTTCAAAAGAAATTTCAACACATATTTTTAGCAAGAATGAATATTTTACCTTTAGTTTAAAAAAACAACCAAAAGAAAAAATCGCACAAACCGATAAACTTTAATATTTATATTAAAAAAACTTATGGAATTAAAGATTTTAAAACCCGGCCAATCAGGTAAGGGAATCCTTATTGAGGAAGATGCTGGGTTTATTTCACCAACAGATACGAGAAACCTTGATGTTATTAAAGAGTCTAAAAATATGTTAGACCATTCAAAACCATTTGAGTTTTATGCCGTATTACAGAAATACAATACACCAAATAGAAATGGTAGAATTTATCCTGAAAACATTTTAAAAAGAGAAGCTCAAAATTATAAAAAAATGATTGAGAAGGGAACTTCTCTTTCTGAATTAAATCACCCTGAATCATCGTTAATTGATTTGGATAGAGTATCTCATATCATAACCGAGGTTTGGTGGGATGGACCTATTCTAATGGGAAAACTTAAATTGTTAACATCACCAGGATTTCACGAAAGAGGAATTGTATCAACAAAAGGAGATATGGCGGCAAACTATTTAAGACAAGGAGTTACACTAGGAATTTCCTCAAGAGGAGTTGGTTCGCTTAAAAAAGTTGGAGAACAAAATGAAGTTCAAGATGATTTTGAATTAATTTGTTTTGACCTCGTATCTTCTCCATCAACACCGGGGGCATATCTTTTCACAAATCCTGAAGAAAGAAATAACTTTGAAGAGAATATTGAAGAAGAAAAGAAAATGAGAGATACAAAATCTTTGGGAGTTAACGACAAAAGTATTGACTTAATGAAAAAATTAAACGATTATTTGGGATATTAACACCAAATAATTATGAACGAAATGGATGAAAAGTATTTTGTGGCAAAGATAACCATCGATATGGTAGATGCCGAGTCAGGAAAAGTAAAAAAACAAAAAGAAGAAAAATTGGTCAGAGGATACTCCCCGACAGATGTTGAAGCGAAAGTTACAAAGATTTTTGAAGCATACACCCAAGATTGGAGAATCACTGCGATTGTTGAAAGCAAAATTGATGAAGTGATAGAATAATCAAAATTTCAATAATTTTAAAAGGAGGGAAATAAATCCCTCCTTTTTTATTTTCAGCATATTTATAATATAAAATACAAATATGAAAAATATGTACAACAATATTGGTGAGGAAGAAAAACAAAGAATTCTTGAAATGCACCAAACAAGAAAAGAATTAATAAATGAACAAAATGTTCTTTCAGGTATAAAGGCGGGAGTTAAAGGTTTTGGTCAAAGACTTAAAACAGGAGCTCAAAATGTGAAAAGCGCTTTCTCAACAACTGGAGGTAATGCAAAACAAAAATCGGCAGGATTAGAACAAGATTTAACCGCGTTTAAATCAAGATGTTCTGATTTGGCAAATTCAGTTAATTCAGGATATAAAGCAATGTATGAGATGTCTCAAAAACTAACAAAACCCGATGCGTACGGAGCGGGATATGGGGAAGAACAAACAGAATTTCAAACAACAATAAATAACATTTTAAAATTATCCAACGATTTAAAAACCGCTTGCGATAACGCATCGGCATATCAAGTAAATTATGGAGCTGCCAAAACCCCCGAACCTCAACAATCAACAACCACTGAAAAACCATCAGGAGGAGGAGAAACTGAAACATCTCAAGATATTGAGAAATTATAAAATCTAAAAGGAGAAAATAAAATTTCTCCTTTTTTGTTTTTAACATATTTATATTAATATGAAATATTTTCTATCTGAAAAACAATTTAAAGTAATAGAAGAATCTTGGAAAAAAAAGGAAGAAGACCCTATTGCAACACATATTAGAAAATGTCTTAAAGATGTATACAAACCTTTAGGATTTTGGGGGTCAATTCAAAATCCTGATAATAACTGTGAAACCGGAGAAGGAGTTATTAGAGCTTACCCACATTTAGCGGGAGAAGACGAATGGTCAATATTAAATAGATTTGACACAAACACAAAAGTCAGAGACAGAATAAAACAAATTTTTTTAGAAAAAAATCCTGGTCAAGAATTAACATCAAGTAGTTTAATAGATTTTATTGAGAATAATAAAAAAGAACTATTTAATGGTGATTACACTGATGAATTAGTTGAACTTAATAGGGTTACAATTGAATCCGGTAATAGAAATGAAATATTCGCAATCGATGTATTAAAAAAATATTTTGGCGATAGAGCGATAGTGAAAAGATTTTGTTCTGGAGATTTAAGAGATACTTTAAAAGGTATGGATTTATCTGTTGAGGTTGGAGGTAACATATTTCATATCCAAGTAAAACCTTTTGAGGAAATTAAAAGCTATATAGATGAGGAAAACGCCGAAACTTATTTCCAATTAAAAACATATTATAACCCTTCCAAATATTCCGAAAAAAATGTGGATATTATATTTTTCATAAACTTTAACACTCAAAAATATATATTGTTTGCCAATAATAAATCATATATAGTTGCTAAATCAACAACTTCTGTAGCATTTTACGAACCGTATTTATTAACAAATATCGAGTTTAATACTCAATACAAAAAAAGAAAACAATCTAAAAATAAACAAACCAAAAAAGATTATGTTAAAGATTTATTTAAAGTTAACATAAGAAAACTTAAAGATTTGGAGTTTAAAAAAGAAGCGTTAGAGAAACTTATTCAGAAAGAAAAAAAGAAATTAGAATCAATAGGTCAAGGAAAATTAGACCTTTAATTAAAATATTTATATTCATCAAGTGTTAAAATAAAAACTTTTTAACATTTGGATATATTTATATACAAATAAAACCAAACAAAAAAAATGGCAAAAGAAAAATCAATCGTAGAAGAGGCAATCATTCAGATGAAAAATCTTGAAGAGGCTGTTGCCGAAAACGCAAAAGGAATACTTGCGTCAACAATGAAGCAAGAAATCAAAGAATTGGTAAAAGAATCTCTATCTGAAGAAGAAGAAGAGGTTGAAGATGAAACCGAAGTTGAATCGGGTTCTGACGACTCAATGAACATGGACATGGGTATGGACATGGGAGACACCGAAAATGAAGTTGGTGATGAGGAAGAAGAGGAAGATGAAAACGAGGAAGAAGATGAAGAAGAAGCAATTGACTTAACTGACGAATCAGATGATGAAGTTATTCGTGTATTTAAATTATTGGGACCTGATGATAACATCGTTGTAAAGAAAGATGAGGCGGGTAACATTAACATTAAAGATGGGGATAAAGAATATATGATTGTTGGCGAAAGCGTTGAGGAAATGGACGAAGAAATGGACGAATCTTACGAAGAAGAGGAACTTGATGAAGAAATGGATTTTATGGATGATGAATTTTCAACAGAAGACCGAGAAGAATTTACAGATGAACTTGGAAGTATTTTCAAAGATGAAATGGATGAAAATATTTACGAATTAGAAATGGATAACATTGCTGATGATGAGTTTTCTGGAGATGCTGAGGTTGGAGGAGAAGATGAAACTATCGTTTACGAAATCGAATTCAATGAATCTGATGAATTAGAAGAAGAAGAAGAAGAAGAAGAAGAAGAAGAAGAAGAAGAATTCTTCGAGGAAGATGAAAGTCTAATGGAGTCCAAAAAAATGAAAATAAAAGCAAAAGGTGTTGGAATGGGTTCACCAAAATTCAAATACAATTCTAAACCAAATATGTCAGGAGGTTTCAAAGAAAAAATGAAACAAGGTCCTAAATCAGTTGGTACAGGAAAAGCGAAATTTGAATACAAAGAAGGTGAAAACATGGACGGCAAAATGAAACCTGTTAAAAAGGGAGCGAAAAAAATGGAAACAAAAGAAGCGTCTCGTACTTTAGGAAATGGTTCTAACTTTAGAAAAGGAGGTCTTCCAAAAAGAAGAGCTCACTCAAGTGCTAATACAGCAATCAAAGAAAACTTTGATTTTAAAGAAGTTGAATTACTTAGAGAAAAGAACGAAGAATACAGAAAAGCTCTTAATGTTTTCAGAAATAAACTTAACGAGGTTGCAGTTTTCAATTCAAACTTGGCTTACGCTACAAGATTGTTCACAGAACATTCTACGTCAAAACAGGAGAAGATTAATATTTTAAGGAGATTTGATAGTGTTGAAACTATTAAAGAATCTAAGAATTTATATCAAACCATTAAAGATGAGTTATCAGTAACAACATCTAAAGGTAAATCTAATGTTAATGAGTCAGTTGAGAGAGTTATTGAAAAATCACAATCTACAGGTTCTGCTAGTAATTTAATCGAATCAAAAACATATGAGAATCCTCAGTTTTTGAGAATGAAAGATTTAATGGCAAAAATAAAATAAATTAAAAACAAAAAAACACTGTAATGGCAGCAAGCCCAATTCAAAACATAAAATATTACAAACAAGTTAAAGTTGTTTATACAAAAGATGTGCCGAATCAAACTATTGCACCGGTATTTAAAGAAATCGAAAATTTAACAGGAGAATTAGGTTTTCCAACGCTTCAAAAATGGTCATCAATGTTACCTGTTATTGATTATAAAAATAATAAATATTATACTCTAAAAATTTTTGGTGAATTAATAGAAGGTAATTCTTCATTTTTTATTTCTAACAGTGATGTAGACTCAATTATATCTTCTGGTGCTTTTGATATAAATCTTGGAATAACTTATACTAAAAACGAAAATGGTTTAGTGGTTGAATCCGCTCAAGGTTTAGATGGATATGTTAATAGACTTTATATTGAAAGTGCAAAAGAAGTAATTTATGATACACCTACAGGTAATCAACTTTTTAACTTGATTAAAATGAATGATGGTTCAGAAATAATCACTAAATACAATTTACCATAATAAACTAAAAAAAACACAAAAAAAAATGACAGAAAAAGTTGCAGATTTTGCAGGTGTTAAACCTCAACCGTCTGGTTACTTTGTAAGTATTAATAATATTTACAAACAAAATGGTGTAGTGAGTTTAAAGAGTGGTTTTGGTGATAGACTAGTATTAGATAGGAGTCTTAATTTACCATTACAAATTAGTACTAATTTGGTAAGTAGAGTTGTTGATTTAGACGGTAAAACAAATTTAAAAGGAGCGTTTCAAGTTATTCTTAATACTTCTGTAAATAAAATGACAAGTTTCTTTGTTGATACCGAAACTGGTAATAATATTATTAATAATATATCTAATAATATTAATTTTAAAGAATTATTTACTACAGAGGTTAGAAATGGAGTAACTTTTGCAAAGTTAATACCAAATACTAATCCGGTAACAATAAATTTAGCTGTAGTAAACAACATTCAAACATTTAAGTATTTATATGGAGAAGGGCAAAGTGTATTTAATTTATACACATTAAACGATGGAACTACGTTTTTAGTTCCGAATAAATAAAAAAATAAATAAAAAATAAAAAAAAAACAAAAAATGGGAGCATTATTAGAATCAGGTCTTGTTGGTAACATTGGTTTAAAACATTTAAAAGTTATCAAAGAAGACACAATCACAAAATGGGATAAATTAGGATTCCTAGAAGGCCTTAAAGGTCACCTAAAAGAGAACGTGGCGCAGTTATATGAAAACCAAGCGTCATTTTTGATAAACGAAGCAACTTCAGAAGGTTCTAACGGAGCATTTGAAACAGTTGTATTCCCTATCGTTAGACGTGTATTCTCTAAATTATTAGCGAATGACATCGTATCTGTACAAGCTATGAACTTACCTATCGGTAAATTGTTCTACTTCGTACCTAAGATTCAAGGTTATAATAATGGTAATTATGGGGCGGTAGGTCCTTTAGCGGGAGAATCAGGAGCACATTACGCACCAGTAGGTTCACCAAATAGACCAGCAACAGACGGAGCAGCATTAGCAGGGGGTTACGACCCAAATCCGGCTTATTCACCTGGTTCTTACAACCCAACTTACAAGAAAAATCTTTATGATTTATTCTATGAAGGAAATGAGGCGGCTTTAGACCCTCCAGGTTTATTTGACTACTCTAAAGGTAGATGGTCAGCTATGACTATTAACGGTCCGATTGTTGTTTGGGAAAACAGTGATTTAGTTACTTTAGCAGATTCTTCTGTTGATTTAAAAGACCAAAATGTTAGAAAATTAATCGTTAAATTATGTGGTTTCAATAGTGCGGCAGGTGCTGGTAAATTAATTGGACCTGATGGTAACGAAATGGATACAGAAACTTTCTTATCTGATTTGAAAATTTTCTATAACGGTTCACTTGACGCTTTCGCAACAGGAGGTTGTATTACTAATTTAACTAGTGAAGGAAGCGCTCCAAAACCATTATTATTCCGTGTTGTAACACAACAATATGGTAAAGGTATCGTTGATTACGGTAGTACTTATCAAACTACTTGGCCAGTTGACGGTAACGGAGGTTCATTTAATAATATCTGTAATGCAAATGGTTGTATTTTATTAGAAGTTGACCTTTCTTGTCCCGCTTGTGCTGATTGTGATTCTACATCTTTAGATGGTTACACAGGTATTACAGTTGTTGACCAAGATTTATTAACAGGTTCTACTTTCACGGCTGTTTACAGACGTTATGAAGAACTTGAGTTTGAAGACAAAATCGGTGAGGTTTCTTTTGAACTTGATTCTGTTACAGTTTCTGTGACTGAAAGAAAGTTAAGAGCACAATGGTCACCAGAACTTGCTCAAGACGTTGCAGCATTCCATAACATTGATGCTGAGGCTGAATTAACGGCTTTATTGTCTGAACAAGTTGCGGCTGAAATTGACCGTGAAATCTTACGTGACTTACGTAAAGGTGCGGCTTGGAACTTACGTTGGGATTATAACGGATGGAGAAGAATTAAACAAACTACATCTTACACTCAAAAAGATTGGAATCAAACATTGATTACAACTATCAACCAATTATCTGCTCAAATTCACAAGTCAACTCTTCGTGGTGGAGCTAACTGGATTGTTGTATCAAGTGAGGTTTCTGCAATCTTCGATGACTTAGAATACTTCCACGTATCTAACGCTTCACCAGAGCAAGACCAATACAACATGGGTATCGAAAGAGTAGGTACTTTAGCAGGTCGTTACCAAGTATACCGTGACCCTTATTTCCCACCAAATCAAATTTTGATTGGACATAAAGGTACATCGTTACTTGATACAGGTTACATCTACGCACCGTACGTACCTCTACAATTAACACCTACAATGTACAATCCATTCAACTTTACGCCTATCAAAGGTATTATGACCAGATACGCGAAAAAAATGGTAAATAACAGGTTCTACGCAAGAATTACCGTTGACGGAGTTCGTACATTCGATTTAAGAGAATTGAGATAATCAAATCTTAAATAAAACCTAAAAAAGGTCAGAGAAATCTGACCTTTTTTTATTATTTAAATAAAACAATTGATTTTTTGTTCTTATACTCTATATTTATATTATATGAAAAAATATATTCCCACTGAAGAAGAATTGTCAAATATACTTAAAATGTATAATGAAGAATTAATAGGTTCTCAGACTATATCTCAAAAAACGGGCATATGTATACAAGTTATAATAAGAATATTAAAAGAAAACGGTGTTAAAATTGGTTCTTCAGGTAGAAGATTTATTGGTGGTCGTAAAGTCGCAATGCAAAAATACGAATCTAAACCTGAAACCAAAGAAAGAAAAAGAAAAAATTATGACAAGTGGTATGAACAAAATAAAGAACATAGAAAAGATTATCTAAAAGAATATCGAGAAAAAAACATAGACAAAATTCGTGAGGTTAAACGTAACTATGAAAGAACTCGTAAAGCAAACGACCCCCTCTATAAACTAATCTCTAATTTTAGGACTGCAATATACCAAGTTTTAAAAGAAAATAATGTAGATAAAAACGGACATTATTTTGATATATTAAAATATACTCCTGAAGAACTTATATCTCACTTAGAAAATCAATTTAAAGACGGTATGACGTGGGATAATTATGGGGAATGGCATGTTGACCATTTAAGACCTATTTCGGTCTTTAATATAAAGGAAATCGGTGATTCTGAATTTATGAAATGTTGGTCACTTTCTAATCTCCAACCAATGTGGGGAGAAGAAAATATTAGAAAATCAAATAAGATTATTATATGAGATAACACTTATGCTAATGTTGTAAGAATATAAAGTTTCTTTAGGGGTAATAATCATTTTATAAAGGTCGTATAGGTCATCTTTCATTTTCTTCTCATTCATTTTAATATCTGAACAATGATTAAAAGACCACAAACTAAAAAATATTGAGTCGTCATTTAACATATTATCATAACAATCTATATCAACATGCTCCTCGATAAAATCAATATCTAAAACAATTAATACATCTGATTGTAATTCTCTAAGTATTTCTCTAACTCTTACAATCTCAACTCTTTTAATAAAAGGATATTCTTTTTTTAGGATTAAATTGGTAACATTTTCAAATTTTTCTTTGTCGGTTTTCATTGTATTTAATAAATATCAAGATATTTATATATAAAATAATTTAAATGAAAAACTTATTTATAATAACGGAAGATGAAAAGAAAAGAATTTTGGGTCTTCATGAGGATGCAACAAAAAGACAGTATTTAAGCGAACAATATAATCCTAATACGGAAGTTTTAGTTGTTGGAACAGGTGACCAACCATCGGTTGTTTTTAATAAACAAACTAAAAAGGCGGTAAGATTTGGTAACCCTACTAGTGATACAAAAGTCAGATTAAGTAATGATAAAAATAGACAAGAAGGTGAGACTTACGCAAAAGACCCATCAATTATAAGTCAATATAAGTTTGCAGTAACAAATAAGAAAATACCAACTGACGCCCAAATAGCAACTCTTACAAAAACAATTACAAATACGGGTCTGACAAATCCAGTTCAAAAAAGAACCTTCCCAACGTCAATTGAACAATTAACTCAAAAAGGATATTATTTAAGAAAAGGAGATAAAGGACCTTTAGTTAAAACAATCCAAACTAAATTATTAGATGCTGGTGAAGATGTTAGTTTAACATCGGTATTTGATGATATGACAAAAAAAGCGGTAATGAGTTTCCAAACTAAAAATAATCTTATTAGTCCAAGAACAAAACAACCTGATGGTATTGTTGGTCCTAACACTTGGGGAATATTATCTAAAGTAGTTAGACAGGATTCTCCTGTTAAAGATACAGAACCTTTAAAGTTAATATCACCTAGTAATGTTCCTGCCGATTATGGGAAAACAAATCAAGGAGTTTCAAATCCTAATCAAACATCCGAAGAATATGTTGAAGGGGGTAAGTATAAATATGTTTTTATAGATAAAAATAAAAATTCCGAAGTTACAATTCCAAATGTATTTGTAGACAGGGGAACTATTCCTCAAACGAGGAACGAATATCCTTCTTCAGGGGTTATTACCGTAGTAAGGATAAAAGAAGGAGGGGTTTTATACTCATTGTTTCCAAGTTACCATGGTGGAAATGGTTATTATTTAGACTTAGAACCCGATAAAAATACACCAAATATTTTTAATAATGAACATTTATATGACTCTGATTTAAAAGTTAAATTAATCCCAAAATCTAAACCAATTAGAAGTACTGGTAGAGGCTCAGGATTGGCTAGTATGGAATTTGACCAATTTAATCAACCTTAAACAATTTCTTCTTTGGTATATGTCCTAATTGATTTTGATATTACTTCGGATTCTCCAAGACTAAAGACTCCCTGATGATAAGCATATTTAACCGCCTGTATTAACATATATGAGGCGGTTTTTTTATCCATCGTTGATAGTATAGTATCAAGATGATTTTCATCGTATAAAGGTATCGTATTAAATAATTTTCCAAATAGTTTTTGCTCTTCCATTTTGATATTGTTTGATATTTATATATAAGAATTTTTATTATGAAAGACAATAGAATTGATAAAATAAATGAGGTAACATACACATTTCATTCAAGAGGTTCTTATAATCCCCCATTAAGACCTGGATTAAGAAAATGGTTAGATAATAGTAATGACCCTTTTTTTAAACCCGTATCTAACTATATTAACGCCGAAAATAACTATGATTCTTTAGACGGAAAGATGAGTAAGAATAATAAAAATATTAAAAAAAAAGAATCTACATCTAAAAAAATTAGAAATAAAGATTTTAATAACGAAGTAAATAATAAATTTGTGAATACACCTTATAAAAAGGTCGTTCAAAAAGTTAAAAAAAATAAAGACGTTATTGATTTATCGGAATCAAATACAAGTGTAAGCGCTGGACTTTATAATGGACCTATTGAATTGGGTTTAAAAAAATGGAAAAATGAAACCGCTCCATTTAGTAATGACGTTTCTCATAACCATAATAAAAAGGCTAAAAAATCAAAAATGAAAGATAATGTATTAAGAACTGTCGGAGTGTGGGAAAAAGGAAAAGACGGTTCATATCATATACCAACACACGATGCTGGTGGTAAAAAACAAAAGAAAAAAACAGAATCGTTAGAAGAATGGTTAGATAGAAATAAAAATGTTTTATATGAGGATTTGGCAGTTTGGTTTGGAACAAAAAAGAAACCTAAAGGTAGTAAACAACCAAAAGGTCCTTGGGTAAATATATGTCGTAAAGATGAAAATGGTAAACATCCCCCTTGCGGAAGACCTGAGGCGAGTGATAAGGCATATCCTAAATGTAGAGCGGCAGGTGTTGCGGGTAAAATGTCTGACTCTGAGAAACGTTCTGCTTGCCAACAAAAAAGAAGGGCTGAAAAATCCAACCCTAAATCAGGTACGGGAAACAAACCTAAACTTGTTTCCTATAAACCAAGAAATGAGAACACAATTAAAATAACCGAGGCTCAATTAGAAAGATTAATTAAATATCTTATTTAAGAGTATCATTAATTATCGGTTCTTCCTCTATTTTAACCTCTTTTTTCTTTTTAATTTCTTTAATTACTTTAACGGTGTCGTAAACAATTACTTTTTGTTTTACCTTAACTGTATCGTAATATGTTTTAACTTCAGTAGAATTTTCTTTTTTTGGGGTTATTAACGTTAATGTAATCATCATTAATACTAATGCGATTGGTAACATAACCACTGTAAATCCCATCCAAAATACGCCTTTAAACTTTGTCATTTGTGATATTTTTATAAATGTTAGATAATGAATGTTTTACGTTTGACCTAATCTCGTTTTCCATAACTTGTCTTCTAATCTCAACCTCGTTATCGAATGTTTTGAGTAACCTATCATAAGCCTTATATGTAAGGTCAATATTGTAACTGTAATGATGATTTACGATAGTAATCTTTCCGTTATCCATAATAACAAAGATTTGATTATCTTCACTCTTAATGTAACGTTTCCCTGAAATTGGGGAGATTAATAATTTTGATTTCTCTTTATGAATAAGGTTTTTACAAATTGCCAAACACTCATACTCGAATTCTGAATGTTTTGGTTCGTTGGATTGATTACTCGCCCGTAATATTTTTAAACCAACTTTTTGAAAAAACCTAATTGTTTTGTGTTTTAGGTTGTTTGTATTCATACCACAAAGATAAGAACTTTTTTTTAATTGGCCAAAAAAAAATCCCACTTTTGTGGGATTCTTTATTTAACAATAAGGTGGGGAACATCGTTTTTTTCCGTCAGTTCCTGGTTGTTTTCCTTTACATACTTGGACTGCGTAACCATTTGCGTATGCTGAAGGGTAAACTTTAAATTTAGATTTTGCTGCCGACTTACCTCTTGCACATAGTTTTGTTCCTGTTTTTTTACGACCTTCCATCATAACTTCATCATCGGACCACATATCTCCTGAGTTTTTAGTTTCATTAATCATAAAGTCATACACTTGACTCATATTTTCTTTAGAAACTGTTATATGGTCATCCGCCCAATCATGTCCGTTATTTAAAATATCCTCAACCATTTTTGGGTCTAAACTTAATAACTCTTCACATTGTCTTTTAATTTGCTCTAAATTAGAAAAGAACATATAATTAGTTATACCATCATAGGTCTTTGATGTTTCATTAACTAGTTTACCAACTAATCTCTGTAATTGCTTTTCTGTGATATTAATCTTTTTCATTTACAGTTTCTTTATCAATTAAATTAAGGTCTAATAAACGTTTTGTTAATGTCTTTCTACCAATCTTTCTTAGGTATCTAATAACAATTGGAGGTATGTCATCTTGGTATTTTCCAAATAATGTTTTTATTTCATCTTCTTTTGGTGTTGCCTCGTAATCTGCTCTTGACCTTGCGGCTCTTTGTCCTCTCGGACCTTTTTCATAAGGAGCCTCGTCTTCAGACTCCTTTATTACTTTTTGAACTAATTCACTTAGTTGTCTTTCTGTTAATCTAATTGTTTTCATATTTTATTATTTTTAATTATTTAATCCAAACATTCCACCTAACGCAATCGCGTCTAATTGTGTAATCGCCTTACCTCTTTCATTTGTCCACACAGGATGAGGTGGAGTAACTGTAAAAACCGTTACACCTCCATCACAAGTCTCACAAACAATATTTTCCGTACCTGCCGATAAAGGTTGATTACATAAGAAACAATTGCTATAGAATAATGTTGGTATATATTCACTTGTATTTGGTAATATACAAGAATCTAATAACTCATAACATTCCGTACCACCATTTGCAAAAATAGGCCCTTGGTTTAATACTTTAGCTATGTTTTCTAACGTCATTGATAAATAATAAACTTGACCTGTTGTACACTCTCTAAGAGTAACCCCATATAATTGACCACAATCTTCACAAGAAGAATAAGTGTCATCAACATTTGAGTAATATAATTCACCAATACCTATTTCGGTAACACTATCACCTATTGTTCCACAAACTGCTGGAGTTGTTCCGTAATTGGCTTTTATTACAGGATTAACTAATTGACTATCAGACGGTATATTAACATATCCTTGCTCACCGTTACAAGTTGTAAATTCGTGTAGGGTGTAGAGTTCAGGTTTAGTTATAAATAAAATACCAGGGTCACAACAACAATCGGTACTATATACACCAATTGTTACCCAATCACCGGCATTGTAATTTATTGTAATTTGTCCTGCCTCGTTTAAACTAAATGCGAATTGAAATGTTGTGTAATCAATATTATTAATACCGTTAGGTTGATTAGAACTAACCCAATAAAAAGGCCAATCACATAATGGGTTGCACTCGTCTATTGTCGACCAAAAATAATCTAAGGTTAAAGTACCCGATGTTTGAAATTGATGATACACGTAAGTTAATCCTTCACCTTCGTTGCAATCAACTTCCCCATCTGAACCTGAAATTAACCATGCGGGAGGTCCTTCAAAAGAAGGATTAAAATCAACAAAACCTCCAAAACTTTCGTAAGTTGACCAAGAATTCAAACATTCTGTACAACTACTATAAACAACTGTACTATTAACAACAGGTGTTCCTGAAAATGTTGATATAAAATCATTTAATGTAAAAAATGGTATTATGCTATCGGCATAATCAATGAATTTACAAGATGTGGTACCCGATTGGAACAATATGGTTGTTCCTGTTACTAAATTTTGATGACTGTAAATAAATCCTACTTCATCAGGATTTTCGCAATCGGTGTACGAATAATATCTACCCAAACAAGATGTACATTCTTCACAACTTTTACTAGGAGAATACTCAACTATGTTAGGTAACGGAATTAATTCAGTTTCTTCAAACGGAATTATATCAATAATTGTAAAACAATCATTAAAATATAAAATATTTTCACTTTCACTTTCACCAAAAAAATGGAGCTCAGGAATTGATAATATATCTCCAATTTCATATAGATTACTAACAATAATCGGGAATTCTGAGAAAAATTCTGAACCTGGATTACAAGATTGAACTAACGCGATTAATGTGTTTGCACTAAAACAATCTAAACAGTTATCATATGTGCTAACATATGAATGTGTTGGCTCTATTTCAGTAACCTCCACTAATACCTCAACACATTGTTTTTTAGAAGGACTATGTAAATCTTGGACTAATAATATTTGACCTGGCGTTAACTCGATATCTGAACCAACATAATATATTGGTCTGTTAGTTATTGAAATTGGGACGAATGATAGTTGGTCACAAGTTGTTGCTGAATAAACGTATAACATTATTGTTTTTCTTTATTTTTAAATTTATCTAAAATGACATCCATTTTTTCTTTAGGAAAGAATTTGTTAAAAAATTCTGAATTTTTATTTTCAGATGACCAAATTTTCTTTGGTTCTGAATTTATTTCTTTTTTGGACATAACATTTTCTTTATATGACGTTTTGTCTTTTCTAATTTCATCAATAACCTTTTTCGCGTTCTCGACAAAAACATCCGTTTTATTTTTTTTAACTTTCTTTTCCATTTTTTTATTTCTAAAATAATTTATTAATCATAAATATCTAATTTATTTGTAATCTACAATCTGAAATTTAATTTGTTTCTTATAAGTATTCACTTCTCCCGAAGATTCCACTTTTAAATCTATATAATACTCATTTGGTATTTTATCTCTTGTATCAAATATAAAATAATACTCATTTGGAGTTCTATTAATTTTTGTCCAATCTTGGACTTGAACTTCCGTTTGTCCTTCTCTCACATAAATTCTATAAAAAGCGTCAACTTTTTGTAATAATTTATTCGTTGTATATGCTTGTTTTATAACAACACCAACTTTTCTAATATCGGTGTTAAATATTTTTTCATCTTGTTTAATTCCGTAATAATCAAACCCATATATCTTTGGGTCTTGAGATGTTGTCCCAATTTGATAAACACTTTTAAATGGTTGTAATGTAAACTCATTTAGTAATGGATTTAATGGAAATGTGTCAACACTTAGGTCATACCATTTATCTGTAAAGGTACAAGGTGTTTTATAACCCGATAACGGAGGAACAATAACTTCGTACACCCCTTTAGTTCTTTGGCAAGTTGTAAGACCTGTAAGACCGGCAATAGGATTACCAGCATTATCTAATATATCGACTAAAGGATTATTATCTAAATTAATTGGGTTTCCGTTTTCATAAAGATATAGATATAATTTATTTGTTTTTCCTAAACTAAATAAATTTCTATCATCATCAATTAAATCGTTATAAGACGATTCTAAAAATGGTTCGTAAAATGTTTGTGTGTGTCTTGTAAAAAATTGAACTTCATAAACATCTGTTAACCCTGTTAAGTTTTCTAATTGGGGTTTAAACGCTACCACCCATCCAGTAATACCTGATAAAGAATTATCTAATATTGCGTTTATCTCATCTGTCATATCAAACTCGATATTTTCATTACCAAATTCAAAATGTTGAGTTGCAACCTCAACTAACGAAGAATATGGTACGGGTCCGATATTTTTATTATTATAAATTCCATCCTCAGTCCAAACTCCTAATGTAGTTGTTTGAAACCAGTTTGATGGTCTATCTGAAAAATTTTTATCGATTTCTACATTATATTGCAAGTCGGCAAAATCATAACCAACTCCCTCATCCCAAATTTGAGGTGTTTCGGGGTCGTCATTAATATATGGAATTCTAAGTAGAACCAAATCAAATGATGTTGCTCTTTGTCTTCCTTGGGATGTTGATGTATTTAAAAAATCAAAATTAAATGACGTTGTGTTCGTCATTCTTAAAATATGTTTCATACCTCCATCGCAAGGAGATATTGTACCATCATTATATTTTTGTTTTAGTAATGTTAAATCTAAATCAAAAATGAATCTACTATACCCACTAGGATATTGAGATGTTAATAAATTACCAAAGAATAATTCCGTAACAGGATTTCTTCCCGTATTGGTAAAACTATTTGAAATTATTGTATTGTTTTTACTGAAATAAGAATTAGTAATTGACATTCAAAAGTTATTTACTTTATAAATATCAATTAATTCTAATATTTTGATTTAAAATTGTAATTTCCGCATTAGCCAATATCTCATCTATTTCAGTAGTTGTTTGTCCGTTTCCTGACGCGACAGGAACTGGTGCTTGTGTTGAAATTGGATGTACGTGACCTTTTATATAAGATACTATTTTTCGTAACAACTCTATTAATTCATCACCCCTAACAACTGAATATGTTTTTGACTCAATACGACCCTTACCTATAAAATTTTCAGGTTCAAGACCATATAATGTATCTGATAATAATTCAACCTCTCCTTTTGGAGCTCCAGTAGTTTTATGAGTTAAGAAATATAATTTATCAGCTCCCATGACCCCATATGTTGTTGGATTCTGAGAATAAAGTAATGATGCGTTTTCTTCTTGAATTATACCGTAAGTTGGTCCAATAACCGCTTGTCCTGATTGGTTTGAAGATACTATAAAAAAACCTTTAACATTTTCATCATAATTTACTTGTATCCCGTCAAACAATGTTTTGTAATTTTTTCTAATACTTCTACTAACAGGGTTTTCAGTATTACCGGTAAATGACCCACCTTTTTCATATGAAATTTTTGATGGAGTTACTACAAAAGGAAATACTTGTGAAGACTCAAAATTTTTAGAACTGTTAATGGTATATCCGGGTATCTCAACTTTACCCGTAAATAATGATTGGATAATTTGATTAGTTAAATTTTGTATGTCATTTATAGACTTGTTTTTAAATACAAACTCTTCAATCGGTCCTTGATAATTTGTACCGATTGTTAGTTCTTTAATAGTACCTAATTTAAAATTTTGAGTATTAACTAACGGAGAACTATTTGGAATTACGTTATAAATTCCAATAGAACCATTAAATTGGTCACTATTGTTTTCTAAATTATCAACATTCCATATTAATATTTTTTTAGAATCAATTAAAGTGTAATCAAATTTAGATATCACCTCTATTTCATCTTCCGTTAATGTTTTTGTAAAGTTTGATAATTGTATAAACGACCTAAATTGATTTCTTTCTGGTGCAACACCGATTTTTAAATTTGAAGTATTTGTTTTTCCCGCCCTAATTAAAACTGTTTCAGGTTTTAATACTATATCAGTACTACCTCTACCTAAAAAACTATTATCACCGGGTTTTGGAAATATTCCTGCACTACCTGTATAATTTGTAATATTATCGGTTTGTTTATATTGATTACCTGTTGATAGTTGTTGTTGTGCGGAATTAAAATCTTCTTTTACCAAATATCTTGGGTCTGAAAATGGTCCTTGAATATAAAAACGATTTCCATCTTTATAATTTTTGTCATAATATAAAATATGAACATACTCACCAACTAAAGGGGTTTGATATAAATAGAATGGTAATAAAGGTAAAAATAAAATTGGGTCTCTATTTGTCCAAGCGTCTACGGTTTCATTCCATCCTGGAATTGACTCCGTTATTTTACTATAACTAACATCTTGGTCTGGTAAAACTCTTAATCTACCTAAATTTTTTGGGTCGTTATTGTCAAAAACTTTTCCAGGAAATATAATCTTGGTTAATTGTATTTCATCAGCGTTCCTTAAAAAATCGTCTTTAAAACTCATAATTGTTTTTTATTATTTCTATTTTCGTATTCGTTTAATATTAAATTATAAGTGTTTTCTAAGTTATCTAAATGATGTGTTAATTTTATTAAAGTTTCTTTAGTTTTTTCAAAATCTTCTTTAATAAAATCCATTGCAAATACTAAATCTTTATTTGAATGTGATTTATATTCGCTTGTAATTTTTAAAATTTTTTCTACGGTCTCTTTCTTATTCATATTAAAATTTTTTACCGAACGCACTTGCTGGTATAGTTACACCCGCAGGTGTTATTGCTAATGAACCTATCGCAATTTGTACTTTATTATTTTCCGCGTCTTCCTCAGATACTGCCTTTATTTGTGCAAATCTTGACAACATTTCTAAATTAGGACTTCCATCGGGTAATGGTCCTGTAGGCACTCCTATCCTTTGTAATTCTTCTATAACCCCTAAAAACGCTCTTGACTCTGAAAACCCATCCAATAGTTCACACGCGAATAACAATGGTAAAGGTAATTTTTGTTGAGCACCACTTGAAGTTATGAACGTAGATGCTGCCCTAAGTAATCTTAAAATCTCATTAATAACACTTTTACATTTTCTCCAATCATCAATAAATTGAGCTGCAGCTATTAAAATATTGGTTAATTTTAAAATCATTGTTAATTTTTTATTTGTCTTTTCTTTTGACACATCTAAAATTACTTGTTGAATAAGATTTTTTATATCTTTTTTTAGAAGTTCAAACAACTCTTCAATTAATAAAGCGTTAACTTTGGACACTAAATTTATCACAAATTTTTTAAAGAATTTAACAAATAATTCATAACTATTTATTAAATCTAGACCTGTTTTACCTAATGCCTCAAACATGGTATATATTGGTAATAATACTTTTGGACTTAATAATGAAAAAATTAATCCTTTTACTAAAGAATTAATAAAATCCCAATCAACGGCAAAACTTATTTGAGCGTCAACACCTAATCCTTCAATATTTGAATTCTCTAATAAAGCGTTTGTAACTTCTTCAGGTTTATTAATCGCAACATTATTATCTACCAAAGTTAAATTGTTTAACGCGCTTAAAACCGCGTCAGGATTTATTGGTATTTTAACATTATCACATTGTAAAAATTCAATAACTCCATTTTTAATATTGGTTACTTTTTGGTCAATTTCTCGTAAATCAACACTATCTAACTCAAAAAAAGTATCATCAACATTTCCTGTTTCACCTAATTTAGAAATTCCACTAACGTCAATCTCTTCTTTATTATCAAAACATAAACCCAGTATTCTTAATAAGATTCTTTCAAAGAAACCAGCATCTTTTAAAAAAGAAACACTATAATCAATATTCATAGAAATAGCCCCACTCATCGCGTTTATAACATTGGCGAATACGTTATGTAAATCAAATAATTTTATTGATTTATAGTAATCATTAATAAATTCAACAACTGAAGTCGAATCATTTGCTCTATTTGATAAGGTAACTTTATACCAACCCCCACCAACACCTGTAACAGGATGATTTTCAAAAAATTGTATGTTAAATAAATCTTGACCTGACGCTCCTTTATAATTTTGACCATACTGTCCATTATATGAATTTGATGGCGATTGTATTCTTTGATATAGTTCTCTATTCATTGAGAATGGAAAATCTTGTATTACAATTGGGTTTTTTTCGTATAATAATTTTCCCGCATCAGATTCGGGTTCCAATTTTAATAAATTGGCTAAATCAATTGATTTTACTTTTATATAAATTGATAGTCCTTGGGTATAAGTTTGTTGTTGGTCACAACCTATAACTTTTATTATTTCTTTATTTAATATCTCAGATATTTTTGGTTCTATGTTTTTTAATGCTAAAGTTAGTTTACTCTTAACATATTTTACAGTATTAAGATTATTTATTCTATTTTTGGTGTCCTTTAAATTATTAACTTTAGAATTTAATTTATCTTTTTTTGATTTTAGATTTTCAGTTCTATCATTATAATCAGAAGAACTAATTTGCAACATTTCCAAAAGTTGCTCAAACTGACTTTTTACTTCTTTATTTGCGTATTTTTTACCGTTTTTTTGAAAATCATCTAATCCCTTATTAACTTTACTATTAGACTTTTCAAAAGAGTCTCCCGCCTTTTTTTTAACCTGACTATATTGAGTTTTTAAATCATTATAAGTCTTGATACTTTTAATTCTATCTTTAATTTTTACATAGTCTGACTGATTATCAATAGATGCCATTATTTTTTCATTTTATAAGGTTCATCAGTTTTTGATACATCTTTTTGAATTAAATTGGTTAATATAGTATCGTCAACATCTAAGTCAGACAAAGAAAAGGCTTCTTGAGTTGAATTTGATTTTTCCCAAATACTTGATTGTAATTTTGATAAAGATAATTTTTTCTCAACACAATCGTTAATTATTTTTTGTTGTTCTTTAATTATAGGACCAAGTACTGTCATGTCTTCGGTTTCTTTCATCATTGCTAACATTTTATTTTGAATCCTAATGGCAGTACTTCTCTGTTCTACAAGCTCATTATAAATTTCTTGCATTAAAGAAAGAATTGATTCTTTCGTTAAATTAATTTCTTTTTTTACCGGTCTTCCCATAATTTATAAATATTTAGCGATTGTTTTATTTAACCATTGCTTGTATTAATTTTGCGTACATTACTTTGTATTTTTTCATAGACCCTCTAATTTCTTTTGTTGATAGATTTGTCATATCTCTTAATGTTAGTAATATAATATTTTTATTAAATTTATTATTATCACTACCCACAAAAATTTGGTCGTAGTTCTCAAATATAGAGTGTAATGCGTATCCTAATTTAACTTCGTTTTCGGTGAGCTCAGGTTTTTTAACAAATTCATCTAATTCATTTAAAAATTTAAATATTATTTGTTCAGACTCTAAGTTGTCTTTATCTATTCTATATGAAAATTCAGGATTATTTTCCAAATCAGATGAGATATCTTCATATGATATTTTTCGATTTATCTCTTTTTGGTCTTTAATAATTTGACCCATTAGATAGTTTTTACATATAGTTCCAAAATAAGAATATGCTTTTTTTTCTTTTGATGGTTTAAATTTATCAATTTTGGTCATCAAAAACGAGTGGGTGTCAATATGAATCTCGTAAAAATCCATATCTTTTCTATATAATTTATATCTTCTAATAATTGAAGATATCATTTTGTCTAAAGGTTTTTTTAGAAACTCATTATAAATCTTATTTTTTTCTTCGAAGGAATTGGCTTCTAAAAATTTTAGAACGGCCAATTCTTCTTTAACATCAAAATAATTTGTTTGAGTTGGTTTTCTACCTTTCTTCTTTACTTCCGCATTCGTACTTCCAGTTAAATTTGGAGATTCGGTCATTAATTAACTTCGGATTCATATTTTATGGCTCTATCATTAATAAAGAAATATTCTTTTTTAGCCGATTCAATCCAAAAACGTACCTCATCGTCAGACAAAATAGAATCTCCATTTTTGTAATTCCAAAATATAGACCCTTCTCTAAGGTTAGTATGTTTATAACCAATCTTAGGTATTGTCATAATTTTTAACGAATTGTGAGTTAATCTTAAAAACATTTCATAACCAAAAGTTAATTTAAACGAACCTTTCAATCCTCCAAAATCAGTGAAAGATGATTTTTTAATCACCATACCTGATGGTTGAAAATTTTGATATGTTTGTAAAGTATCATTACTTAAAATTCCCATTTCAGAAGAAATATTAAGAGCGAATGTTGCTTCATTTGTAAAACCCGCAAAACTACCTTTTTCGTCAGTATCAACAACTATTGGTAGAAAGGCATCAACTTCAGGATAAACTTCTTCATATTTTTTAACTGATTTAAACCATATGTTAGAGTATTCATCGTCAAATTCAAAAATAGAAATCCATTTAGATTTTGAAATTCTAACTCCATAGTTTATTTGTTCTGAAAAATTAGGTTCTTTAGTCCAAGAATGTTTTACAACATTAAGGTCTCCAAAATCAAATCCATTTAGATACTCAACCAAAGAAGTTTCGTCTGTATGAACAATTATTAATTCATTTATTTTTACTTTTTGTACCTTTAATGATTCGATACATTTTGTGAAATATTCTTCAAATCCTCTTGCTCCGATAGATTTAATAGGTAATATTACCGATACGTCAAATTTTTCCATGTTATTCAATTGTTTCTAGTTTATTTAATTGTTCTTCAAAAGATACTAATCTTGTATTAATAAATTCTTCAAAAATAGATAAGGTTTTTTTATAAAAATCATCTTTAGTTAGTAATTCTGAAATTGTTTTTTTCATACCTTCATAAAGAGTTTCACTAACATTATCCTCCAACCAATTTTGTAAAAATTGAGATGTAAAATCAATTAATTGAAGTTTGTTATTTATCCAAAGACCATTATCTTCATTCATCCATTGAGGCACCATACTAGGTACTAATCCTAAAACAGGAACTCCTGATTTCATAGATTCTAGTGGGAATGTTCCATAAGAACTTGTCTCATCAATCCATATTGATAAAAAACAATCTTTAAAAGCGTTTGCAAATTCTTTCTCTGTTAAACCTCTCATATCTCTAAAAGTAATCCATCTATACTGAGGGTATTTAACGTAAAATGATTTAATAAAATTTGCAGTATCTCTTTGTTCTCTTGAATGAATTGCGATTACAGGTTTTGCGGGATATTTTGTAGTTTCAAAATTTTCAGAAATAAAAGGAGGTAAAATATCAAAAGAAACACCTCTCATAATTGTCTCAATATATTCTTTTTGTTTTTCAGATGTGGTAATACATTTATAAAAACCCAATTGAGTCCAAGTTTGTCCTGGCTGTAATGTTTCAAAAATATGGTCATACGCTTGAGATAAAACCACTTTCCCACAAGGAAGTTTTGTAATTTGGGGCATTACAAATCCAAATAATTCAGGAATTATAATAAAATCTTCGGGTGATACTTCTAAATTTTGACCCTCTATTGCTCTGTGGGGTAGTTTTTCCATATATTCTTTACCTAACCATCCAGCAACCCCAACGTAGTCTGGTTTTTCATGTAACATAATCGGATTAAATCCTCCACTCAGTAACGCCATTCCTAAATTGTAAATGTAAGAAATAGACGCTTTAGCATTACCTTTAGTATCTTGAACTAAAAGATAAATTCTTGATTTTTTTTGTTTTAGGTTATCAATTGAACCCTCTAACTTTTTAATTTGCTCTTGTGTCATATTAGTATTTGTTTATTAATTTTTTATTTAAAAGACTGTTAAATGCTAATTTAAATGGCATTGATAATCCATTACTTGATTTTAAACCGAGAGTTTCGTCAGTCTCAGCGTCTTCAGTTAAAATTGTTTCAGTTAATAATTTAACCATATCATATCTTACAACACTGATTGTGTTTTGAGGTGCAGTTTCTCCCGAAAATTCATCCAATGGTGTGTCAACATTTATATATTCTTCAATCTTATCTAAATCAAAGTAATAGTGTTCTCCTAAAATTTTTAACATTATATTATTTGTTTTAATTTTTCCTCAAGCTCTTTTATCGTACTAATTGATAAATCACTTTCAGAATGTTTATTATAAACCGTATCAAATTTTATCACAATTTTATCTGACGGATATTCTAATAATAAGGCGGGATTTGCGGTAAGTAAAACGTCAATTTCATCCCACATTGAATTAATTGTATAATTACTATAAAATTTTACTTTTTCAAATTGACAACCAAACTTAGATAAGAAAAAAAGAGTTGATGGTTTTGATTTACCAATCTCATCTGACACAATAATTAATTCGTGGTCTTCCCTTAATTTTAAATAAACTTCATTTAAATCATTAAATGTGTTATATTCTGTTGATTGTGCGTGACCAAATATTTCCATTGGAAATTCTTCATAAAGAAATGAGTATAATTCTTCTTCATTTTGAAATTTTAAGTGGTCGGATAAATTTAAGGACTCTACAGGTAAAATCATTTCATATTTAAATTCACCGTTGTCTTCAATACCTTCAGTTTTATCAATTAAAAATTTTTGATAAGTTTGAGTAATTTTATCAATGGTATTTCGTAAAACCCCATTAACTTCAATACCTATTCTCATTCTTCGTATTGTTTTAATATTTTGCTAATAAGTGGATTTCTAACAATATCTTTATCTTCAAACTCAAAAACACCAACGTCATCAATGTTTTTAAATTTCTGTAAAGCATCCCATAATCCACTTTGCTTTTTGTCTTTATATCTGTCGGTTTGTTCTAAATCTCCAGATATAAAAAATTTACTATTAAAACCAATTCTTGTCAATAGAAGTTTCATTTGATTTGGGGTAGAATTTTGAGCTTCTTCAAATATTAAAATTGAGTTGTCTATATTCATACCTCTCATATATGCCAATGCAAATACTTCAATAATGTCATTTTCTTTTAATTTTTCTCTAGCCTCTTTACCGATAATTTTATTTATTAGGTAATAAGAAGGGAAAATATATGGGTCTAATTTTTCTTCCATATTTCCCGGTAACGAGCCAAGTTTTTCTTCGGCCTCAACTGCGGGTCTAACAATAATAATTTTTTCATAATTGTTATTAGGGTCGGCAAGTAAATCTAAAGCCGCCTTCATCGCAATATAACTTTTACCAACACCCGCAGGTCCTGAACAAATTGTTATTTGATTGTTTGTTAGAAGATTATAATATTTTTTTTGATTTTCGGATAAGAATTTTTCTTTTGATTTTTTCTTTATTACCTCAAGTATAAATTCTTTTTTTGTTTTATACTTAATTTGTGGTTCTGTATTTTGTGTTGATTTTTTTCTTTTTTCCATTTATAGTTTTTGTTTATTTTTTAAATTATTTATTTTTTTAAAAACTTCTTTATTATTTATTTCTTTTTTCCATCTATCGTCTTTAGAAATTTTATTATAATATGAAATAGTGTTATTCCATATTGCACATTTTTTATCATAGAATTCATATACTGAATTCCAAAAAAGAAAATCTTCTCTATTCACCCCTTCAAGGTAGAAATTTGGCTTTTTACATTCTTTTAAACATTCATAATGAGATAACACATTTCCGGTATCAATAAAATTAAATTTTGGGGGACTTGCAATTAATCTTAATCTTCCGTCAGGATTAATTTGCTCCCCAATTAACATACCTTTAAAATTATTTTCTTCACATTCTTTATACTTTATATACATGTTTTCATGTAATAAAGTATCGTCATCTAATATACAAAAATAACCATTATTTATTTTTGATAGAGCGTAATTTATTTTTGATACTTCATCAGTATCTTCACAATCAACATTGTATAATCTAACTCTTTTGTCATTTTTAATAAATTCTAAATCAATATCTTCTCTCTTATTTGACTTAGAAATATGCCAAGTGATGTCTTCATTAATTAAAATAGAATTATAAATTGTTTCTAAATTTTCAAATCTATATAGTGCAGTTACAATATTTAACATTATTTAGTTTTAACAAATTTATACCAAACTCTTTCGTGTATAAAATACAAAATCATTTTAGTTATGACCTCAGTTCCTCCTATTGCTAAACCTATTTTTAAATTACCTGTAAGTAACCAACTTATTAATGTCGTATCAATAGTACCAACAATTCTCCAAGTTATTGTTTTTGCTAAATGTCTTGCTATAGTATTTTCTTTTTTTTCAGTCTTAATATGTGCAACATTATTTTCTAATTTTAGAACACCTTTACAACTGATATGCCATTTATAATCATTTATTTCCAGAATCCAATCTTTTGTAGTGTACGTATTTCCATCAATAATAACGTCAGAAACTAAAATTTCGTTACCATTTTCAAGTAATCTCCATCTTTCATTATCTTTAGTTGAATTAGTATTGTATCTAATTTGATATATTTTATTTTCCATTTATTATTTCAAGTTTAATTTATCATAAATAAAATGTGTGCAATCGTCAATTGAGTGTGATTTAGTTTTAACTCTTATTCTTGGATTTATTGGTTCTTCATAAGGAGAATCAATACCAGTAAACATTTTAATTTGACCCGCCCTTGCCTTTTTATAAAGACCTTTAGGGTCTCTATTTTCACAAACATCTAAAGGAGTATCTACAAAAACTTCTATAAAATTTTCTTCACCAATTATTTTTTTGGATTCTTCTCTTTCATTAATAAATGGAGATATAAATGCGGTTATAACTATAAGTCCGGCATCGTTCATTAATTTAGAAATTTCGGCAATTCTTCTAATGTTTTCTTTTCTATCAGAATCTGAAAACCCCAAATCTTTATTTATCCCTAACCTAATATTATCACCATCTAAAATATAAGATAGTTTTCCTTTTTCATGTAATAAAATTGATAATTGATTTGCAATGGTTGATTTACCACTGCCAGATAAACCAGTCAACCAAACAACAAATGATTTTTGATTTAATAATTTTTCTCTATCCGATTTAGAAATTAATAACGTTTGTTTAAATATATTTTCCATTAAATAATATTAGAACTCATATCCAAAATAATCAATATCTCTTTTATACATATGATAAACTTTTTCGGCATCTGAGTCGCTATAGTAAGTTCTATAATGGTCGTGGTTAAATTTATTCCTACACTCTAAGTCTAAACTAATATTTAGTTTGGTTGAAATGTTTCTATAATCATCATTAATATTTTCGTACCTACCAATGAAGTCAACATTTATATTTCCTTCTTTGTTTGTGAGATAATCAAGTTGATTAAATGATATTGATTTTGGGTAATACTCTCCATTTGGATTGTCATGTCCGATTTTTTCTACAATAATTTCTGTAAGATTTAAAAATTCACTAAAATTTTTTGAATTGTTTAAAACATATTTTGAAAAGTCGTTGGAAACCTTTAAATTCAAAAACATGTTATACCAAGAAACTAATCTATCCCAAGGATTCCTAACAAAAGAAAATTTAAAATAATTTTTATATTCATTTTCTAATTCAGTTATAAATGAATGTTTGTTTTTATATTTTATCCCCCCTGACTTTAACATATTTATACTTATAGATGTTCCGGCTGTTTTATGTATATGAACAAACACATATTTTTTATTATGATTAATAATCATTTTTTCTATTATTTGATATTTTTAATATTTCATTATATAATGAATAATCTTCATCGTGAAAATCAATTATTTTTTTTAATAAAACATCATCCACGCTATAAAATTTGTTTTTGTTATTAACATTTAAATTTAAAACTTTTAACGAGTGGGAAAAAGATACTCCCGTTGTTTTTGGTATATGTATATTAACTATTTTCATCATAAAATCTATTTATTTTATTTTTTTGTTCTTCAGTTAATTTAAATTCATACCTTTCATTATCAGGTTTAAGAGAATGAAAATTTGAAAGTCCAGTCATACCAAGATATTCCTCAATCGATTTAACGTCAAAGAAATTAAATATCTTAATATCTTTACTAATTTCACCGTTTTCACCAATAATAAATTCTTTATAGTGTAAATTGTGATTATCGAAAATCAATGAATTTTTTTTATCTAAAAAATAATTTAAAAAAATGTCAAAATTTTCAACGTATTGTTCTAAACCATTAGAATATTTTCTTAAATAAAAATATTCTGAAATAACTCTATCAATATTTGGTCTAATTACAGTAAAAATTTTATTAGTTAATAATCCCATCTCTTTAAGTTCTCTATAGGTACAGTGTTGAGGACTATGACCATTTATATAACCTTGTTTTCTAACAGAACGAAATTTCACATCATATCCGTTATCCTTAACAAATTTCTCAATAGAATCTCCACCTGTTTTTGGAATATGGATAAATGTTATTTCGTCATTAAAAATCGGCATCAGTCAAAAAAAAATTATAAATTTATTGTGGTATCTTTATAACCATATATGATATGTATATCCTCTAAATTAGAGATGTGATTTTGGGAATTCTTATTAATCATCAATTAATTTTAAATTAATATCATTTATAGTGTCATTTAATAAATCGTTATAATAATATAAACAAAATTCACTTTTAAGATAATACTCTTCAAACCTTTCGTATTCTTTAAATAATTTTTTATCTTCTTTTACAAATTCCTTATAATTCATATTATAATTAGAGTATAAATTTCTTATAAAATCATTTACAAACGTTAATCTTCCTGACCCAATAATTTTGTGAGATTCGCAATTAATTGATTCTTTAACAACAAATTTAGGATGAATAATATCTCTATAAAAATAAGTATCTCCAATTTCAATAGTTTCTTTATTTATAATTGAATTGAATATTTTACCAAATAAAAAATTCTTATCTCTATATATAGAATTGAAATTGAATGGAAATAATATTATTACGTTTGAGTATCTACTACCATTATCAATGATATGTTTAGTAATTTTATATTTGGATTCTATATAAGGGGTATTGTAAAAATTAAAAGGGGTTGACAAATTTATTTGACCTGAATTTTTATTCCAAAGTTCGCATGTAGAATAAATAATTACTTTATTTGCTCTTATTATGAAGAATTCAATAAATTCTAACGTAATTGTAAAATTAACTTCATAATATTCATTTATATTTTCTATGAATTTTTTAGATTCGCCAATACAAATAAAAACCCTATCCCATTTTGAATTTTCATATTCTTGAAAATTAAAGTTTCTACCGGAAACTTTTCTATAGTTATCAGCGAAATAATAAGATAGTTGAGATGTGTTTCCTATAACTAAGTTATTCATGTTTTATAACCTTAAATTAAATGTTATTTCGTTATTAAAAATTGGCATTTATTTTATATTTTTTCTCCAAAAATCATGAAAGAATTATTTAAATCAATCCCTGATTTAAATATGTTTTTATAACCTCTATCTAACATATAATCATAAATAATTTGGGGAGTGAATACATTTTTATGTTTCAAGTTATTCCAAGGTCTCCAATATACTTGAGAGTAATCAGGTAGATACAAAAAAAGAACTCCACCTTCTTTTAAATTATCATACCAATAATTCATAACACTAACCCAATCGTTAATATGTTCTAAACAATGACTTGAAAATATATAGTCAACATTCTTTTTAGGTAAGTTCAAAGCGTGAAATCCGTCATTAAAACTCAAATCTATTGGTATTGAGTTTGGAAACGACCATTCTTTTTTCATACAACCAATATCATATCCTTCACCATAACAAACTTGTTTTGCAAATGGTATTGCATATTGCGATGCGTTTCCTTGAGATTGAAAAATGGGGTATATATTCCCCTTATATTCTATAGTTTTTATCATAAATTTTTTTTTGGTTGGCAAATTATATATCCTTCATGCCTATAGTCTTTAACTATAGTGTGTGTATCTGATAATATATCGTAAATAAAATTAACACCTGAAGAAGTCTTCTCGTTTTTTAAAACCCCATCCCAATTTCCAGATTGGTAATTTCCTTTCTCATAAATCCTTAAATCATCAATAATGAAAACATCATTCTCAATATTTTTACTTTCTTTTATAATTCTTAATTCTTTCTCTAAAGGTATAAAAATTTCTTTATTATTTAAATAATCATTACCAAAACTATTGTCATAAAAATCAGGTAAATGAGCATCTAACCAAAACAAACAATTTTTTTTTGTTAGTTGAGGTAATAATTCTATTAATCCATCAATGGAGTTATTTTTTATTAATTTTATTTGGCGATTCTTACTAAACCTTTGGGTGCAAAGATTGTAAAATTTATCCAATAATTCGATACTATACATATCCTCAAACCCAAATGATGATGCGTAATCTAAACTGTCTCCCATATAAGTACCCGTTTCTACAAAGACAGATAGATTGTTTTTAATTTTGTATTGATTCAAATCAAATATTTTAAGTGTGCCCATTTTATTTTTTTTTAAAAACCGCGGTTAATATGTTTTTATCATTGTTAGTATTTTTTCTTATAATGTCTTCAATATTATTATAATTAATAAGTTCATATTCATTTTCATTCATAAAATTTATTAATGATTTTTCAGAAAAATGAAATAAATGTTCATTCGGCCTAAGGTGTCTCCATTTAGAAAACCATTCATCTGAAAAATTATGACACCAAGGAACCGAAATAACAACATACTTAGTTTTTAATTTTTTTACAAATGATATATCTTCAAAATGTTCTAAAGAGTCAAAAAAAGTTACAACATCTACCTCAATTTCTATAGATTCAGATAGTAAACATCCTTCAGGTAATTTATATCCTGATATATCATAACCGTAACATTTGTTTATCGTGTTTTTACAAACAGATAAAAAATCACCATTTCCATAACCGACATCAAGTATTGAATTTGGAATATGTCCAATACTCCCTATAATAAAACCATATCTTAAATAGGACATTCTAACACCCAATTCACCATATGTATTATAACTCCTCTCAATATATTCCGTGTCGTATTTTCTTTTGTTTATTACCGATTGTTTAATAACACCGTTGGGTAATTCTTTATAATTTTCTAACATTTTTTTAATTTATTAATTTCCAATTAAGTTTAGATTTGGCAAAATCTTTACTAGGTCTACAATATGTGTGAAAAAATAGTTCATTTTCAAAATTGAAAGAGTCAATCATCATTCTAAATGATGAATCCATACAATGAATTTCTTTAGCGTTCTCAATAAGAGTTAAGTAGTCAAAAACATTTTTCGTAAGTTCTGGTATAGGTCTAATAACTTTTTTATTTTTTAAAAATTCATTTCTAATATTAAAATTCCTAAAATTGTCATCATGTACAAAAATATATTCTTTTTTAATAAGATTAAATTTTTCAAAAAAAATTAATTCTCTTTTGAAATCTCTTTCACATTTAAAGTTATTCCATCTTTCATTGAAATCAATAGAATTACTTAAATAAAAATTTTCATCGAAGCTATGTGACATAAATTTATTAGTTAAAGTTATTCTTATAATGTCTTCTTTTTGTATTTTATTTTTTAAAATGTATTCATACACAAAATTGTCATTAGTCGCATAGTCTTGGTAACCTGAAATAAAATTTATGTTTTTTAAATCTCTAAACATAAATTTTAAACTTTCTAAGTTTTGTTTATGGGAAAAAATTAGATATTCTTCATCATCTCTAATAATTTTACGGAGCATACCGTTACAAATAAAAAAATCTCCAAGACCTAAATGAGGATATATATATTTCACGTTATTTTATTTTTTTAAAAACTCTATTATGACCAACACAAATTAATTCAACAAAATCAGTATCTGATTCTAATTTTTCTTTAACCGCATTACAAACGTCTATATGACCTTTAAATCTTCCCGGTTCGTTAGATAACGATTTAAAACAAGAAGAATCGTCTAAAACAACAAATCCGTCAACTTTTACAATTTGTTTTGTGAGTTCTATATCTGAAATAACACAATTGTAATCGTGACATCCGTCAATATAAACAATATCAAAAGATTTCATGTTAATTAACTTGGTTTTAATTTCGGTGTTAGTCGAGTCCCCTTTAATTAAATTAATATTTGAATCAAAATTCAAATTAAAATATTTAAATAAATCTTTAATTGTCTGTTCGTAATTAGTCTTTTCATAAATAGAAAATTTATCTCCCGAACTATCAAAAGGCGACGCACCATAAAATTCTACTTTTTTATCATAATTGTCTGATAACAATTTTATCAGACTAAGAACTTGACCTTTGTAAACCCCAATTTCTAAAAATTTGAATTCTTTTGGTTGTAATTTTATTAGTTCCCTCCACATAGTATGAAACGGTCTTTCACCATATCCTAAATTATTTTTTTCTATGTGGATTCTGTGTTTTAACAATAATTCATCTTTTAAAAATTCGGACATAAATGTTTGATATATTTTGTCCAAATTAGATTCTTTTTGATTTTCTAAAATTAAATTCATTTTTTAATAAATTGATGGTTGGAAATAATTATATTTTATTTTATCAGTTCCAAAATTTATACTTTTTAACTTATTTTTGATAAATAAGTTTGTCAAAATACTTTGGTCATATCTGTGTTCTTTGAAATTATTTATATTTGGTAGTCCACTCACGTTTTGTATTTCAGTTAAAATATTTTTATTTTTGGTAAATTCGTACCATTCTTCGACAAATTTTACGTTAAAATCGTTATTTTTTAATCCAACAACTCCGGCCTCTAATTGCACCGAATTATGATATTCGGGACTATCACATTCCATTAATACAAAAGTATCTCTTTTTGTCCACTGTCCATGATTATAACCTCTATTAACGAAAAAATAATCGTTATTTTTAAAATGTTCAACTATAGAATCAAAAAAAGGTTTTAATGGTAAATCAGTTGAATCAACATAAAGTAGTATATCTTCTTTACCAATTTTATTTAACTCATTTAATATTATAAAAGGTTTCCAAATGCAATACCCATATCCCCTTTTATACAATAGAATTTCTTTATGTTCTTCTAAAAATGATTTTGGTAAATCATCTTGGGTTAAATTAATTTGTTTATTAATACCAATTCTATCTAAATGATTTTTTAATTTATTTTGCGAATCAATAAAATTTCCTTTCGCAAAAGTTAAGACAATTATATTATCATACATAATATTTAAATTTTATTATTAATTAATTTTTTATGACTTTCATCATAATCAACATGGTGGGTTTGAGTTCCGTGCGAATTTAATTGGAAGTGTTTTATTAATCCACTGGTTAATTTCATTTTTTTATTTTTTATTAAATAGAAAAATGAAATTGCTCTTTCTTGAGCGTGACCACAATATTCATCCTCTTTTATTTCGTCTATTAATGGTTCAAACCAATTCATATATTCGTTAAAAATTTCTTTTTTAAATGTTATGTTATTAGTTGATGACCAAAATGAATCCGGATATGTTTTAACGATAGAATCAATAATATTTTTTACATCTAAGTTATGTATTTTTTTAATTGCCGGTAATACACTTCTAACCCAATTATTGTTATTAATAAAATGGTAATTATCTAATCTAATTGGAACATACCCAACCAAGTCACAATCTTCATTGAAGAAGTTATCTATTATTGTTTCAAACTGTTCTGATAATACTACATCGTATTCAATTAACGAAACATAATCTGTAGTCACCAAATTATTTTTCCAAATCATATACCATCCTGTAAATGCGGTAAAAAGAGGATAGTCTTCTAAATTTTCTTTAAAATTTCTTGCGATTAATACATTTTTTAAATTACTAATTTTGGAAACGTCTTTTTTACCAACAAAAACATAACAATAATCTTTTAAATTTTTAAATTTATTATTTTGTTCAAATTGTAAAAGAAGTTCTTGGTCGTGAATAAATATAAATGTTTTATGTGTCATTGTTTAATAAATTTTTTTAAATATTTTAAATTATCAATTACAAATGGAGTTAGGTTTTCTAAATAATCCTTCTCTTCTCTTTCTTTTCTTTCAGGCTCATTTTTTCTTGTTTGACTTTCTAAATGATATGCTACTAAATTACTATCACAATAATTAACATAACCTAAAGTTAGACATTTACAATTTAGTTCAAAATCTTCTAAATGTATATCATATTTTTCATTAAAATATCCACAAATTTCAAAAACTTTTTTTCTAATCATTAACAATGCTGCGGTAGAACCAAGAACATCGTGTAAATTAACTGAATGATTGTAATAATGTTTAGCACCAAAATGTTTTAAAACAAATACTTTAAACTTATCAAAAAACGGCGTAATACCATCATGTTGCACTGTATTATCTTCATAATGAAGTCTTGCGCCAACAGTTCCGGTATTTTTATTATTTTTAAATGTATTTAACATTCCATATATAACGTTATTTAACACAACAATATCATTATTACAAAATAGTAAAAACTCGTATTCACTGTTAACATGGTTTTTAACCACGTCATTATTTATTTTTGCAAAATTATAATAATCGTATTCTATTAATTTTATATTACCCAACTTTAATATATTAGTTTTAATATATTCTTTTTCATCAGGTTCAGAACCCGTATCGGCAATAAAAATGTCAAATAGATTAGAGTTACAATTTTGGTAGAAAGATTTAATACAATTCTCCAACATCTCAACTTTTCCTTTGGTTGGGATTATTACCGCTACTTTACCAATATTTTTTATTGGTCGTTCTTTAATTTGAGGTATATAAATTTTTTCAGGTTTTAAATCTAACGGTAGTTTACTTCCCCATTTTTCCAAAAATTTTGATTTTGATGTAAAAAACTCATGATTGGGTTGACCCACAGATTCGTGAGTAATTTCAAAAGAAGATGTAACACCTATTTTAATACCATCCAAATAATTAGGAATACAAAAAGAATGGTCATAAAAATGAAATCTACCTATAGTCTCATCAAAATTATGTTTAATTTTTCTTTTATCAAAAGAAATAAAAAGACCATCAATTGTTACAACGGAAACTAAAAAAGGTAATTTCGGAGAATACCTACTTAACCATTTCTTTTGTCCTTGAGGTTGATGATAAACTTGCCCAACCATAGTCTCTTTCATTTTCTCCCAGTAAATTCCTGATTCAGGAAAATAACAACTACCTGCCTTTCCGATTATGCCGAAGTCTGAATTATTAGAATAATCTTCTAATAATTTTTTACCCCAATTTTTTTCTAATTTTATATCATTATGACAACATACAACAATATCATATATCGATTCATTAATTCCTTTGTTGTAAATTTCAGCTAAAGAATATTGGTTATGATTTAAATATTCTAAGATTTGAACGTCTTTAATACCAACACTTTTAACTAAATGTTCTTTAAATTTAAGATTATAATCTAAATCTTTATGAGTGGAATAAATTATTGTTATCATATACCAGTACTTCCAAATCCGTTATTACCTCTATCTTTTTCAGGAAGAACATTCCTTTCAACCAAGTCAACCCACTTACCATTAACCACAGGACATAAAACCGCTTGCGCAATTTTCATCCCCTTTTTAATTGTAAATGGTTCTTTATTTGTGTTAAAAAGTATAACTTTAACCTCACCCAAATACCCGCTATCAACTGTGCCAGGTGAATTAAGACACATTAACCCTTGATTAATCGCTAACCCACTTTTACTTCTAACTTGAATTTCATATCCGTCTTTGATGTCAAAAGATAATCCTGTTGGAATTAACGCTCTTCCTAAACCTACAATAGTAATTTCTTCTGTAGAGTATAAATCAAACCCTGAATCCGATTCATAATTATAGTATGGTGATGTTGAATCGTCATTAACTCTATAATATCCCAATTCTAATTTTCCAGTATGGTTAATCATGTCAGACTCAAGAGCTTTGATATCGACACCGTATTCATCATAGATAATATCAAAATCAATATCTTCTTTATTGTCGGATAAATAACTATTAAGTTTATCCAAGTCTTCTTTTAATTTGTTAAAATCAGGTTCTTTAATCATTTTAAATCTTTTAATTTTTTAATTATTTCTATTAATACATTAACATCTTTTTCGCAATACTCTGAAATTTTTTCCAAACTTTTTTCACGCCAATAATATTCATGAATATTTTCTCCCGTAACCTCCCCATTTTTTGGCGTCTCAATTCCAAGACAAGAGCATAATAAATCCAATGAACCTATAGAACTATATGACCCGTATTGCCATATCTCTTTGGTGTCAATCGCCTTAACCTCCCAAGGTTTTGTGTCGTATGAAGGTAATATTGATGGTGGTAAAATACCATTAATAATCATTCTTTTTGCAAGGACAGGAATATCAAAGTTTTTTAAATTATGCCCACAAAGAAAGAAATCTAATTTACCACATCTATCAAGTAATTTTTGAACACCGATTAAGATTTCTTTTTCGTCATGACCTGAAAATGTTTGTTTTTTAACATCACCATTATCCATTACAAACGCAACACTAACACAAATAATTTTTGAAAATTCAGGTACAAGACCTGAACGTTTAGAAAACATATCATTAATGTTTAATGAGGAATCTTCAGGAAATCTTTTTTGAAACCAATCGAAGTATTTTTCAAATCTGTTGGCTAATTCAGGTTTTGATTCACCACAAGAATTAAAATCTTTACATCCTCCGACAGTTTCAATATCGATAAATAAAATTTTTGTTATTGGAATTTTTATCATTTTACTAAAGTTTTATACCAATCTGCTCTATTCTTTGTAACATTTTTAAGATGATATGTATCTTTAACTGTTTCATATAATCTATTACCCATGTCTTCAATCATATTTGGATTTTGAATTAATTTCTTAATGTATTTGTTCCAATCACTATGATTTCTTGATTCTTCAACTAATAAAGCGTTACCATTAACAAAGTTACCATCTTTTAATGAATGTGTCAAGTCAATTGTATAAGGACCCACTTTTGAAGCTATTAATGCTTTTTTATAGAAACCTGCTTCAATAACTTTTAATTGAGATTTAACTCGGTTGAAAATATGATTTTTAATTGGGGCTAAAGATATGTCAAACTTTGAATAGTTTTTAGCGTAAGATGTTACAGGTAAAGTCCAAACTCTTCTATAAGGTATTGTTGTATCAGAAGTATACTCTTCTTGTTTAAATTCTAATAAGAAATTTTTATAGTTTTCATCAACAATTTTATAATTGTTTGTAAATATTTCTTCATATCTTGCCCAAACAGTTTCATGTGGTTTAATATCTCTTTTCTTTTGTTCCCCCGTTTCTTTATTAATTTCCGTTACAGTTCCTCTAAGGTCAAATCCACATACAACGTATTGAACTTTATCATTAAACTCTGAGTTTTTAGAAACCATACCATCTAATAACATTAAATCGTGTAAGTGAGAAGAACCTCCTAACCAACCAATTCTAATCTTATCTGAAGGTAGTGTTGGCTCTTTAAATTGAGGTTCATCAGGATTTATTGCATTTGGAAAAACCTCAACGTTTTTATTTAATTTTCTAATTTCATCCGCAAATACCCTTGTAGTTGTTGTAACATAACTAGCGGCTCTAAGATTGGCCATAATTTTTTGGTCAATCTTGTTTTGAACAATTATGCTATGTATCGGATGTTCTTTTGTTGGTAACCAATAGTCGTCCAAGTCTACAATAACGACAATTCCCATAGATTTTAAATGATTGATTAAATTAGGTACTTGGTCATAATCTTGACCAACACTTCTGTGAATATGGACTATCTGATATTTTTTCCAAAAATTTATATCATTCGCTTTTGGTTCATAATCAATATCCACATGAAAATCATCGGGATACATATTTTGTAACATTACATGAGGGTCTACTGAACGGAACTTCCCAACTCCTGTTTTGTCTGAAGGGATAACTAAAACATTAATTTTTGACATAATTTTATTTTCTTTTATAAGAGAAAATATAATATATTAAGTTGTTTAAATCAATGTTATTATTATAGATTTATAATTATTTTATGTTATAAGATTTTTTTCTAAAAACTCGGACAATTTGTCTAAATTAAATTTATCTAACATTTTTTGTTTCGTTATTTTTATTTTTTCTTCAAAAAAATTATAATTGTTGTAAACTTCCAATATTTTTTTTGAAGCGTCATCAATATCTGGCTCGGCCCAATTAGATTTATTGTTTAGTTCAAGATATGCGTTATGACTTGCATCAATCTTTGTAAGATTATAATTAACTAATTGACAATTTTCGTCACAAAAGTCTAAATTACCTGAAAAATTTGTGCAAACAACAGGAATTTCTAAATTTATTGCCTCCATCATTGTTAACCCTAAACCTTCTGAACGATGTAAAGAAATATATAAATCAGCACTGTTAAATAAATCTGAAATTGATTCTCTATCTAATGTTTTATTAATTAAGATAATTCTATCATCTTTAAACTCGTTATGATTAATAAAATCATTGTCATTACAATTATGAGTTTTAATAATTAAAACAACGTTTTCATCATTATGAAACGTTTTTTTAAATGACTTAATTGTCGCAAAAGGATTTTTTCTACTAACATCACTACCGTAATCAAATGAAAATAGACAAACAAATTTACCATCAAACCCTAATTTTTTTTTAATATTATCTTTATTTTTTTTATCAAAAAAATCTGTAGGTATATTTAAAGTTTTTATGTTTTTGTTTAAAATATTTCTTTTAAAAGAATCTTCACAAAATTTGGAGATTGTCCAAATTTCATCAAATATTTTAGATTCTTTAATCCAAGTATCCGGAACATCGGGTAGTTCCCATGCCCATAATACAATATTATATTTATCTTTAATATAATTTTCACCAACAAGGTTTAAAAACTTTGTCTCAGGATTACATATTATTAAATTACTATTGAAATAATTAAATTCTTCATTTAACATATAATTTTTATCGTTAAATGAATTTGGGAGATTTATATTAAAAGGTATTTTAGATTTTTTAAGTGATTTTATCACACTTCTCATGATTTGACCTAATCCGCTATCAGTATTTCCATATCCATATAGATTAACACCTTTAAACTTTTTTAAAAATCTTTCAAAAAGATTATCATCAAAAAAACTATCGACAAATGGTTGATGACACCCAAAAGTATCATCATAAAATTCGTGTTCAAAAGAAAATTTTTTACAAATTTCAACATTAGGTATATTATATTTATTTATTTTTCTAATAAAATATGAAAAAAACAAATCTTCGTAGTTTTGGTCGATGTCCGATGGTTTAACACTAAATGAATTATAATTTTTTATAATTTCAATCATAGCGTTTACCGACCTTAAACTTAATCCTCCATTACCAAAATAAACATCAAAATCTAAATTATAGTCTTTTTTTATTGAGTCGGAATGTGCAGATGGTCCCCAAGGAGCACCAATATAATCCCATTCTAAAAAAGAGTTGTCAAATTCTTTAAAAATAAAAGTGTCTGATTGATAAATTAATACTTTCTCACAAGAAATTTTTTCCCAAAATTCCAAACTTAATAGAAGATTATTATATGAATTTCTATCTATTTTTTTGTTTTCTAAATTAATGATTTCAATATTAGGTGATATTTCTTTTTTTAAATTTTTAATTTCATTAAAATTATTGTTTCCGCAAAAAATAATATGACCCCACCCGTCACCCAACTTTTGTATAGTATTTTTTATTGTGAATTCAATCTGTTTGTTCCATCTAGTTTCAACTATTACAGATTTATTTTTAGAATTTTCAGATATTTTAGGGAAATTAGGTTCTAAATAACCTAATAATTTTTCACATAAATTATTAAATATTTTAATTTTATTCTCTTTATTTTTTAAAGATAACCATTTTTCATTTTTTTTATACAATCTATTTTCTTTACGTCCATAATTAAGATAATGGTGAGTAACTCTTTCTTTTGTTATTATCCCCGCTTTTTTTAAATCAGGATTATATTTCAAATATAATTTCCAATCAAAGTCTTCAGGTAAAGTTTTATAATTATCCATAATGTAAAATTTAATTTTTTAATGAAAAAAATAAATAAAAAATCCCCACCTTTTTATGTGAGGATTAAGATAGATTAATTAATCTTTTTATTGAACTTTTTTAATCTTAGTTAACTTACCTTCAAAAATATGTTTGCCAACTCTAAATGTAAAAACTTCATTTGATTTGGAAGTCGACTCCACCAATAAACCGTTTTCAGATAATACCTCTTCAATAGTTTCTCTAACAATTAATTTAATGGTACTAACATCTAATCCGACAGACTGTTGTTGTACTTGAGGTTTTGGTTGTGATTGACCAATTTGTTTCCCTGAAGCGTCTGTATTCATTAATCTAGCGGCCTTTTCGACTATATCAGTTGATATTGTAGGACCTGACATAGAATTTGGTTGAGATATTGGATGTTCAATCATTAATCTTTTAATCTCGTCCGGTAATTTTGAAGATAGCACTCTATCTTTTGTCATTTCTTGTGGAGGTCTTTGTTGAGGTATCGATGCTTCTTGTAGATATTCTTGAGGTAAAGAATATTTTGCCATTGGTGTTGAAAATTCTTGTACTTCAGGTACATTACCATTCATTGGCATTGAGTCCGCGCCAGCTCTCGGCATTTGTTTATGTTTATCCATTATTTGTTTGGATATCATTAATTTTGCTATTAAATCATTTTCTGTTTTCATGCTAAATATTCTTCTTCGTTATCATCAAATTTTGCGTTTATTATAACATTAACCATTCCTTTATCTCCGGCCAAATTGTAACCGGGTTTAACATCGTTAAATTTTTCGCCAGATGGTCTAAAAGATAATATCTTATCGACTCTAAATAATCTCCATCCTGGTAACGGTTGTTTTCCTTTATAACCTGTATGAGACGCTCCTTTTGAATCCCACGCTCTTAATACTGGGTTATCGGATTTACTATAACCAAAACATACGGGTTCAATTTCTCTTAATCCTCTACCTCCTGGTTCGTCTCCATCATAGTATATAATTATCTTATCTTTTTTCTTAATTGCATCAACAATAGAATCAATTGACGCTACTTCTAAGATAAGAGATTTTGCTATGTTGTAAAGTTTCATTACGCGCTTGGTGTAGTGTAAGGATTATTTGGTTTGTAATTGTTTAAAACAACTTCAGCCTTTCTTTCAAGAATATCCTGAATAGCTCCGGCCTCTTGATTATAAACATCTAAAAAATTACCCGTACCTTTTCCTTGGTCATCACCGTCAGCTAATGCGTCAGGATTTACTGAGGAATATTGATTGGTATTTTTAAAATCATTTTTCGGAAATAATTTCGCTCTTTCCGCATCTGCGATTTCGCTCAACTTATTTTTAGGTTGTTCAAAATTTAAAGGTTCTTGTGTTGGCATATTAAATTATTTTTTTGATTAAATTATTTATTCTTTTTACGTCTTCAGTGATTTTTAAATCATCTATACTACTACCGTGTTCTTTTGAGGGTCTGTTCATGCTTGATAGGTCTTTGTTTTTTTCGTGTGGAGCGATATATTGATTAGGTAAAACCGGTGATTTTACTTTTTTACCCAACTCGACCTCATCTCTCATACTACCCAAAGTTCTGTCAACCCATCCTTTAACATAATGACCTCCATTTAAAATAAATGGTAATTCATTTTCGTGACCATTAAAAGAATCAAACCAATTTTTCATTCTTTTAAGTTGTTGATATGTTGTGTGCCGAGAATCTCTTAGTTCTTTATTTCTTTTATATCCTTCAGTATTTTCATCAGCATTTTTCGCAGCATCAAAACATTGTTGTAAATATCCAACAACGTCTTCAGGTAATTCAACTCTCTCTCCGTATAAATCTTTATTCATCGGTATTTAAAGCTTTGATTAATTGATTAAGACTAATACCTTCTTTTTCGGCAATTTTTTTAATTGATTGTAAATTCTTAACTAATATTTTACTAATTGTTTTATCTTCTTTACTTACAACATCAGAGTCTCCTTTTGATTTTTTGGTTAGTATATCCTCAACCATTTTAATCATTTTTTGTTTTTGAGCCTCTTCGATACTATCTTTTTCTGTTAATCTTTGTTTCAATTTACCTTTTCTTTTTTTAGCCTTAGGTAATTTACCCAATTGTTTAGTTCTTTTAACTCTTTCTTCAGGGTCATCAATACCCATGTTTTTTAAAGTTTTTAAAGTTTCACTAAAGTCTTTATCCACAGTTTCTTCATATCCAAAAGCGTCCGAAAAATCAATTTCAGAAACAACATTATCTTTCTTATCTTTACTTTCACCCCAATATACACGATATCCTCTTGTTACAGGGTCGTTAGAAATTCTAGCGGTAACAATTGTTTGGTCCATAGTTTTCTTTGGAGCGAGTGTCATGTTATATAATGGAGTTTTTGAACCCAATAACCCACCGTCAGAATCGATTAATTCATCAATTTCTCCACCGTTTTCAACATTATCTAATTCTTTGTCTAAATCTTTTTTTGTGGGTTTATTCTTACCTTTTAAAAATTTGTTAACTATGGTTTTAACTTTTTTTTCATCCTTCTTATCAAATTCTTTTTTTGTTACTTTTTTCCTTGATTCTAATAAAGTATCAGCCACAGAATAGTATAATGAAATGGTATCTCCATTGTCCTTCATAAAGAAATGACAATTATTATAAAAATATTCTTTGTTATAACTAATCATATTATTTTTTATAAATAAATACTTCGCTTTAATGTATTTATCATAAAAAAGATGTCAAGTCAAAATATTAATCAATATGTTTATAACAATTTGTTTCCTAAGTTGTCATTAGACACTCAAGACATGTCTTTAACTTCGGATGAATTGGAGTTTAATCAGGAGGTTGTTTTTTCGCCATATTTGATTGCTCAAACATACGGGAACAAATTACCTTTTTATTTTGATACTAATAATAGTGTAACAACACAAAATTTAACTTTAATATATAAAAACTATAATCCAAATAATATATTTGTTTCACAAAACTACTATAATCCCGATGAAAAAGATTTAACTTGTTTTACTTCTTCAACATCCTGTGATATTGGTTTAACGGGAACTGACAATGGTTTAGTTACAGGTTTAACCGCTCAGACAATTACATTTACAAATGGACTTTTTTCTGATAGTTTAAAATTCGACAGATTACATTTTGATAGAAGATTTAAAATGTTTCAGGTGACAGGTTACACAAGTTCACCCAATATTACGTTTTCAGGATTCAATAAAACAATACTATATGAAGTTGTAAGTAAAAACTCTCCATTTGAGGGTAGATATGAGGAGCTTTACGGAGGATTTTATCAAGGGTTTTATAAATTATTTGGTTACGATTATGATATTTTTCCAGAAAGGATGAATAAAGGTTGGTCAGTTGAAATGATACTTAAGCCAAGATTTATTAATGAATTTTATCCCGAACCAAATGAAACAACATTAAATAATATTTACCCAAATAATAAAAACACATTCTTTTATTTTGGAACCAGAGCAGAAAACAAATTTTATCATCACGCGGATAAAACTCCAAATTGTTTTACAGGTTATACGAGAGTAACTTCAGAATTAACCGGCTTAACAACATGTGCTTGTTGTAATAAAATAATTACAAATAGTAGATGTATATACGTTTATCCACCAAGGTCTAAAGATAATGTTCACGACCCTCATGTTAATTATGGTTGTGATAGATGTAACGGTAATAAAGATATTAGTACTAGTTGTGGTTGTGGATGTAACGAAATTGCGTGCGAAACTTGTGGGTGGGAATGTCAATACCATAATTGTGAATCAATTATTTATCCAACTCCAACACCAACTCCTACCCCAACACCAACACCAAATAATTGTGTTGTGACTCCCCAATGTACACCTACTTGTACGGACTGTTCGGGATGTACTAATTGTTCTGATTGTGCGGTAACAGGATTTACCTCTATAGAAGATACTTGTGAAAAAGACCCATTATATGATAGTATGTCAAATGCGTTTTCACTTAAACTTTGTGGAGACATTAAAAATCCACAAATAGGTGTTAGATTTTTAAGATTTACAGGTGAATGTGTTACTACAGGAAGTTGCGAAACAACTGGGAAAACATGGAGCACGGGTTATACAATAACAGAATACTGTACTCCACCAATCTATCCTAGATGTGAAAAAGAAAACCCAAATTGGTTAAATGAAGAACATTGGTTTCAAATTAATGTTGTTTGGGAAAGGTATTCTTTTTGGGATAAATGTGATTTAAATTATAAAGGTGGATTGGGGGATATTACAAAAACCGCTTTTTTAAACTCATTAGCGAATAATTCGGTGTCGTTAATCGCTCCACCATATACAAATGGACAAGAAGAATCGTTACAGATAACACTAACAAATTTAAATAAAAAATGGTTAGAAGAGAAAAAATATAGAAATGGAAGATTAAAATTTTATGTTAATGGAAAATTACATTATACGGTTGAGAATTTTGAGGAAATAATTCCAAGAGCATTAAATACGGATAAAGAAAAACAAGTCGGAGTTCCGTTTAACGTATCTTGGGGTGGAGGGACTCAAGGGTTAAGAGAAAATTTAATTTTCTCATCTACGACATTACCAAACGGACCATACATACAAGACCCTGAGTTATTTCCAAATAATGTTTTATCGGCAACAACTCTTAGTGGTTTAAACACCAATATTTTAATTGAACAAAATTTTGCAGGTACTTTTGAGGGAGCAATATCCCAATTCAGAATGTATGTAACCCCTATGTCATCACCAGAGGTTAAACATAATTTTAATATTCTAAAAAATACATTTAGAATGTTTAACCCTGATTGTCCAGATTGCTCAACAATAAAATGCGTAGATGATTTTACATATGAAATAGAAGACGTTACAACCACTACAACAACAATAATTCCAACAACTCCATATGGTTTAGGTAGAGAATTAAAAATTGATGAAAGAGATAAAAAGTATTTAATAGAGAATAAATTAACTTTACCAAAAACCACGGTAACTCAAATGTATTGGGATGATAATGGGTGGTGGGGGAACCAAGGTAATACTCCTCAATGCGTTGGGTATTCTTGGGCTCATTTTATTGATGACGGTCCTATAAAACACTCAGGACCTAAACCAAACACAAATCCAACTTTAATATATAGAGAAGCTCAAAAAATTGATGAGTGGATGGGAGAAAATTATGATGGAACTTCGGTTAGAGCTGGAGCAAAATATTTAAAAAGTCAAAATAAGATTAGTTCTTATTTATGGGCATATAATTTAGATACATTAATTAAAACCGTATTAACTCAAGGACCTGTTGTTGTTGGGACAAATTGGTATAATGGAATGTTTTATCCTGATAAAAATGGTTTAATAAAAATATCAGGTAGAATTATGGGTGGTCATGCTTACGTAATTAATGGTATCGATACAAAAAAACAACTATTTAGAATTAAGAATAGTTGGGGTCGTTCATGGGGAGTTAAAGGTAGTGCGTTTATAAGTTTTGCTAACATGCAAAGATTAATTAATGAAAACGGTGAGATTTGTTTAGCGGTAGAAAATAAGTTTTAAGTATGAGTCAAAGTATTACAATAAAAAGTATTAATTATGAAGGTGAAATTGCAAACATCATTTTTAAACCTGCGGACGAATTAATTGCAATAAATTTAGGTAATCAAGTTTTACCTTTTATTTTCCAACCTTATTTGTTAGAACCACCAAGAACTGTTTATGGTACATATACAATTCTAGTTTTAGAATCTGATTGTCCTACTATTTTAAATGTACCAAAACCAACACCAACTCCTACACCAACAAATACTCCCACAAAAACACCTACACCAACACCAACTGCTACCCCAAGTCCAACGCCTACATACAACCCTTGTAATATACCTTCACCAACAAGAACGCCGACACCAACTAAAACTCCAACCCCAACCAATACTCCAACCCCATCAGTTACAAAAACTCCTTGTTACACACCAACCCCAACAAATACCTCAACTCCAACTCCTACCCCAACTCCTGTTTATTTTGCATACTTATTTATTGAACCAATTAGTGGTTCAACAAGTATTGGTCAATGGATGTTTGATTCAGGGTCTAATTTCTATGGATTTACAAATACATCTCAACCAACTCAAAACCAAACAATATTTAATTCCGACTTAAACAGATATGTTGATTTTACAGGATGGACTAACGGAGAATTTCCATCAATTATTAAACAAACCGTACCTCAAATAAGTGGTGGGGTTGATTCATTTGGAAATGCCAAAGTTAAATATAATTTCTTAACAACTCATGTGGTAGAGAATAGTATTGGAAGTAAAGCTTGGTATACTTGGATTATACCTACATCTTTAACTAATAACGAAACTCAAGTATTAATTGATGTTAATACCGCAGATAACCCTAATTTGTTTACAACAGTTGCTACTGAAGGAACGATAAACTCATATACATTTACATATACAGGGTCAACAATCCCTAATACAACTTATAAAGTTTATACAACTTTCCCAAATACAATATTCCAAATAACCGACTCTCAAAATATTTATTTCAGAGGTAATGCAACATCACCATAAGTATGAGTTTTAACTATAAGAACCCAATAACTCCGTTATATTCTTTAGGGAATATTAGTGTCAAAAGAGATAACGTTTTTGGTACTAATTTTAGTGTGCTATCAACTGGTGGTTTTATGGAGGTTTATGATATTGATGACCTTTATTTTACAATACCTCCATCTACGGTGGGTCTTGTAGAGTACACTGGAAATACGATACCAATACAATTAAATGTTAGTAATGGTTCTCTATTTTCATTTAATGTATTAACTTTAAATTCAGACAATATATCTTCAGGTAGAAGAAGAATTGGTATGTTGGCGTATGTTATTAATCAAGACCAAGTATATCAATTTCAAATACCAAATTATTATAATTTATGGACGGCAGCAACCGCAACAGGAGCGGTAGGTCCTGGTGGTCCAACGGCAGTATTTTCTGATTTTGGAACAACAATAAAAAGTAATACTCAAGTAGGTATTAATTTTATTTCCGCTTGGACGGCAAATACAATTGAGGGTATTAGTGGAGAAACATTTACAACCGCAAATTGGAAAAAATTTAATCCATCTGCAACTATCACCGCAACTTGTTACAATCAAATAATTACTAAAGAATTAATAGGTTGTGATTTATCAGGTATAACATTATCTTCAGATATTACTCCAAACTCAGATAACACTATAAATTTGGGAACGGGTATTAAAAGATTTAGAAACATAAATACCGTTAGTGGAACAAGTACTTATTGGTCATCGACAGTTAAAGTTATAACTCCCGAGATTGATTTAGGTTTAGATTCTTCGGGTAATACAAGAACAATAACCGCCGATAGCTCAATAATACAATATGATATTTTAAACGGTGGAAATTTTTAAAAAAAAATAAACGATATATTTATAAAGTAAAAAATAATGGCAACAAGACAAACACGGTTAATAACCAAAAACTCGTTAACATCAAATCAACCTCTATCGGGGGCAACCGCATTAAAAGGTGAAGCGGTAGTAAACTTATTTGACGGTATACTATATTACTCAGGCGCGAGCGGAGGAGGATTTGTATCATCGGATAATCCAACATCAGGCTTTTTTGAGGTGGGTTCAAACCTATATCAATTAAAAATTAGAGATAAAATAACATCTTATAGCGGAGTAACCAATTTATCAGGTCAATTCCTTTCAGGCACATCAACAGGATTTGTTTTAGCTCCAATATCTTCTATTCAGGGTGTTGATAGACATGTTACGGGTTTTACTTACGACCCAAATACAAATTCGTTCACAATAACTCAAAGTGAAGGAGGTCCTACAAAAACCGCTTCATTTGACTCAGTGTCAGGGTTAACTATTAACGGTAATTTGACTGTAACAGGAAATACTGTATTATCTTCAATTACTGGTGGTAGTACAACAATTAATGGTAATTTAACTGTAACAGGAAATACTAATTTAAGTGGTACAACTTTATATGACGAAACTGTTTCGGGGACAAATCCTCTAGAAATTATAAATTTAAATTATTTAACGGGATACGTACAAACCACTGATGTTTATGTAACCGGCGCAACTTACACACCCGCAACAAATGATACGGATTATACAAGTTGGTTATTACAATATCACGGTACTCCAATAGGAAGTCCTCACTCTTTCTCAGGTGAGAACACATTTGTAACTGGTGGTACTTATAGTTTAGGAACAATTACCTTTAACTATAACGATAGTGGTAAACCCGCTTTTACAGTAACAGGTATTGACGGAACTGATACATACGTAACAGGAGGTACAATATCAACATACCCTTCAACAAGTAATATTACAGGTCAAACTCAATTATCTTATAATAATCCTGAGGCTGGAGGTCCTTATTATTTACCTTATAGTGATGTATTTGTAACAGGTTTTACTTACTCTAATAACACATTTACAATTAAAGATAATAGTGGTAACACTTATTCTGATGTTATTAATACCGTTACAGGTTTAACTGTTAATGGTAATTTAACGGTAACAGGTTTAGGTACTAATAGAGTTGTTTATACAACAACAGGTGGTTTATTAACAACTGAAAGTAATTTTGGATATAATGATGGAACAGATACTTTATCGGTTCAAAACATTGATGCGAGTGGAGATGTTACAGTCCAAGGTTCATTAACGGTTTTCGGACCTAGTATATCCGCATTTACTACTAACTTATATGTTGAAGACCCTAACATTTATTTGAACTATAACCCAACAGGTTCTACAACTGTAACTTCAGTTAATGCCGGTTTTACAATTCAAGATGGTAATGGAGTTTCTAGTGGAGATGTTAATTTTGATATTATTAGATTACAAAATTTAACAGGATTAACATCAAACAATGTTCCAAATGTTTCAGAATATACCTCCCCAACAGGGTATTCTAATAGAGGTTGGATAACTCAATTAAATGATATCGTTATTAGAAGTACTGATGTCACCGATGAAATAACTCCGCCATCATCAATTAATGGTGTTAGGGTATTGGCAGAATTTGACGTACTCGATGGGGGTCAATATTGATGCAATAACTTTATATTTAAAAAAGGGAAGAATTTACTTCCCTTTTTTATTTTATACATATTTATTAAGTGAGGTTATATAACCTAATAACGTGACTCTATATAGAGATTTTTAATGGCGAATAGAAAAACAACCTTTCTTTTAAGAAGGTCAAATGTTATTGATAAGATACCTGATTTAACAGGTCTTACAATTGGTGAATTAGCGGTTAACACTGCCGATGCAAAACTTTACACAATATATACAAGTGGAACAACTGGTGCTACTGAAGTTAGACAAATTGGTTGGGATAGACTATCAATAATTTCAGGAGGCACCGTTTCAGGTAATACTATATTCACTTCGGGAGTCACGGGAAATTCATTTAATATATTTTCAACACCTGTAAATAATAATACAAACTCACAAATTTTAACAAGAAATTCCACAACTGGTAATGTTGAATATAGGACCCTTTCAAGTATAACAGGTGATTACTTACCATTATCAGGAGGTACTGTAACGGGAGGAGTGGTATTTACTTCGGGTATTACGGCAAATACTATATCTAATGTTCAGTATATAGATTTTAATAAAACCGCCAGTACGACTCATGTTGAGGGTAGAGTTCATTGGAATAATGATATTAAAAGTTTGGAGATTGATACCGAAAATCCTGAAGTTCAATTAGAAGTTGGTCATGAATTAGTTCTTAGAGTTGTTAATAAAACCGGAGCTGACATCCCAAAAGGAAGAGCGGTTTATATAGATGGTGAACAAGGTCAAAGACCAACAATTAGATTAGCGAGTTTTACTGCTGATACTACGTCTGCGTCGGTAGTTGGTTTAACAATGGCACAAATAAGTAACAATAATAATGGATATGTTATTTTAAATGGTTTGTTAGTCGGAAGTATTTCTGAACCGTTAGATACAAGTTCATATAGTGCGGGAACACCATTATATCTTTTAACCGGAGGAACATTAACAGATATAAAACCTCAAGCTCCTGACCACGATGTTAGAATTGGTAAGGTAGTTGTTTCAAACTCAACAACAGGTTCAATATATGTTCAGATTCAAAATGGATATGAACTAGATGAACTACACGATGTTAGAATAACAAATAAAACAACCGGAGACCTTATTACATTAAGCGCGTATAACGGAACTGATGTTTGGGTTAATTCAAAAACATTAAATGGTGATTATACAATTAATGGTAATTTAACGGTAACCGGAAACACTAATTTAGGGGCGGTTTCCGCAACAACATTTAGCGGTGATGGTAGCGGACTTACAAATGTAACCTCAACAAATCCATCATCAAAATTATTTAATTATTATAACTTTATATAAAAAAAACAAAAAAATGATGACATATACTGCACCAGATGGACACATAATTGAATCTGTCCCTTATCCTCAAGAAACAACTTATAGTTGTCAATGTTCTATAACAGAATATTATAACGGTATTTATTATAGTGACGAAATAAAAGGAGCCACTACTCAAATAGGAATACAAGGTATTCATATCACAAGAACGGTTGATAATGGTAATATGACTATTAAAATTATTGAATTCAGTGAACAAGAATTAATTAATTACATAAATGATAATACTTTAATATAATGGCAGCAAACACCAATCCAATATTTATAATGCAAGGTAATTTTACAGTAGGTAGAATTGCCGCGGCAAATACCGCTTCTGACGGAAGTGGAGCTTTAGTAACAATAGTAACAGGTCAAACGGACGGTACCCGTGTAGATGGAGTTAGATTTATAAATTCTCAAGCAACTGCGGCCCTATCCGGAGCTAAAGTTTGGAGAATATTTTTATCCGATACGACAGGTTCTAATTTTAGAATTATAGGTGAAGTTAGTGTTTTAGCTGCCACCAGGTCAACCACTGCGATAGGTCAAACGGCAATTTACACTTTCGACCAACCAATTATTATGAAATCAGGACAAATTATGTCTGTATGTCAGTCTGTTTATGCGGGCGTTCAAGACCAAACAGATGCTTGTGCTTTTGCGGGAGATTATTAAAATAGTTAAACATAAAAAAGTATGAAACCAGTATTTTGTCCTAGATGTCATAAAAGAATTATTCCACCTAAATTTTTAATAAATGGTGGTGCGAGCATACAAGGTAATATAAAAATAAAATGTAGTGACCCAAAATGTAAGGGTGAGGTAATTATTAAGTCAAAAGTTAGTTAATGGCGGCAAGAACTGTATCAAATACTGGCGGTAATTGGAATGCAACAACAACTTGGGTTGGGGGAGTGGTTCCAATTGCGGGAGACACCGTTGATTTTACTCCAACATCAGGGAATTTAACTGTAAATGTTTCAACTGCATCATTAGCGGGAATAAATTTTACTAATTATGTTGGGACTATCACATTTAACAATAATATAAATGTTAACACATCCGTTAATTTAGGTACCGGTGGATATACTCAAGCAGGTGCTAGCGGATTGGTTATAAATGGAACTACTACAATAACATCAAATGGTGTTACTTGGAGTAGAACATTAAGTTTTTCAACGGGAACCCAAACATTATCAGATAATTTAAGTGTTACAGGAACTGTTACTTTTAATGGTGCAGTAACAGTAAACTCTAACACTTTTAATATAGGCGGAAATTTAACTATAAATGGAACAACGTCAGGCACTTCAACAATAATATTTAATGGGACAGGAGCACAAACTTGGACACATGGTTCTGCTATTTATTTATCAAATAATCTAACAATAAATAAAGCAAGTGGAACTTTAACAATAGGTAGTTTAGCTTTACCAAATGTTTATTATCAAACAGGAACTTTAACATATAATAATATTGGAGGAACAGTTGATACAACAACTAATAGTTCTACTTTAAACATAGGAGCTTCAACTACTCTAAATACAAATGGAATTACTTGGAACAATTTTACGGTACTTGGAACAAACCCGACAATAACATTATTAAGTAATGTAAATATAACAGGTACTTTAACTTTTGCTCTTACTTCAGGAACATTAAATTTTACAACTGGTGGTAATTTATTTAATGCTACAGGTAATTTAAGTGTAGTATCAGGAGCAATAAATTTACCAAATGATTTATATGTGGTCAATGCGACATTAGGTGTTACAACGGCAAACCCTACTATAAATTTAAACACCATTTATATATCGGGAAATTTAACAACAACAAGTAGTGGAGATTGTCTTGGAACAACTAATGTGGTATTAAATGGAACCGGAACTTGGAGTAACTCGTCATCAGGTATAATAACAAATAATCTAACAATAGATACTTTAGGTACAATAACAATTTCAGGAATTGTAAGATATGGGGCAAGAACTTTAACTCATTTGTCAGGAAATGTGATAACCGATGATAGTACTTTATTTTTAGGTTTTAATAACTCAGCTGGAACTCAAATTAATACCCCTTATATAACTTGGTTTAATTTAACAATTACCGGCTCAACAACAACAACAACATTATTAAATAATGTGTATGTTAGTAATGTATTATCTTTTAATATTTCAGGTGCAAATTCGGTAAACGGATATTCTATTTACACAAGTAGTTTTAATTACATAAATTTTGGTACACTGGGAGGTACAACATTTATAATTTTTAATGGTAATGGTACTTGGAGAAATAATACATTAAGAAATATATCATTAAGAACTATAATTGATTGTATAAGTTTAGAATTAATAGGAGACCCATATTTTAATGGTTCATCTATCACTTATTTAAAAGGTAAAATAAAATCAGACAACGGAACTCTTAATTTTAATGGTAATTCAACGGTTAACAATTTTAATAAAGTAGTTTTAAATAATGTATTAATAACGGCAGGTGTTACATTAACTATGAATGAGTTTTTTTGTGGTTCTCCAGAAGTTCAAACAAATGTTGAATCTACAACAACATCTAACTACACAATAGCATTTACTGATAATTTTGAGAAGATAACAAAATTTGTTAATTTAACTAATTGTACTTTATCAAAACCTCAACAATTATTGATGCTAACTAATACAAAAAAGAGTTCTACTAACGTGAGAGGAATAAGATACGGTAATCAATCCCCTAACGGAGTTGCTAAAGGAAAACCTAGCGTTACTAACACATTAACACCGGGTTTAGGTTCATTTTTGGTTTCAGAACCTATTTATAATTAATGCAAATAATAGAAATAACAGGAGCAACAGGGGCAGGACCTTATGATGTTTATCTTTGTGATATAACATTAACCTATTGTTTTTTAATATCAGGTTCAACAACAATACCACCGACCGTCTCATTTGAATTACCATCGTCATTACCAAACCCTTTTCCTCCGCCGGCAAATATATCTTTTACAGGCGCAGATTCAGTTATTGTTAAATTGGTAGATACATCAAGTGGATGTGAGAAAT
>Ga0315902_10000592_pt1 | contig 60845 bp, 47 predicted proteins | sample LakEriMetagenome_9_FD_203523 | JGI IMG/M metagenome (GOLD analysis project Ga0315902, IMG submission 203523) | Freshwater fungal communities from buoy surface, Lake Erie, Ohio, United States - Buoy 12 MA117 | ecosystem: Environmental > Aquatic > Freshwater > Lake > Lake biofilm | place: USA... | reverse complement strand
AGCAACTGGAACTCTTCGAAACACTCAACCTGCCAAAGCCAGCCTGACAGCACTCTTGTTGTAACATTTCTGGCCATTCCGCCTGAATGAAATCAGACACTTATCGGTCTTGTTGATGAACTTGAGACGTCCGCCCGGGGTCATTCTGTCGGTTCGAACCAAGTCGACATGCGATTGGATCTGCACATTTGCCTCCGGTCAAGTATCGCACTTGGCATTCTTCGCCGATGGCCACCGCCCCCCGGATCAGGTCGTGCCGGGGATGCTGTAACGGGCGATCCGCCCGGACCGGAAGGGCCACCCCCGGGCCTGCCTGCAGGCCCCTTACCCCCGTCAGGGCCGCTGCCGGGGCGAAGCGCTGCGGTCCCTGTCCCGGAAAGGGCCGCGACGGGGCAGATCAGGCCTTGGCCCGTTCCACATAGGAATGATCCTCGGTCGAGATCACCACGCGGGTGCCCGCACCGATATGGGGCGGCACCATCACCCGGATACCGTTTGAACAGATCGCCGGCTTGTAGGACGAAGACGCGGTCTGTCCCTTGACCACCGGCTCGGTCTCGATGATCTCGACGGTCACCTTCTGCGGCAGTTCAATGGCAATCGCCACCCCTTCGAACGTCTTGAGAGAAACCTTGATCCCGTCGGTCAGGAAGACCTTGTCATCCCCCACCACATCGGGCGATACGGTGATCTGTTCGAAGGTGTTCGGTTCCATGAAATGGAAGCCTTCGCCATCCTCATACAGAAAATCATAATCGCGGTCGTCCACCGTCGCCTTTTCGACCATCTCGGTCGTGCGCCAGCGTTCCGAAACCTTCACCCCGTCCGAGATGCGGCGCATGTCGATGCTGGTGGTGGGCGTGCCCTTGCCGGGGTGGAAATTCTCGGCCGTCAGAACGACGTAAAGCTTGCCGTCCAGATCGACGACATTTCCCTTGCGCAGGCTTGAGGCGATGACTTTCACGAAAGCTTCCTTGTGGTTGGCTGGCCCGCGCCGTAATGACGGCAGGCCGTTGCGCCGCCTCTAGCGCATCCGCGCAGGAATCGCCAGCCGAAAGCGGACCGTCCCGCCATGACCCGAACGCCCCGATCAACCCCCTGGTGGGACACAGCCCGCCACGCCGACCGCCGCCCGGCCCTGCTGGCGCGCAACCGCATTCAGGCTGCAATCCGCACCTGGTTCGCAGGCCAGGACTTTGTCGAGGTCGATCCTTGCGCGCTTCAGGTCAGCCCGGGGAACGAGGCGCATCTGCACGGCTTTGCCACCGCCGCCATCGGCAATGACGGCGTGGCGCATCCGATGTTCCTGCACACCTCGCCCGAATTCGCGATGAAGAAGCTGCTGGCGGCGGGCGAGACGCAGATCTTCGCCTTCTCCCATGTCTGGCGCAACCGCGAACGCGGGCCGCTGCACAGCCCGGAATTCACCATGCTGGAATGGTACCGCGCCCATGCCACTTATGACCGGCTGATGGGGGATTGCGCCCTGCTTCTGCGCCTTGCGGTTCAGGCGGCGGGCAGCGGCCTTTTGCGCTGCCGCGACCGGACCTGCGATCCGGCGCTGGAGCCGGAGCGTCTTGGCGTGGCAGAGGCCTTTCAGCGCCATGCGGGGATCGATCTGCTGGCGACGATGGACGCAAACGGCACAACCGATGCCGGGGCGCTGGCCGCGGCGCTGCGCCGTCAGGGCATCCGCACCGCGCCGGATGACAGCTGGTCCGACATGCTGTCGCGCGTGCTGGTGGACCGGGTGGAACCCCGTCTGGGCCAGGGGCGCATGACCGTGCTGGACCGCTACCCGGCGGCCGAAGCCGCCCTGGCGCGCCGGGTACCGCAAGATGCCCGCCTGGCAGAACGCTTTGAACTTTATGCCTGCGGGGTGGAACTTGCCAACGGCTTTGGCGAATTGACCGACCCGGCCGAACAGCGGCGCCGCTTTGCACTGGAGATGGACGAAAAACAGCGCCTTTACGGCGAACGCTATCCGCTGGACGAGGATTTTCTGGCGGCCCTTGCCCGGATGCCGCCGGCCAGCGGCATTGCCCTTGGCTTTGACCGCCTGGTGATGCTGGCGACGGGTGCCCCGCGCATTGACGATGTGCTCTGGGCCCCGGTTGCGGACCCGTCCGGTCAGACCTGATAGAATTCGCGGTACCAGGCGACAAAGCGGCGCACGCCTTCGGTGATGTCCGTCCGGGGCAGGGGGCCGGCAAGATCGCGGATCAGGGTGGCATCGGCCCAGGTCGCGGGCACATCGCCCGGCTGCATCGGCATCATTCGCCGTGTCGCGCCTTCGCCCAGGGCTGCCTCGATTGCCTCGACAAAGTCCAGAAGGCGCACCGGCGCACCATTGCCGATGTTGACAACCCGCCAGGGGGCCACCGGCGAAAGGCTGTCCGCCTCTCCCACCGGCACGGTGCCCGGAACCACACCGATCAGCCGCACGATGCCCTCGATCAGATCATCGACATAGGTAAAGTCGCGCAGCATCTCGCCCTGGTTGTAAACCTCGATCGGCTGGCCCGCCAGAATCGCGCGGGTGAACTTGAACAGGGCCATATCCGGGCGGCCCCAGGGGCCGTAGACCGTGAAGAAACGGAAAACCGTCGTCGGGATGCCATAAAGATGCGCATAGGAATGCGACATGGCTTCGCCCGCCTTCTTGGTGGCGGCGTAAAACGACATCTGGTGATCGGCCCGGTGCGTTTCGGCATAGGGCATGACCGGATTCGCCCCGTAGACCGAAGAGGTTGAGGCAATCAGCAGATGCCCCGGCACCAGCGCCCGAGCCGCCTCCAACACCTCGAAGGTGCCCGCCAGATTGGCCGTCACATAGTCGCGCGGTGCATCAATGGAATGCCGCACCCCGGCCTGCGCCGCCAGATGAATGACCGCATCGGGCCGCACCCCATCCATCAGCGCCGCCATCCGGCCCGGTTCCTCGACCAGCCCGGTCACAGCGCGGAACCCCTCGCTTTGTGCCAGCATCGCGTGCCGCCGCTCCTTCAGGCGGACATCGTAATAGGGCGTCATCGCATCCAGCCCGGTCACCGCCCAGCCATCGGCCAGCAGCCTGCGGCACAGGTGATAGCCAATAAAGCCTGCCGAACCCGTCACCAGCGCCGTGCCAGCCATCCCTTTCCCCTTAACATTTTCTGTTCACAAATATCCCACGGGGGTCGCCGGTTGGTGCGCCATTGGTCCAAGTACCAACTGGCGACGGGGTGTGAAACCCCCGCTGCACCAGAATTCAGAACCGCGACGGCAGACAGGGGGCCAGATCAACCTCTGGCATCCGCCCCGCCACCAGATCGGCCACGATCCGCGCCGTGACCGGTGCCAGTGTCAGCCCGATATGCCCGTGGCCATAGGCGTGGATCACCTCTGCCCCGGCGCGCGACGGGCCGATCACAGGCAGGCTGTCGGGCATCGACGGGCGAAAGCCCATCCAGTCGCGGTCGGGCTCGCCAAGCTGCGGGAATATCTCCCGCGCGCCCTTGATGATCTGCGCAATCCGGTGCGGCGACGCAGGTGCGCTCAGCCCGCCCAGTTCCACCGTGCCTGCCGCGCGCAGCCGCCCCGACATCGGGCACAGGTAGAATCCGCGCGCGGCGGGGCAGGCGGGCCGCGACAGCAGGGCCCGGTCCATGTCCCATTCCACATGATAGCCGCGTTCGGTGTCCAAAGGCACCCTGTCGCCCGCCTGCCGCGCCAGCCTGCGCGAGTGTGCCCCGGCGGCCAGCACCACGCGGCGCGCAAGCAGCCGCGTGCCCTGCGCGTGAATGGTCACGCCATTGACCAGCCGCTCCACCACCTCGGCAGCCCGTGGCAGATGACGCACGCCTGCCGCCTGCACTGCCCCGGTCAGCATCAGCATCATCATCCCGGGGTCGTCCAGAAAGACCGCCTGCGGAAAGAACGCCGCCCCGCCGTCCAGCGGCGGCAGCATCGGCTCCATCGCCGCGATTTCGGACGGGCTGATCATGTCCACCGCAATTCCCAGCGCCCGGCGCTGCGCCATGTCGGCCCCGGCGGCGCGGTAAGCCGCCCTGGTTCCGTACAGATAAAGGCAGCCGCGGCGCTGCAAACTTTCCGGCGCGCCGATGCCGGCCGCCAGGTCTTCCCAGGCCGGTCTGGCCAAAGCCAGCAGCGCGGCAATCGCCGCCGCGTTGCGCGCCGCGGCAGCGGGCAGGGATTGCGCGGCAAAGCGCAAAAGCCAGGGTGCCAGCGACACCAGTGCGCCGCGCCGGATCGACAGCGGCGAATTGCGGTTGAACAGCAGCGAGGGCAGGTTGCGCAGCACCTCCGGGGTGCCCACCGGCATCACCGCGTAATCGGCGATGGTGCCGGCATTGCCGTAAGAGGCCCCCGATCCCGGCATGTCGGGGTCCAGCAGCACCACCTCGTGCCCGTCCTGCGCCAGCCGCAGCGCAATCGTCAGGCCGATGACCCCGGCACCGATCACCGCGATGTCGCAGCGGGCATGTCCGGTCATCGGCGCAGCGTCCATGCGCGCGCCCCGGTCCGGCCGGGGCAGGGGGCGGCGCTTTGCGTCACATGCAGGCCTCGAACAGGGCGCGCGTATTCGCGCGCGTCATCGCAACCGGGTTGCCGCCGCAGGACGGGTCTTCCAGCGCCATGTCTGTCAGCTCGTCCAGCCGGGCAAACTCCACGCCCATGGCCGACAGGTTTGCCGGAATGTCCAGCCGGGCGCGCAGGTCCATCACCCTGGCATGAAAGCCCGCGAAGCCGCCGTCGATCCCAAGATAGGCCGCCGCCCGTGCGATCCGCTCTTCGATGGCGGTGCGGTTGAACTCCAGCACCATCGGCATCACCACGGCATTGGTGGTGCCGTGATGCGTGCCATAGACCGCGCCGATGGGGTGGCTCAGCGCATGGATCGCCCCCAGCCCCTTCTGGAAGGCGACCGCCCCCATGGCGGCCGCGCTCATCATATGGGCGCGCGCCTCCATGTCCTGCGGGTTGGCATAGACCTTGGGCAGGTTTTCCAGCACCAGCCGCATGCCTTCCAGCGCGATGCCCTGCGACATCGGGTGGTAAAAGGGGCTGGAATAGGCTTCCAGGCAATGGGCGAAGGCATCCATGCCGGTGCCTGCGGTGATGAAGCGCGGCATCCCCACGGTCAGTTCGGGGTCGCAGATGGTGACGGCGGGAAGCAGTCTGGGGTGGAAGATGATCTTCTTCCTGTGGGTCTTCGAATTGGTCAGAACCCCGGCGCGGCCCACTTCGGACCCGGTGCCTGCCGTGGTCGGCACCGCGACGATGGGCGCAATCTTGCTGGCATCGGCGCGGGTCCACCAGTCACCCACATCCTCAAGGTCCCAGACCGGAATGGTCTGGCCCACCATCAGCGCAATCATCTTGCCAAGGTCCAGCGCCGATCCGCCGCCAAAGCACACCACCCCGTCGTGTCCGCCCGCGCGGTACACCGCAAGGCCGGCCTCCATGTTGCCCTCATCCGGGTTCGGATCAACGTCCGCGAACACCGCCCGGCCCAGACCGCCGGCCTCCAGAATGTCCAGCGCCTGCGCGGTGATCGGCAAGGCGGCCAGCGCCCTGTCGGTGACCAGCAGCGGTTTTTTCAGGCCGGCGGCCTTGCAGTGATCGGCCAGTTCCGCAATGCGGCCCGCACCGAATTTCACCGGTGTCGGGTAGGACCAGTTTCCGCGCAGCTTCATTTCGCCACCTTCCTCAGATGCCAGGATTTCGGACGGGTCACCGACATGAACCCCAGGTGCGACAGGCTGGCGCCGCGCCCGGTGTCCTTCACGCCGGTCCAGGTCAGCGCGGGGTCCAGGTAATCGCAGCGGTTCATGAAGACGGTGCCGGTTTCCACCTCGGCCCCGATCGCCGCCGCGCGGCCGGCATCCTGCGTCCAGATCGATGCGGTCAGACCATAGGGCGAATCGTTCATCAGCCGGATGGCGTCGGAGTCATCGCGATAGGGCATGATGCCGACGACGGGGCCAAAGCTTTCCTCGCGCATCACGCGCATGGAATGATCGACATTCACCAGGATCTGCGGGGCCAGATAGGCCCCGCCATCATCCGCCGGATGGGCCTTCGGGTCGATCAGCGCCTGTGCCCCCGCCGCAATGGCTTCTGCCGTCTGGGCGCGCACGGTGGCGGCAAAGCGGCGGTTCGCCATGGGACCAAGGGTGGTGGCGGCATCGAAGGGGTTGCCAAGGCGAAGCTGGCCGACCCAGGCGACGGCCTTTTCAACGAAATCACCAAACAGGCTGTCATGCACATAGATGCGCTCGATCCCGCAGCAGCACTGGCCCGCGTTGTACATCGCCCCGTCCATCAGCCCGTCCACCGCCAGATCAAGATCGGCATCGGGCAGGACCAGACCGGGGTCCTTGCCACCCAGTTCCAGGCCAAGGCCGGTAAAGGTGCCTGCCGCCGCCCGTTCAATCGCCGCCCCGCCCCCGACCGAGCCGGTGAAGTTGATGAAGCCGAAGCCCCGTGCGGCAATCAGCGCCTCGGTCGTTTCATGGTCCAGCACGACGTTCTGGAACACATCCGCCGGAACGCCCGCCGCATGGAAGGCTTCGGCCAGGCGTTCGCCCACTTTCAGCGTCTGGGTTGCATGTTTCAGCATCACGGTATTGCCGGCGATCAGTGCGGGGGCCAGCGTGTTGATCGTGGTCAGATAGGGGTAATTCCACGGGGCGATGATAAAGACCACCCCCACCGGTTCGCGGGTGATGCGCCGTTCGAACCGGTCGCTGTGTTCGGCCACCATCGGGGCCAGGGCCGTTGCGGCGATCCCGGACATGTAATCGGTGCGTTCGGCGACCCCGCCGAATTCACCGCCGTAGCGCGTGGGGCGGCCCATCTGCCAGGCCAGTTCCCCGACCAGCACCTCCTTCATTTCCGCCAGCTTGGCCACCCCGGCCTTCACCAGCGCGATGCGGTCTTCCAGCGGGCGCGCGGCCCAGGCGGGTTGGGCGGCCTTTGCGCGGGCCACGGCGGCGCGGGCGGCATCCGGCGTCAGCGCGGGCCGTTCCAGATAGACCCGCCCGTCAACCGGCGAGATCAGTTGGATTGTCTTCGTCATCATGTCCCCGTCGGTTCTGCGCGGGCCGGCCCGCGCCAGTCAGGTGTCAGGCGCGTTCCAGCAGGCGGCTGACCTCGAAATCCGTCACCACGCGGTCCATCTCGGAAATCTCCCACTGCGCCGCGTGATGGTAGTGGTCGATCACGTCCCCGCCAAAGGCCGCGCGCAGCATGGCAGAGCCGTGCATCAGTGCCGCCGCCTCGCGCAGGGTCTTGGGAATTTCGCGCACATCGCCCGCCTGATACATGTCGCCCCGCATCTCGGGTTCCAGTTCCATCTTCCTGTCGATGCCGTCAAGCCCCGCCGCCAGCAGGGCCGCCATCGCCAGGTAGGGGTTCAGGTCAGCCCCGCCGATCCGGCATTCGATGCGGACCGATTTCGTGCCTTCGCCGCAGACGCGGAAGCCTGCCGTGCGGTTGTCATTGGACCACACGGCCTTGGTGGGCGCGAACATGCCCACGCAGAAACGCTTGTAGCTGTTCACGTAAGGCGCAAGAAATGCGGTGATCGCCTGCGCATGGGCCAGTTGCCCGGCAAGGAAGTGCTTCATCGTGGCCGACATGCCATGTGTGTCCGCCGCATCGCGGAACGCGGGGGTGCCATTCGTCCACAGCGACTGATGCACATGCGCCGATGATCCGGCGCGGCGGTGGTCGTATTTCGCCATGAATGTCACCGAGCGGCCCTTGGACCAGGCAATTTCCTTGACCGCCGTCTTGATGATGCTGTGGTTGTCTGCCGTATCCAGCGCGTCGGAATACCTGACGTTGACCTCTTCCTGCCCGGCCTCGGCCTCGCCCTTGGAGCATTCCACGGGGATGCCCGCGCCATAAAGCCCGTTGCGCACGGCGCGCATCACCTCTTCCTCCTTGGTGGTCTGGAACAGGTGGTAATCCTCGTTATAGGTCGAGATCGGGTGCAGGTCGCGCACCGATCCGTGCTTTTGCAGGCTGTCGCGGATCGATTCGTAGGCGGTTTCGAAAATGTAGAATTCCAGCTCGGTCGCCATCATCGGCTCAAACCCCATGGCGCGGGCACGGGCCACCTGGCGCCGCAGGATCGCGCGCGGGGAATGCGGCACGGCCTGATGCGTGTGATGGTCCAGAAGGTCGCACAGCACCAGCGCGGTGCCCGGCAGCCAGGGCAGGCGGCGCAGCGTGGCCAGATCGGGTTTCATGACATAGTCGCCATAGCCGGCGGCCCAGCTGGTGGATTTGTAGCCCTGCACCGTGTTCATTTCCATGTCGGTGGCCAGCAGGTAATTGCAGCAGTGGGTTTCCTCGAACCCGCCGTCGATGAAGAACTGCGCGTGAAAGCGTTTGCCCATCAGGCGGCCCTGCATGTCGGTCGCGCCGACCAGGACGGTGTCGATCTCGCCGCGTGCGACGGCCTCTTTCAGCGCGTCAAAAGTCATGTTGCCGGGCATGTCGTGCCCCTTTCCCGTTGCTGTCTGTGCCGGGGTCTGCGCCGCCGGTCGGTTTTCTGGTCAGGGCCGGTCGGCGACCGTCCCGCTGCGTCATGAAAATCTGCGATCTGCTGTCGGTCTGTCACCCCCGGCGGGCAGCGGGCCTGCTGCCCGCAACCGCGTCTGTCAACTTTGCGTCACGCTTCACCGCCGCCCGCGCCCTGTCAAGGTCGTTTCACGCTCAGGGCGGGCCGGATCGGGTCAGGTCAGCGGCGGGGCCACCGGCTTGCGCCGCAGTCCCGACAGGGCATTGCCCGCAATCGCCACAAGCAGGATGCCGCCCCCCAGAAAGGTTCCGGCGCTGGCCGTTTCGCCCAGGGCAAGCCAGACCCAGACCGGTGCCAGCAGCACCTCGACCATCGACAGAAGCGTCAGTTCCGCCGCCGGCACCACCCGGCTGCCGAGCGTGTAAAGCGCCATGCCGGTGGCCAGCATTCCAGCCCCCATCGCGACCGAGATCACGATGTCCGTGGCCGGCACGGCCAGACCCTCGGCCCGGACCCCAAGGGCAATCACCGCCACCGCCATCGAAAACAGCCCGCCCAGCACGACGGCAGGCATCATGTCTTCCAGCTTGCCCCAGCGCAGCGTCAGCGTAAAGGCGGCAAAACCGAAGGCCGACAGCAGGGCGGCAAGGTTGCCCGCCGTCTCGCCCCCCGCCAGACCGTCGCGCACCATCACGAACATGCCCACCCCTGCCACGGCGATGGCGGCCCAGGTGGCGGGCCGCACCGGTTCCCTCAGGATGATCCAGCCCAGCAGCGCCGCCATGAAGGGCGATGCGGCAAACAGGAACACGGCATGGGCCACCGTGGTCGCCTGCAGGGCATAGATTGCGCCGGCAAAGGCAAAGACCAGTCCAAACGCGCCCAGCACACCGGCAACACCGACGCGGCGCAACCGGTCCAGCGGACGCCCGCCCGACCGCCAGGCGATGAAGGCCAGCAGCACCGGCACCATCCCGGCCGACCGCCAGAACAGGATCGCCCAGGTTCCCGCCGTTTCGATATGGCGGACCGCAAGGCCCATAAATGACCACAGCAACCCCGCCAGAACCACCAGCAGAACACCCCGTGCATAGGTCATGGCGCACCTCGTTTTGGCGCAGTGTCCGATGGTGCGGCCGGCAGCGTCTGTTCCATTCCCGACCGTCCTGCGGGCAAAGCAGGGCTTTCAGTACCCGCGCCCGCGATCCACCAGATGCAGGAACGGCTCCCCGGCCTCGCCGCGCCGGATGTTTTCCGCGATCACGCGCGATGCCGTTCCCGGCCGGGTGCTGGCCGCGATATGCGGTGTCACGGTGACGCGGGGATGGTGCCAGAACGGGTGCGCGGGCGGCAGCGGTTCCTGGCGGAACACGTCCAGCGTGGCATGGCCGACCTGCCCCGCGTCCAGCGCGGCCAGCAGGGCCGCATCATCGATCAGCGGCCCGCGTCCGGGATTGATGACAAAGGCCCCCGGTGCCAGCAGTGCCAGACGGGCCGCGTTCAGCGTATCGACCGTACCGGGCGTGTCCGGCAGCAGCAGGACCACGCCCTGTGCGCCGGTCAGGGCCGCCGTCAGCCCGTCCGGCCCCGACAGGCAGCGCAGCCCGGGCACATCACGCGCCGTCCGGCTCCACCCCGTCACCGCAAAGCCCAGCGCGGTCAGCGCGCGCGCCACCGCCTGGCCCAACTCGCCCAGCCCCAGCACCGTGACCGGCCGTTCGCAGGCCAGCGGCGGGGGCGGGGCATCGCCGCGCCAGTGGCCGTCCTGACCAAGGATATGCACGTCCATCCCCAGGTGGTGGCGCAGCACATGGCCCACCACCCATTCCATCATGCTGGCCGTCATCGCCGGGTCAACCATGCGGCACAGGGGCTGGGTCAGGGTGGGATTGCCGGTGATCTTTTCCACCCCCGCCCACAGGTTAAGGACCGCCCTGGTGCGGACGAAAGGCGTGAAATCGCGGATCGTCCCGCCGGGCGAGAACAGGATGTAATCCACCGTTTCGGGGGCCGCATCCTGTGTAAGCACGGCGTCAAGCCCCGCATCCCGCAGCGCCGCCGTCAGGGCACTGCGGTAGTCATCCCACAGGGCGGGGCCTGCCGCGAAAAGGACTGTGATCGGCATGGCGCTACCTCGGCCGGTGGACATGGGCGCTTTGAACCACGCCGAAGGCCACCATCAGCACAAGCAGCACCGATCCGCCATAAGAAAGGAAGGGCAGGGGCACCCCCACCACCGGCGCCATGCCCATCACCATCGACAGGTTCACCGCCAGGTAGAAGAAGAAGGTGCAGCCGATTCCGATCAGCAGCAGTTGCGAAAAGCGGTCTTTCGACTGAATGGCGGAGGCCAGGCAGAAGAAGATGATCAACCCGTACAGCAGCAGAAGCGAGAAGGCCCCGATGAACCCGAATTCTTCGGCAAGGGTGGTGAAGATGAAATCGGTGTGCTTTTCGGGCAGGAAGTTCAGGCGGCTTTGCGTGCCCTGCATGAACCCCTTGCCCGACCAGCCGCCGGACCCCAGCGCGATCTGGGCCTGAATGATGTTGTATCCCGCGCCCAGCGGATCTGTTGTCGGGTCAAGGAAGGTGTCGATGCGGCGGTACTGATAATCATGCAGGAACTGCCAGGGTGTGCCGCGCAGCGTGAACAGCGAGGCGATCGCCCCCGCGCCAAGGGCTGCAACCGCGCCGAAATACCAAAGGCTGACACCGGCTGCGAACATCACCGCCGCGCCGCCCATCAGCAGCAACAGCGCCGTGCCAAGGTTCGGCTGGATCAGAACCAGCGCCGTCGGAACCGCGATCAGCACCACAGGGATCAGAACCCACAGCGGACGCGAGGTTTTCCGGGTGTCGAGCCAGTCGTAATAGGCGGCCAGCATCATCACGAGGGTGATCTTCATCAGTTCGGACGGTTGCAGCCGAAGCGGCCCGATGTCGATCCAGCGCTGCGCGCCCATGCCGACCTCGCCGAAGAATTCCACCGCCAGCAGCAGCAGAACCGAAACGCCATAGGCCACGCCCGCCATGTTGCGGATGAACCAGATCGGCACCATGGCAATGGCGAACATCAACACCAGACCTGCCGCAAACCGCTTCATCTGCGGTTCCGCCCAGGGCTGAAGACTGCCCCCGGCCAAGGAATACAGCATCAGAAAGCCCATCGAGGCGACCGCGACCAAAAGCAGGACCAGACCCCAGTTAAGGTACAGGATCTTGCGGATGCCGCCGGGGACCGTCTTGATCTGATATTCAAGGAAACTCATGACGTTTTCAGGCCCGGCTGCTTTCCGCGGCGGCGGGTTCCGGCTTGCGCAGCTTCATGTTCTTCTGCTGGGTTTCGATCGTGGTGCGCTGGTTGGCCGGATAGGCGCTGAGCGGCGGAAGGCCGTCGCTCAGCGCGCGCAGGATCGCGTCCCGCGCAATCGGGGCGGCCACGGCCGACCCGCCCCCGCCATGCTCCACCACCACCGAAACCGCATAGCGCGGGGCGGTTGCGGGGGCATAGCCCACGAACAGGGCGTGGTCGCGCCGGTTCCAGGGCAATTGTTCGTTCTTGATCACACCGCTGGCCCGTTCGGAGGCGCTGATGTTGCGCACCTGGCTGGTTCCGGTCTTGCCCGCGAACAGCATCGCCTCATCCGCAATGCGCGACGCCCAGGCGGTGCCGCCCTGGGCGTTCATCACTGCAACCATGGCCTCCTGGACGGCGCGCAGGTGCTGGGGGGCGATGCCCAGCGGCGGGATGGTGCCCACCGGCACCTCCCTGTCCCCGATCGCCCGCACCAGGCGCGGTGACACGGCAGTGCCGCTGGCGATCCGCGCGGTCATCACCGCAAGTTGCAGCGGCGAGGCCAGAACATAGCCCTGCCCGATCGAGGCATTGATCGTGTCGCCGATCCGCCATTCGGCCCTGTGGCGGTCGCGCTTCCACGCCTTGTCGGGCATGACCCCTTCGCTGATGGCGGACATCGGCAGGTCGTGGCGCACACCGAGGCCCAGCCTGCGCCCCATTTCTGCGATCCTGTCGATGCCTGCGCGCTGGGCGATGTCGTAAAAGTAAACGTCGCAACTGCCCTTCAATGCCGCTTCCAGGGCCACCGTGCCATGCCCGCCATGTTTCCAACAGTGGAACCTGCGCCCGCCGAATTCCAGGAAGCCGGGGCAATGGACCGTGGTCTGTTCCGTGATCGCCCCCGACTCCAGCGCGGCAAGGGCGGTGACCATCTTGAAGGTCGATCCCGGCGGATAGGCCCCCTGCACCGATTTGTTCGCCAGCGGGCGGTGATCATTCCCGATCAGCGCGCTGTAATCGGTCTGCGAAATGCCGCGCACGAACAGGTTCGGGTCGAACGACGGGGCAGAGGCAACCGCGATCAGATCGCCATTGCCCACATCCATCACCACGGCGGCCGCGCTTTCTTCCCCCAGCCGGGCCTGCACGAAATTCTGCACATCGGCATCGATCGTCAGCCGGATGTCGGCCCCGGCAACGCCATCCTGCCGGTCCAGTTCGCGCATGACGCGGCCCACCGAATTCACCTCGATCCTTTTGGTTCCCGAGCGGCCGCGCAGATCAGCCTCCATCCAGCGTTCGACCCCGATCTTTCCGATCTGGAATTTCGGGATCTGCAACAGCGGATCGGGGTCTTCCAGTTCGGCCAGATCGGCGTCACTGACCGGGCCGACATAGCCCACGACATGGGCGAAATCACCGACAAGGGGATAGCGGCGGCTGAGGCCGACCTCGGGGTTCACCCCGGGCAGGGCGGGCGCGTTCACCGCAACCGTCGCCAGGTCATCCCAGCGCAGCCAGTCTGCGACCACGATGGGAACAAAGGCGCTGCGCCGGTCCATTTCCTTGCGGGTGCGGTCCAGCATCTCGGGGGTCAGCGGGATCACTTCGGCCAGCTTGGCCAGCACGGTTTCCACATCGCCCGTCTCTTCGCGCGTGATCACAACGCGGTAATTCTGCTCGTTGCCGGCAATCAGCCGGCCGCGGCGGTCAAGGATCAGGCCGCGTGTCGGCGGGATCAACCGGATGTTGATGCGGTTTTCTTCGGCCAGAAGCCGGTATCTTTCGGCCTCTTCCACCTGCATGTAGCGCATCCTTGCGCCCAGCACGGCGATGAAGGCCACCTGCGCCCCGCCCAGAAACAGCGCCCGGCGCGTGACCTTGCGCGCGTTGGCTTCGGTATCCCTTGCGGTCCGTCTCACAGCCGCCTCCCATAGGCATCAATCTCGCCCGTGGCGGGCTTGCGCACGCCAAAGGCCAGGCGCGATGCGCCCACAACCAAAGGATAGCAAAGGATCGAGGCAATCAGTTGAATTATCGCCTGCCCCAGGCTGGCCTGGGGCAGGAGTGTCAGCATCAGCACCAGCCGGAACGCCATAAGCGATGCCGCCATCACCGCCGCCACTATCAGCCATTCAACCGCAAAACTGATTCCGCGCGCAAGGGCCCCGCGCTGGCGCAGGAATTCCGCCGCAAGCACGATGATCGCCGTCCACAGGCCGGGCGGGCGCATCAGCAGCAGGTCTTCCAGCAGCATCACGGCCGCGACCAGCAGCACGGGCGCATAATCCGGCCGCCGCAACACCCAGGCAAAGGTCAGGCACACCAGCAGGTCCGGCCCCGGCCAGGCACCGGCAACCGATCCCAGCGGCAGCATCCGGAGAAACAGCAGCGCAAAGGCCAGAGCGGCATAAAGCCCGCGATACGCCCAGACCGAGGCGGGAAGGGACTCAGCCATCGGCGGCCTCCGGGGGCAGCGGTGCCGGGGGCGGCCCGATCAGACCCTCAAGCGCCATCGGCGGCACGATCACCCCGCCCGGTTCGGTGATGCGTTCCGTCTCATGGCTGCGCAGCACGCGCAGAAATTCCAGCCGCTGATAGTCTGCGGCAAGGCGCACCCTCAGTCTGCCGTCCACGCCCTGCGCAACCTGACCCACCAGCAGACCGGCGGGAAACACCCCGCCGTCGCCAGAGCTGATCACCCGGTCGCCGGGCCGGACCAGATCCTTTTTTTCCAGGAACTCCAGCGGCGGAGCCGGGGAATTGTCCCCCGAAAGCAGCGCCTTCTGCCCCGAAGGCTGCACCGTGACGGGGATGCGGCTGTTGCTGTCCGTCAGCAGGATCACCCGGCTGGTGGTCCGCCCCACACCAGAGATGCGCCCGACCAGCCCGATGCCGTCCATCGTGGCCCAGCCGTCGCGGATACCGTCGCGCGCGCCGACGTTCAGCAGAACCGACTGGCGAAAGGGTGATCCGCTGTCGGCCAGCACCACGCCGGTGACATGGGTCAGGCGCGGGTCAAGCCGCACCTGGTTCAGATCCAGCAGGCGGGCGTTCTTCTGCTCCAGCTGCAACGCGGCCTCGCGCCAGGCTTTCATCTGCTGCAACTCGCGGCGCAGCTCCTGGTTCTGCTCGTAGATGCGGGTGTAGGACTGAAAATCCTCGATCATCGCGGCCGCCCTGGTGACCGGCAGCATGGCCCAGGAAAACGACGGCACCACCCGGTCGACCAGCGCCGCCCGAAAGCGTTCCACGCGCGGGCTGTCAATGCGCCAAAGCAGAAAAAGTGCAAGAAGCAGCAGCACAAGACCGCCGACAAGGATCCGCCGGATTGGTTTTGTGAAGTCTGGGGGAGATCTGCGATCTCTTGCCACGGCGGTCTGATCTCCGGCGCGGGGCCCGTTGCGCGGCGGGACCCTGGCTTAGCTGTCGTAGTCGATCACGTGACGCAGCTGTTTTTCATATTCCAGCGCCTTGCCGGTCCCAAGCGCCACGCAGTTGAGCGATTCGTTGGCGACCGAAATCGACAGACCGGTCTGCTCGCGCAGGGCCAGGTCCAGATCGCCCAGCAGCGCGCCCCCCCCGGTCAGCATCACGCCCCGGTCCACGATATCGGCCGCCAGATCGGGCGGGGTTGCTTCCAGCGCCTGCATCACCGCATCACAGATCTGCTGCACGGGTTCGGCAAGCGCCTCGGCCACCTGGGCCTGGTTGATGTCGGTTTCCTTCGGCACCCCGTTCAGCAGATCGCGCCCGCGGATCGTCATGCTGGCCCCGCGCCCGTCATCGGGCATCCGGGCGGTACCGATCGAGGTCTTGATCCGCTCGGCCGTGGATTCCCCGATCAGCAGGTTCTGGTGGCGGCGCAGATAGCTGATGATCGCCTCGTCCATCCTGTCGCCCCCGACCCGGACCGAGCGGGCATAGACGATATCGCCCAGCGACAGCACCGCAACTTCGGTCGTGCCGCCGCCGATATCCACCACCATGTTGCCGGTGGGGTCGGTGATCGGCATGCCGGCACCGATTGCCGCCGCGATGGGTTCCGCAATCAGCCCCGCCCGCCGGGCACCCGCCGACAGCACGGATTGGCGGATCGCCCGCTTTTCCACCGGCGTCGCGCCATAGGGCACGCAGACGATGATCTTGGGCTTGCTGAAGGTGGTGCGCCTGTGGACCTTGCGGATGAAGTGCTTGATCATCTCTTCGGCCACGTCAAAGTCGGCGATCACGCCATCGCGCATCGGGCGGATCGCCTCGATGGAACCGGGCGTGCGGCCCAGCATCAGCTTTGCATCCTCGCCCACGGCCAGGACCTGCTTCTTGCCGTCCTTGACGTGATAGGCCACCACCGAAGGCTCGTTCAGGATGATGCCGCGGCCCTTGACATAAACCAGCGTGTTCGCCGTGCCGAGGTCAATCGCCATGTCCGACGAAAACAGCCCTGAAAGTACCGACATCCTGAGGTGATCCTTGATGGATAAAGCCGACGCACCCGCGACTCGTGTCCAAGGCAGGTGGCTTCTTATAGAAACGGCGGGGGCACAGGGAAAGGGTCAAGGCCGCCGCCTTCGGCGCAATTCCGCGTGTTGATGCCGCAGAACGCATTGCAGGCCGTGTTGCCATTCAGCCCGGACGCGCCGCAAAAGTCAGGTATTGAACAGGACCTGCCAGATATTCCCGCCGATCCCCATCCGGCATGTTCGAAAAGTTCAATTCGCCCCTGGGCCGGCGGGGCCCGTCACGCGGGCCGGTTTTCTTGCCGCAGGCCCTGCCGAACCGGTCCTGGACTGCCGTCGCGCCGCCCCGGACGCGCCCGGTCAGCTGGCATCGCGGTAGTTCACCGACTTCACATCGCTGCCCGGCGCCGATTTCGTGCGCCGCACGATCAGGCGGTTCAGCGCGTTGACATAGGCCTTCACGCTGGCCACGACCGTATCGGTATCCGCCGATTGCCCGGTTGAAATGCGCCCGTCTTCTTCCAGCCGCACGGTCACGGTGGCTTGGGCATCGGTGCCTTCGGTGACGGCGCTGACCTGATACAGCAACAGACGTGCCCTGTTCGGATAAAGCTTCTTCACCGCGTTGAAAGCGGCATCGACCGGCCCGTCCCCGGTTGCGTCGATGGAATGGTCCGCCCCTTCGATGGTCAGGGTCAGTTCGGCCTCGCGCGGGCCTTCGGTGCCGCAGACCACGCGCAGGCGTTTGACCTGCAGGGTGTCGTGCTTGTCGCTGGTGCCGCTGTCCTGCATCAGGGCGATCAGATCGTCGTCATAGACTTCCTTCTTGGCATCGGCCAGCGCCTTGAACCGCACGAAGACATCGGCCAACTGGTTGTCGGCCAACTCGAACCCCAGGTCCCGCAGCTTGGACCGCAGCGCGGCGCGGCCCGAATGCTTGCCCATCACCAGATTGGTTTCCGACAGGCCGATGTCGGTGGGGCGCATGATCTCGAACGTTTCGGCGTTCTTCAGCATCCCGTCCTGATGGATGCCGCTTTCATGGGCAAAGGCGTTCTTGCCGACAATGGCCTTGTTGAACTGCACGGCAAAACCCGACACGGTCGCAACCTTGCGGCTGATGTTCATGATCTTGGTGCTGTCCACCCCGGTGCGGAAGGGCATGATGTCATTGCGCACCTTCAGCGCCATGACCACCTCTTCCAGCGCGGTGTTGCCCGCCCGTTCGCCCAAGCCGTTGATGGTGCATTCGATCTGCCGCGCGCCGGCCCCGACCGCCGCCAGCGCGTTGGCCGTCGCCATGCCCAGATCGTTGTGGCAATGGGTGGCAAAGGTGATGCTGTCTGCCCCCGGCACGCGGTTCAGCAGCATCGCGATCAGGTCGGCGCTTTCGCGCGGCACGGTATAGCCGACGGTATCGGGGATGTTGATCGTGCTGGCCCCGGCCCTGATCGCAATCTCGACCACGCGGCACAGATAGTCATGTTCGGTGCGCGTTGCGTCCATCGGCGACCACTGGATATTGTCGCACAGGTTGCGCGCATGGGTGACGGTGTCATGAATCCGCTCTGCCATCTGGTCCATGTCCAGATTCGGAATGGCCCGGTGCAGCGGCGAGGTGCCGATGAAGGTATGGATGCGCGGGCGGCGCGCATGTTTCACAGCGTCCCAGCAGCGGTCGATATCCTTGTAATTCGCCCGCGCCAGCCCGCAGATGACGGATGCCTTCGCCTGCCGGGCAATGTCGCGCACCGCAGCGAAATCGCCTTCCGAAGCGATGGGAAAGCCCGCTTCGATGATGTCCACGCCCATGTCATCGAGCAGGGCCGCAATTTCCAGCTTTTCGGCATGGGTCATGGTGGCGCCGGGGCTTTGTTCGCCGTCGCGCAGCGTCGTGTCAAAGATCAGGACGCGGGGTTGCGTGGTCTTGTCGGTCATGATGATGGTCTTTCCTTGGTCCTCTGGCCTGTCCCGGGCGCTGGTCACCTCTGAGCGGTCGCGCCCGAGGGCACGCTCAGAGGAGGCTGAGGAGAAGAAGCGCACGGGGGCAGGGGGGCAAAGGCGACCCCAAGGCGAAGGAAATGATGCGATCCCGTGTCATGGGGCGGATCATACTTAGGAATCCCTGAAAGAAAAGGCGGAAAATCGCCTGCACGGACGGGTTCCGGCAGCATGGCCCCTGGCCGCCGCCTGTCTGTGCCGCAGTTCTTCCCGATGCCTGGCAGCCGCCCGCTTTGGCGCTAGCTGGCCGGGCAGGGGGGACGGGGCATGGCACAGGCTTTGCTTGTGGGCGCATCGGGCGGTATCGGGCAGGCGCTGGTGGCGGCGCTGCGCGCGCGGGGTGATGACGTCACGGGGCTTTCACGATCCGCCGACGGTCTGGACGTGACCGATGAGGCCAGTATCAGTGCCGCACTGGCCCCGCTGACCGCTCCGTTCCAGACCGTGATTGTCGCCACAGGCGCGCTGGAAATCAGGGGTGCCGCCCCCGAGAAAAGCCTGCGCGGGGTAGAAGCGTCATCGCTGGCCGCCCAGTTTGCGCTGAATGCCATCGGCCCCGCGCTGGTCCTGAAACATGCGCTGCGCCTGTTGCCGCGCGATGTGCCCGCGCGCTGTGCCGTGCTGTCGGCGCGGGTCGGGTCCATCGGCGACAACCGGCTGGGGGGCTGGTATTCCTACCGGGCGGCCAAGGCGGCGCTGAACCAGCTTGTCCATACGGCGGCCATAGAAATCGCGCGGACCCATCCGCAGGCGGTCGTCGCCTGCCTGCACCCCGGAACCGTCGCAACCCCCTTTACCGCAAAATACCTTGGCACGCATCCCGCCGTGCCCCCGGACGTGGCCGCGCAGAACCTGCTGGAGGTGCTTGACAGTCTGACGCCTGCCCAGAGCGGCGGTTTCTTTGATGCGCAGGGCAGGGTGGTGCCATGGTGACGCGCCTGATCCTTGTGCTGGGCGATCAGCTGACACCCGATGTTGCCGCCCTGCGCCAGGCCGACAAGGCGCGCGATCTGGTGGTCATGGCCGAAGTGATGGCCGAGGTCGGCTATGCCCGGCATCACCCGCAGAAGATCGCCCTGGTTTTCGCCGCGATGCGCAAATTTGCGGCCAGCCTTGCGGCAGCGGGCTGGACGGTCGCCTACACCCGTCTGGATGACCCCGGAAACAGCCAGTCCATCTGTGGCGAGCTTCTGCGCCGTGCCGCCGAACGGGGGGCGACCGAGGTTCTTGCCACTTCGCCCGGCGAATGGCGCCTGATCCAGGCGCTGAACGACCTGCCGCTGCCCGTAACCCTGTTGCCTGATGACCGGTTCCTGTGTTCTGCGGCCGAATTCGCCGCCTGGGCAAAAGACCGCAAGCAGTTGCGGATGGAGCATTTCTACCGCGAGATGCGCCGCAAAACCGGCCTGCTGATGGAGGGGGACAAACCCGCCGGCGGGCAGTGGAATTTCGACCATGACAACCGCAAGCCCGCCACCCCCGATCTGTTCCGCACGCCGCCGCCGCGCTTTGCCCCGGATGCGGTGACGGCAGAGGTGCTGAATCTGGTGGCCGCGCGCTTTGGCACAAACTTCGGTGCCTTGCACCCCTTCGGATGGGCCACCGACAGGGCCGGCGCGATGCAGGCGCTGGACCATTTCATCGATCATTCCCTGGCGGGCTTTGGCGACACCCAGGATGCCATGCTGGCAGGCGATCCGGTGCTGGCCCATTCGCTGCTGTCGCCCTATCTGAACTTGGGCCTGCTGTCCCCGCGTGAGGTCTGCGACCGTGCCGATGCCACCTATCGCGCGGGCCTTGTGCCGGTCAATTCTGCCGAAGGCTTCATCCGCCAGATTCTGGGCTGGCGCGAATTCATGCGCGGCATCTATTTTCTGGAAGGTCCCGCTTACACCCGCCGCAATGAGCTGGCCCACAGCCGCGCCCTGCCGCCCCTTTACTGGGGCGGGGCCACGCGCATGGCCTGCCTGTCACATGCCGTGGGCCAGACCCGTGATCTGGCCTATGCCCATCATATCCAGCGCCTGATGGTGACGGGAAACTTCGCGCTGCTGGCCGGGGTCGATCCGTTCCAGGTGCATGAGTGGTATCTGTCCGTCTACATCGACGCCTATGAATGGGTCGAAGCCCCCAACACCATCGGGATGAGCCAGTTTGCCGATGGCGGTGTCGTCGGGTCTAAGCCCTATGTGTCCAGCGGTGCCTATATCAACCGGATGTCCGACTATTGCGGGGGCTGTGCCTATGATGTGGCGCAGAAGTCGGGGCCGGGGGCCTGCCCGTTCAACCTGCTCTACTGGCATTTCCTGCAGCGCCACCGCGCACGCTTTGCGCAGAACCCGCGCATGGCGCAGATGTACCGCACCTGGGACAGGATGGACGACACCCGCAAGGTGGCCGTTCTGGCCGGGGCGGATGCCTTTCTGGCCCGGCTTGATGCGGGAGAGGCGGTCTGACGGTTCAGTTGCCTTCGGCAGGCACCGCTCCGGACGCGGCAGGGGCCACAGGCGGGCCCGCCCTGTCTGCCGCGGGGGCGGCCGCAGGGCCGGCCGCAGGGGCAGTCGCAGGGCCGGTCGCCGGGGCGGTCAGCGTGCCGTCGTTCCAGACACCGCCGCTTTCCTGCCCCGAGGCATTTGGGGCAGTCGCAGGGCCGGACGTGGGGCCGGTCGCCGGGGCGGTCAGCGTGCCGTCGTTCCACACACCGCCGCTTTCCTGCCCCGAGGCATAGCGCATCACGCCTTCGCCCTGCCGCTTGCCGGCCCGGAACATCCCCTCATAGACATCGCCGTTTGCATAGGTGGCGATGCCCCGGCCATCGATCTTGCCCGCTTTCCACGCCCCGGCATAGCGAAAGCCATCCGCCATCGTGACCTCGCCCTGGCCTTCGCGCTGCCCGTCCACGAACTGGCCCGTGTAGACGGTGCCGTCGGGATAGGTGGCCGTGCCCTTGCCCTGCCGCTGGCCGTTTTCCCATTGCCCGACATAGATATAGCCGTCGGGGTAGGTCATCATGCCCGTGCCGTGGATGCGCGCGCGCTGGAACCCGCCCTCATAGACCTGCCCGTTGGCATAGGTGGCGCGGCCCTTGCCCTCTGGCACACCTGCCTTCCAGTCCCCGTCATAGGTGGACCCGTCGGCGTAGGTGATCTTGCCGGGACCTTCGGCCTGATCCGCCAGGAACCGGCCCGCAAAGACCGATCCGTCGGGATAGGTCACGCGCGCTTCGCCCTCGCGGCGGCCCGCCAGCCAGTCGCCGTCATAGATATAGCCGTCCGTCCCCGTGAAAACGCCCTTGCCCTGCAGGCGGTCGGCGACAAATCCGCCGACATAGGTATCGCCATTGGCGTAAAGGATGCGTCCCGTGCCCTGCCTTTGGCCGTTCACCAGCGTGCCTTCATAGACATCGCCATTGGCCTGGGTCAGCTTGCCGGTGCCGTTCATCTGCCCCTCTGCCCACTGGCCGACATAGGTCAGCCCGTCCGGCATCGTCAGGCTGCCCTGCCCGGACCGCTGGCCGCGCACAAGCCCGCCGTCATAGACCGCGCCGTCGGGATAGGTGATCTTGCCGCGCCCTTCCTTGACGCCTTCCACCCAGTCGCCGTCATAGCTGTAGCCGCCGGGGCTTTTCAGGGTGCCCTTGCCATGGTGCATGGCATTCAGGAACGATCCGGAATAGACCGAGCCGTTGGCATAGTTTGCCACGCCCTGGCCTGTCATTTGCCCGTCGGTCCAGTCGCCCTCATAGGTGCCGCCATCGGAAAAGGTGATCTTGCCCTTGCCCGCAGGCTTGCCCGCCGCGAACTGCCCCTCATAGACCGATCCGTTCGGAAAACGGGCCACGCCCTTGCCCCGGATCTCGCCCGCAACCCATTCGCCGGTGTATTCATAGCCGTTGGGCAGCCGGTAGGTGCCGGTGCCGTCCTGGCGGCCGTCCTTGAAGGTGCCTTCATAGACGCTGCCATCGTCATATTGCTTGGCGATCACCCCGCCCTCTGTCTGGGCGAAGACCAGCGCCGGTGCCCCTGCCAGCACCAGCGCCAGCACCCCTGTCCGCACCACCTGAAAGACTGCTGCTGAACCCACGCCCTTTGCCCCCTGCAAAGGCGGAACGGGGGGCCTGGTCCCGGCCCGGCACCTTTCCGCCGCGTGCAAGGTTAGTCGCGCGGTCCCGGCGTGGCAAGCCGGACCGCCCGCAATCGGCTTTTCCTTGCCCGCAACTCTGCTAGAACGCAAGGTGGCCCCGGCAGGGCTGCAGGAGAGCCCGATGGCCGACAGATTCCGCCTGACCCTGGCACAGCTGAACCCGGTTCTGGGCGATCTGGCCGGCAATGCCGCCAAGGCCAAAGCGGCATGGGAGGCAGGCCGCGCCGCCGGTGCCGACATGGTGGCGCTGACCGAGATGTTCCTGACGGGGTATCAGACGCAGGACCTTGTGCTCAAGCCCGCCTTCGTTGCTGCTGCGGCGGCGGCGCTGGCACAGCTTGCCGCCGACTGTGCGCAGGGGCCGGCCCTGGGCATCGGTGCCCCGCACCGGGCGGGGGGCAAGCTTTTCAACGGGTATTTCATCCTGCACGGCGGCAAGATCCAGACGGTCGTGCTGAAACACCATCTGCCCAACAGCGATGTCTTCGACGAAAAGCGCGTCTTCGCGTCCGCCGATGTGCATGGACCCTACCGTATCGGGCCGCTGCGCATCGGCACGCCGATCTGCGAGGACAGCTGGCACCCCGATGTCTGCGAGACGCTGGCCGAAACCGGGGCCGAGATTCTGCTGGTGCCCAACGGATCGCCCTATCACCGGGGCAAGCCCGATGTCCGGATGAACCTGATGGTCGCGCGGGTGGTCGAAACCGGCCTGCCGCTGGCCTATCTGAACATGACCGGCGGGCAGGATGACCAGGTCTTCGACGGTGCCTCCTTTGTGCTGAACCCCGGCGGCCATCTGGCCCTGCAGATGCCGCAGTTCGATGATGCCATCGCCCATGTCGATTTCACCCGCGGGCCAGACGGCTGGCGCGCCGGACAGGGCCCGCTGGCCGCGATCCCCGACGGGCACGAGGCCGACTATCGCACCATGGTCCAGGGCCTGCGCGACTATCTGGGCAAGTCGGGGTTCGGCAGGGTGGTGCTGGGCCTGTCGGGCGGCATCGATTCCGCCATCGTGGCGGCCATTGCCGCCGATGCCATCGGGCCGCAGAATCTGCGCTGCGTCATGCTGCCGTCCGAATTCACCTCGCAGACCTCGCTGGAGGATGCGGCAGCGGTGGCGCAGGCACTGGGCTGCCGGCTGGATATGGTGCCGATCAGCGGCCCGCAGGCGGCCGTCGCGGCGGCCCTGGGCCCGCTGTTTGCGGGCAGTGCGCCGGGTGTCACCGAGGAAAACATCCAGTCCCGCCTGCGCGGGCTGCTGCTGATGGCGCTGTCCAACAAGTTCGGGGAAATGCTGCTGACCACCGGCAACAAATCCGAAGTTGCCGTGGGCTACTGCACGATCTACGGCGACATGAACGGCGGCTACAATCCGATCAAGGACCTGTACAAGACCCGCGTCTTTTCGATCTGCCGCTGGCGCAACGGAAATCACCGCCCCTGGATGCTGGGGCCGGCGGGGCAGGTCATCCCGCCGCGCGTGATCGACAAGCCGCCCAGCGCCGAACTGCGCGAGGGCCAGAAGGACGAAGACAGCCTGCCGCCCTATCCGGTGCTGGATGCCATTCTGGAAGGGCTGGTCGACCGGGATGACCAGGTGGCGGACCTTGTGGCGCGCGGGTTCGACCGCGACACGGTCAGGAAGGTGGAAGGCCTGCTGTACCTCAGCGAATACAAGCGTTTCCAGTCTGCCCCCGGCACGCGGCTGTCCACGCGCGCCTTCTGGCTTGACCGCCGCTATCCGATCGTGAACCGCTGGCGGGATGGCGGCTGAACCGCCCGGCGTGCGGTTGTCATGAAACTGTCAGGGCCGCCGTGCCAGGATGGTGCATCTATCGGATTGGAGTGCCGGCATGATGACCCGCCTGCTGTCCGCCGCATCCGCCCTGGCGCTGTGCGCCGCGACCTCTGCCAGCGCCGAAACCACCCTGCGCGTGATGAGCTTCAACATCTGGGGCGGCGGGGCGAACGAAGCCAAAGGCATCGGGGAAACCGTGGCCGCCATCCGTGCCGCCGGGGCTGACATCGTCGGGTTGCAGGAAACCCGGCTGGAACCCGATCCCTGCACGCCCACCGATTGCGTGGCCACCGGCCCCAGCGTGGCCCCGGCCATTGCCCGGGCGCTGGGCTGGCATGTCTACGACCAGACGCAGCAGAACGGGGCGCTGTGGGCCAATGCCATCCTGTCGCGCTATCCGATCGGCCCGGCCACCCCCAATGATCTTGGCGTGCCCATCGACGTGAACGGCGCAACTGTCTGGCTGTTCAACATCCACCTTGATGATGAACCCTATCAGCCCTACCAGTTGCTTGGGATCGAATACGGCCCCGCCCCCTTCATCACCTCGGAAGCCGAGGCCATCCGCTTTGCCGATGACACCCGCGGCCCGGCAATGGCATTGCTGGCGCAAGACATGACGGCAGCCGAAGGTGCCGCCGCCATTTTCGTGACCGGCGATTTCAACGAACCCTCAGGGCTGGACTGGACGCAAGCTGCCGTGGCCGCAGGCCAGCAGCCGGTGGCGGTGACCTGGCCCGCCACGCGCCGTCTGACCGATGCGGGCTTCATCGATGCCTTGCGCGCCGTGCATCCCGATCCGGTGGCGAAACCCGCCTTTACCTGGACCCCGCGCCATGACGAGGCCGCTGCGGATGATCATCCCGACCGCATTGATTTCGTGCTGGCCCGGGGTGCCGGGCTGAGGGTGACAGATGCCGCCATCGTCGGGGAAGACGGGCCGCGCAGCGATATCGTGGTCATGCCCTGGCCGTCCGACCACCGCGCCGTGGTGGCCGAGGCAAGGTTCTGACCCCTTCGCCGGGCGCGCCCCGCCGCTGCTGACAGGCCGCTGAACAGGTGCCCGCCGCAGGGACCGCTGGCCGGAAAGCAGGACCCACTTCCGCAGGCCCCGTGCGCCCTGCGCGGTCTGGCAGGAGCGGCCTTCGCCCCGGCCCTGCGCTGCGCCGGGATCAGGACCGGCCGGGGGTCAAAGCCCCCGGCGGGCGCTTCGCATCCGCCGGGCCGGGCGCTGGCCTTTCGTGGTGCCTGGACACACCGGTCTACAGGGCACCTTGCCGCGCGGGCGGGGAAACGCGGGTCGCGTTTCCTGGTCCCGCCCGGAGAGATGAACGCACTGTCACCGCCTCAATGGCGGGGGCCATCGCCCCTGCCTGAGAGACCGGGCATCCCGGAGAACGCCCCTCCGGGCGGGAACAGGAAACGCGACCCGCGTTTCCCCCGCCTGTGCGCGACGGTGCCCCGCATACTGGCGGGTCCGGGAACAACATAGGCCAGCGCCCGCCGGGGGCGGGTCGGGCGCTGGCCGGGGGCTTTGGCCCCCGGCCGGTCCTGATCCCGGCGCAGCGCTGTGGCAGGGGCGATGGCCCCTGCCATTTGAGCGGTGAAAGTGCTTTCGCTCCTCCGGGCGGGACCAGGAAACGCACCGCGTTTCCCCGCTCGCGCGCGACGGTGCCCTGTAGGCCGGCATGTCCGGGAACAACGCAGGCCAGCGCCCGACCCGGCGGGCGGGAAGCGCCCGCCATGGGCGGGTCGGGCGCTGGCCGGGGGCTTTGGCCCCCGGCCGGTCCTGATGCCAGCGTGGCGCTGTGGCAGGGGCGATGGCCCCTGCCATTTGAGCGGTGAGGGTGCTTTCGCCCCTCCGGGTGGGAGCCGGAAACGCCTCCCGTTTCCCATGACCGCGCGGAACGGTGCCTCGAAGCCCGGCGGGTCCGGGAACAACGAAGGCCAGCGCCCGCCGGGGATCAGCCTGCCGCCACGGCAGGGGCGAGGGCCCCTGCCAGGGGGCGCAGGGCGCGCGCAGATGCAAATGTTTGCCGCCGTGCGCTCAGGCCGGCCCGGCGGTCGGCACGTCTTCGGTACCCTGCCGGGGGAAGCGCCGCGCCGTGGCGGTTGCCCAATGGTGCGCCGCCGTCTATCTAGGGGCGTGATCCCGGACCCTGAAAGGCTGCCCATGCCGCACAACCCCATTCGCCCCTGGCGCAACATCGACAGGCGCAAATCGCGCCGGATCATGGTCGGGCGCGTGGCCGTGGGGGGGGATGCGCCAATCTCGGTCCAGACGATGACCAACACGCTGACTACCGATGTGGCCGCCACGATCGGACAGGTGCAGCGCTGTGCGGTGGCCGGTGCCGATATTGTCCGGATTTCCACACCCGACCGCGAGTCGACGCAGGCGCTGAAGGCGATCATCGACGAAAGCCCGGTGCCGATCGTGGCCGACATTCATTTCCACTACAAACGCGCGATCGAGGCCGCCGAAGCCGGTGCCGCCTGCCTGCGGATCAATCCGGGGAACATTGGCGATGCCTCCCGCGTGCGCGAGGTGATCAGGGCCGCAAAGGATCATGGCTGTTCGATCCGCATCGGGGTCAATGCCGGTTCCCTGGAAAAGCACCTGCTGGAAAAGTACGGCGAGCCCTGCCCCGAGGCCATGGTCGAAAGCGGGTTGGACCACATCCGCATCCTGCAGGACAATGATTTCCACGAATTCAAGATCAGCGTGAAAGCCTCTGACGTGTTCCTGGCCGCTGCCGCCTATCAGCAGCTGGCAGATGCCACCGATGCCCCGATCCATCTGGGCATTACCGAGGCGGGCGGGATGCTGTCGGGCACGGTGAAATCGGCCATCGGTCTGGGCAACCTGCTGTGGATGGGCATCGGCGACACGATCCGCGTGTCGCTGTCCGCCGATCCGGTGGAAGAGGTCAAGGTCGGCTTCGAGATATTGAAGTCACTGGGCCTGCGGCACCGGGGCGTCACGATCATTTCCTGCCCGTCCTGCGCGCGGCAGGGCTTTGACGTGATCAGGACGGTCGCGGCGCTGGAGGAACGTCTGGCGCATATCACCACCTCGATGAGCCTGAGCATCATCGGCTGCGTGGTGAACGGGCCGGGCGAGGCACTGATGACCGACATCGGCTTTACCGGCGGCGGGGCCGGGTCCGGCATGGTCTATCTGGCGGGCAAGCAAAGCCACAAGCTGGGCAATGACCGGATGATCGACCATATCGTCGAACTGGTCGAGGCAAAGGCGGCGGAGCTTGAGGCAAAGACCGCGTCCGAAGCGGCAGAGTAACCGTCAGCCTTCGCGCTGCGCCTGCACGATCTCGCGCATCCCGTCCAGCGGAACATAGCCGCGCACGATCATCCCGTCGATCACGAAGGTCGGGGTGCCGGTGATCCCCAGCTCGTCACCCAGGGCGTGATTGGCGGCGATGACGGTGCCAACCTCGTCGCTGTCCATCCTTGCCAGGATCGCGGCGGGGTCCAGCCCAAGATCGCCCGCAAGCCGGCCCAGCGTTTCCGGCGTCGGATCGCCGCGCAGCCTGATCAGCGCGTCATGCGCCTTTTCGTACAGCGCGTCGCCGCCAACCTGGCGCACCGCGATGGCGAAGCGGGCAGACGCAAGCGACCCTTCGCCCAGAATCGGATATTCCTTGACGACAAAGCGGATGTTCCCATCCGATTTCACCAGTTCTGCCACCTCGTCATAGGCCTTGCGGCAGTAGCCGCAGCGATAATCGGTGAACTCCACCACCGTGATGTCGCCCTCGGGATTGCCGCCCGCCCAGCTTGCCGGATCGTTGAAAATCTCGGCGGCATGGGTTTGCAGAAGGGCGGCATCGTTCTGCGCCTCCAGTTCGGCCTGCCGGGCATTCAGCACATCCATTGCCTCGATCAGCAGTTCCGGATGGTCCAGCAGATAGGCCTTCACCTCGGCCCGGAAGCTTTCCCTCTCGGCCGGGGTCATGTCTGTCAGGTCGGCCCTGACCGGGGCTGCACAGGACAGGGCCAGCAAAAGGCTGGCAACGATCAGTCGGGCCACGGCACGCTCCTTCTTTGTTTTGTCCAGCATCGCAGATCGCCGCGCGGGGGCAAGGCAGACCGCGCAGGCGATGCGGGCCTGCGCGGAATTGTGATCCGGTCAGGCGGGCATCTGGCCGGTGGACTTCGCTCCCTTGCGCGGGAATACTGTGCGCCGGGCAGGGAACGGCGCATGATGCGGATGATCGTGGCAGCGGTGGTGGCGGTGTGGGCGGTGCTGGGCAGTGCCCTGGCCCAGGACCTGACTGCGCTGGCCCGGCTTGACCCGCAGTCTTCATCCATCGGCGACACGGGCGATGGGTTTGCCGTGTCGCTGGCCCTGTCGCAGCCGGTGCCGTGGCGGCTGCGGGTGCTGGATGCGCCGCCCCGGCTGGTGCTGGATGTGCGCGAGGTGGATTGGCGCGGCATCGCAGAGGTTCCGCGCGCCTCGGTGCGTGTGACGGGCCTGCGCGCCGGTGTCTTTCGCTCCGGCTGGTCGCGGCTGGTGATGGAGATGAACGGACCCTTCCTGGTGGATCAGGCCGAAATGCGCACCGACGCCGGATCGGTGCGGCTGGTGCTTCGGCTGGAACCGGCGTCACGGGCGGATTTTGCCGCAAAGGCCGCCCTGCCGGAACCCGAAGAGTGGGCCGCCCCGAAGGCGGCCGATCTGGCCCGGCCGGAACAGCGCGGCGATGGGCCGGTGGTGGTGGTGCTGGACCCGGGGCACGGCGGGATCGATCCGGGGGCCGAGCGTGCCGGGCTGTCCGAGGCCGACCTGATGCTGACCTTCGCCCGCGAACTGAAGGAAACCCTGCTGCGCAGCGGCGGCTTTACCGTGGTGCTGACACGGAACGAGGATGTCTTCGTGCCGCTGGAAACCCGCATTTCCATCGCCCGCATGGCAGGGGCCACGGTGTTCCTGTCGCTGCACGCCGATGCGCTGGCCGAAGGCGAAGCGGTGGGGGCCACCATCTATACCCTGGCCGCCGACGCCAGCGATGCGGCGGCGGCCATTCTGGCCGAACGGCACGACCGGGATGATCTTCTGTCCGGGGTTGACCTGACAGGACAGGATGATCTGGTGGCCGAAGTGCTGATGGACATGGCCCGGACCGAAACCCTGCCGCGCACCCTGCTTCTGGCCCAGACACTGCGCGGGGCAATGGATGCGGCAGGGATCAGGATGCATCGCCTTCCGGTGCAGCAGGCGGGATTTTCCGTGCTGAAATCGCCGGAAGTTCCTTCGGTGCTGATCGAGCTTGGGTTCATGTCCAGCCCGCGCGATCTTGAACGTCTGCGCGACAGCACCTGGCGGGCCCGCATGGCCCAGGCGATAGCGGCAGGCTTGCAGGACTGGTCTGTTGCGGATGCGGCCCGGCAGCAGTTGCGCCGCAAGTAGGCTTCGGCGGGATCACGCGCTCGGGTTTTGACCGCCGACCGCTTCCCCTGTATAGGATGCGCACACAAGCGGGAGTGTGCTTTGGTCAGGTTCGTCGGGTCTTTTCTGGGGGCGATTTTCTCTGCCCTGACCTTGGGGCTTTTTTTTGCCGCACTGTCAGTGGGGGCGGTGTTCTGGATGTATGGCCGGGACCTGCCCAGCCATGAAAGCCTTGCACAATATACCCCGCCTACGATCAGCCGGGTCTATTCCGGCGAAGGGCGGATCATTGATGAATTCGCCGAAGAGCGGCGGCTGTTCACGCCGATCGAGGATATTCCCGATCTGGTGAAAGAGGCGTTCATCAGCGCCGAGGACAAGAATTTCTATCACCACAAGGGCTATGACGTGACCAGCATCGCCGCTGCGGCGCGCGATGCCATCGTCTCGCGCGGGCAGAACCTGCGCGGGGCGTCCACCATCACGCAGCAGGTGATGAAGAACTTTCTTCTGGGCGGCGAGCGTACCGGCGAGCGCAAGATCAAGGAAATCATTCTTGCCTCGCGGATTGAAGAGACGCTGAACAAGGAAAAGATCCTTGAGCTTTACCTGAACGAGATATTCCTCGGCCAGAATTCCTACGGGGTTGCCGCCGCTGCCCAGACCTATTTCAACAAGCCGCTGGCAGACCTGGCCCCGCACGAGGCGGCGATGCTGGCGGCGATGCCGCAGGCCCCAAGCAAGTTTCATCCCGTCACCGCCAAGGCCCGCGTGACCGAACGGCGCAACTACGTGCTGCGCGAGATGTGGCAGAACGGCTATCTTGATGAAGCGACCTTCCTTCGGGAAAGGGATATGCCGCTTCTGTCGGTTCAGAACGGCGATTTTCCCGCCTTCCGCCAGTCGCTTCCCCCGCGCAACTATTTCACCGACGAAATCGGGCGGCAGCTGTCGACCACCTTCGGCAAGGAAGAGCTGTTCACGGGCGGCCTGACGATTCGGGCCACCGCCGACCCGGACCTGCAACAGGAAGCCGCCCGGGCGCTGCGGGCCGGGCTGGAGAAATTCGACCGCGCGCAGGGCATCTGGCGCGGAACCCGCAAGGTCATCGCCCCCGACAGGCTGGGCAGCGAGGCCGACTGGCGCAGTGCCCTGTCCGAGGCCGAAGTGCCGCGCGATGTCGAGGGCTGGTATCCCGCCGTGGTGCTGTCGGTCACGGGGGAGGCAGCACGCATCGGCATCGAAGGGATCGAAGAAAACGAAGACGGCCATTTCATTCCGGCCGAGGATGTGACCTGGGCGCGCAAGCGCCAGGCGGACGGTCGGCTGGGGCCCAAGGCTGACGAAGTCGCTGATCTTGTGTCGGTCGGCGATGTTGTTCTGGTGCGGGCCGTGACCAGCGACGATGATGGCAGCTTTCTTCACTGGTCGCTGCGCCAGGTGCCCGAGGTCGGCGGCGCGTTCATGGCGATGGACGTGAACACGGGCCGGGTTCTGGCCATGCAGGGTGGCTTCAGCTTTCAGGAATCCGAATTCAACCGCGCCACCCAGGCGCAGCGCCAGCCCGGATCCAGCTTCAAGCCATTTGTCTATGCCGCAGCGCTGGATTCGGGTTTCAGCCCGGCGACAATCGTCATCGACGCGCCGATCGAGGTGAACACGCCCGAGGGGCTGTGGAAGCCGAAGAATGCCTCGAACAAGTTCTATGGCCCCGCGCCGCTGCGCACCGGCATCGAGCAAAGCCGGAACCTGATGACCGTGCGGATTGCGCAGGAAATCGGGATGGACACCGTCGCGGGCTACGCCGAACGCTTTGGCGTTTACGAACCGATGAAGCCTTTTCTGGCAAACGCGCTGGGCGCGCAGGAAACCACGCTGTTCAAGATGGTGGCGGCCTATGCCATGTTCGCCAATGGCGGCGAAAGGGTGGCGCCGACTCTGGTGGATCGGGTGCAGGACCGGTCCGGAAAGACGATTTACCGCCATGACCAGCGCAAATGCACCGACTGCCAGCTTGCAAGCCTGACGTCCGGCGAAGCGCCGCGCATCCTGTCGAACCGCGACCGGGTGATGGACCCGATCACGGCCTATCAGCTGACCTCGATGATGGAAGGCGTGATCCAGCGCGGAACGGGGCGCGGCATCAACCTGCCGGTACCGGTTGCGGGCAAGACCGGCACAACCAACGACGCCAAGGATGTGTGGTTCATCGGCTACACCTCCAACGTCGTGGCGGGCTGCTATATCGGCTATGACCAGCCGCGCAGTCTGGGATCGGTGTCGGGCGGCGGGCTGTGCGGCCCCGTGTTTCAGGAGTTCATGACCAAGGCCGTGGCAAAATATGGCGGCACCGACTTTGCCGTGCCGCCGGGCGGCTATTTCCAGAAGATCGACCGGTTCACCGGTGCCATGCTTTACGACGATGCCACGGGCGACAATGTCGTCGCCGAATATTTCCGCGACGGTCAGGATTCGCACTACGGGATGGCCGTGGTCGATGGCGGCTTTGCCATGGGGTCCAACCTGCCGCTGTTCGCCTATGGCGAAACCGACGGGTCGGAGGGGGAGCAGACGGTGACAACCTCGACCGGCGAGACCAGGGTGATCCCGAAAAAGGCCGATTTCGGCACGATGAGTTCGGGCGGGCTGTACTGACGCAGGCGGGGTCTGCCCCGCCCTTGCCGCGGCGGCCCCGACCCGTTATCACCCCCCCGCTGAACCAAAGGAAACGGAAGCAGACCGATGCGCGCCGAGACGCAGAACAATGTGGAGGCGATTGAAAAATCGCTGAAATTGCTGGGCCAGCGGATGGGCCGGGAAACGGCATCGCACCGGCTGGAAGAATTCAACGCCCTGTTGGAACATGGCGATCTGTGGTCTGACCCTGCACGGGCGCAAAAGCTGATGCGTGAACGGCAGGCGCTGCTGGATGCGCTGTCAACCTATGGCCAGATCGAATCCGGCCTGCGCGACAATGTCGGGCTGATCGAACTGGGCGAGGCCGAGGGCGATGCCGAGATCGTGGCAGAGGCCGAACAGGCGCTGCGGGGTCTGGTGACGCTGGCCTCTGCAAAAGAGGTCGAGGCGCTGCTGAACGGCGAGGCGGACAGCAACGATACCTTCCTGGAAGTGAACGCAGGTGCGGGCGGCACCGAAAGCTGTGACTGGGCCAGCATGCTGGCACGCATGTATGTGCGTTGGGCCGAAAAGAAAGGCTACAGCGTTGAACTGATGTCGGAAAGTGCGGGCGAAGAGGCCGGGATCAAATCAGCCTCCTACAAGATCAGCGGGCCGAATGCCTATGGCTGGCTGAAGTCAGAGTCCGGCGTACACCGCCTTGTGCGGATTTCGCCCTATGACTCGGCTGCGCGGCGCCATACCTCGTTCAGCTCGGTCTGGGTCTATCCGGTGGTGGATGACAACATCGAAATCGTCATCCCCGACAGCGAGATCCGCATCGATACCTATCGGTCTTCCGGCGCGGGCGGCCAGCATGTGAACACCACGGATTCGGCGGTGCGGATCACCCACCTGCCGACCAACATCGTTGTCACCTCATCGATGAAATCCCAGCACCAGAACCGCGAAATTGCCATGAATGCCCTGCGTTCGCGGCTGTATCAGCTGGAACTGGACAAGCGGACAGCGGCGATCAATGCGGCGCACGAGACCAAGGGTGATGCCGGCTGGGGCAACCAGATCCGGTCCTATGTGCTTCAGCCCTACCAGATGGTGAAAGACCTGCGGACGGGCGTGGAAACCTCTGACACGCAGGGCGTTCTTGACGGCGATCTCGACCGCTTCATGGCCGCGACGCTGGCGATGGATGTGGCGGGCAAGAGCCGGGCCGAGGCGAATGCCGACTGACCCGCCGCTGCCCAGACCGGGATTGACCGGCAAGGCCCGGCTGCGCCAGCCCTTGCCCGGATGGAGGGGCCCGGCATGACGCAAAAGGTCGTTCCCGCATCGGTGGTCCCCGCGATCAACAGTGTCACCCTGGCCGATCTGACCGCTGCCCTGCGGCTTGGCTGGCGCGATTTCACCCGGGCCCCGCTGTTCGGGCTGTTCTTTGCTTCGGTCTATGTTCTGGGCGGCTGGGTGATGTATCTTGCCCTGACGGTTTCCGGCCAGCTGTGGTGGACCTTGCCCGCAGCGGCGGGCTTTCCCATTCTGGGACCCTTCATCGCCTGTGGTCTTTATGAGGTCAGCCGGCGGATTGAACAGGGCACGCCGCTGGGCTGGCGGTCGGTCCTGGGGGTGGTCTGGGCCGAAAAGAACCGGCAGATCCCCTCGATCGCTGTCGTGATCGTGGTCTTCTTCCTGTTCTGGAACTTCCTTGCCCATATGATCTTCGCCCTGTTCATGGGCCTGTCGACCATGACCGATGTCTCGTCTTCGCTGTCGGTCTTTCTGACACCGAACGGACTGGCGATGCTGGCGGTGGGAACGGCTGTGGGGGCGGTGTTTGCCACGCTTCTGTTTTCGCTCACCGTGGTCAGCCTGCCGCTGATGATGGACCGCGAGATTGATTTCGTCACCGCGATGATCGTCAGTTTCAAGACGGTGCAGGCCAGCCCGACGGTGATGCTTGGATGGGGGGCCTTCATTGCCCTGCTGGTCTTCGCGGCAATGCTGCCCGGTTTCCTGGGGCTGCTGATCGTCCTGCCGGTGCTGGGCCATGCGACACGGCATCTGTACCGGCGGGCGCTGGTCTGACACCGGATGAAAGATAAAGCCTTGACGGGTTGCGTCTGGGCTTCATGTCAGGGCTGCCGCCCCGCGCCCCCCCTCAGATCGTGTCGGGCTTGGTCGCGGGGGCTGCAAGGGCCGCTGCCGGTGCCGCAAGAGCCGCGCGGCCCGTCGCCAGCGGATCATCCTGACGCTGGACAGAGCCTTCGAAATGCGCGCCGCTTTCGATTGCGATGGTCTTGTGGATGATGTCCCCTTCGACCCGCGCGCTTGAGGTCAGCCGCACTTTCAGCCCGCGCACCCGACCGATGACGCGCCCGTTCACCACGATGTCGTCGGCCACGATTTCGCCGCGAATCGTGGCGGTTTCGCCCACTGTCAGCAGATGCGCGCGGATGTCGCCCTCGACCGTGCCTTCGATCTGGATGTCGCCGCTGGTCTTCAGGTTGCCGACAACGGTCAGATCAGATGACAGCACAGACACAGCCGGTTTTGCCTTTGGTGAAGAGGGGGGATAGTCCATGGTGTTTCTCGCTTTGTCCTCTGCCGTTTTCGGGCGTTCGGACTCGCCGCCTGCCTTTGGACCGGGTTCATTGATTCTGCTTTTAGAAAACATCTCGCGCCGCCTTGATGTAGGTCATCGGGTTTACGGCAGTGCCGCTCAGCCGGACCTCGTAGTGAAGATGGGTGCCGGTTGACCGGCCGGTATTTCCCATATCACCGATACGGTCACCGCGCGATACCCTCTCTCCGACGGTTACGCGGATTCTGGAAAGGTGGCCGTAACGGGTTTCAATACCGAAATCATGCCGGATCTTGACCAGCCTGCCATAGCCGCTTTCCCAGCCGGCATAGGTGATGACGCCGTCCGCAGTCGCATAGATGGCAGAGCCATGCTTGCCCGCCATGTCCTGACCCTCGTGCATGCGGTGGCCGCGCCCCATCGGGTCATTGCGTCCGCCAAAGCCCGATGTGTAACGCACGGCCGTCTTTACCGGATGGGCGAACGGCACCTTGCTGATGGCGATCCGGTAGATGTTCATCTGGTCCAGGTCCTTCAGCACCGCAGTGGCACGAATCTCTTCAGGGCTTGGCAATTCTGCTGGGCTTCCCTTTGTGGAAAGGCTCAGCGGCACCAGCGGGCCACCCTGGCCGGAATACCCGCGGCGCACCTGGTCAAGCACCCGTTCGGGTTGCAGCCCCACGGCCTTGAACATCTCGTCCAGCGGTTCCATCGAAACGGACACCGCATTTTCAAGCTGTTCAAAGATCAGATCGTTGCGCTCTTCCATCAGGCGCATTTCAAGGGCCGTCTCTGCCGCCTCGTCGCGGGCAAGGGCGGCGTCGGCGTAAAGCGAATCGCGCTCTTCAGCGGTGTCGCCCAGTGTCCGGGTCAGAACCTTCAGCGTGGCCAGCACATCTTCGCTGCGTGACGCATCGCCTGTGCCGGAGCCGGTCTGCTCTGCCATCGCCAAGACGATGCGCTGAACGTCGCTGCGGGCATCGTCGCGCTCGGCAATGGTGCGGCGCAGGGTTTTCTGGATCACCTCGATGGCGGTCTCAAGTTCTTTCCGGCGGTCTTCCGAGGCGAGAAGTGCAGACTGCATCCGCGACACCTGATCCAGCGCCAGATTGAACCGCTCTTGCGCCTGCATCGCCTCGGCAGAGCGCAGATCGCGGTCCTGCGACAGGTCGTTCAGGCGCTGCTCGTAAATCTTTCCGGCCAACTGGGCCTGCTCGCGGGCTGATCCGGCGGAAATCGATGTCATCAGCAGGATCGCAGAGGCGACGATCAGCCATGCCATCAGCAGGGCACCCCCGACGGCGGCGATAGCCTGGGTCATCGGACGCAGCCGGATGAACCGGGTATCCTGATCGGATTTCAGGAACAGCCGCTGTTCCGGAAAGACGCGCTCAAGCGCTGCATTGAGCCGGTAGGAAAGATGCCCCGTCACGTGAACGCCCCGTGTTGTTTGCCCAAGGGTGCAGGGCGGTCAGCCCCGAAGCCGGCGCAACCATTCCCATGATGTCGCCCTTGGGCAGCTAACAGAGGGCAAGGTCCTGTCGCAACGCCTTTGAAAGGCCGCCCGCCGAATGCCGCCAACAGTGCCGAAAATCGGCGAAAAATCGCCGATGCGGAGCGGGGTCAACCGCGCGTCCGCTGCGCGGTCTGTTCCGCCAGCGGCCAGTAGAAATCAGGCGGAATGCCGGCTTCGGCGCGCTTTTCCTCGTTGAAGGGCGGCTTCAGCGCGCCGTGGAAATATCTGCGCAGCAGATCATGGAATACGTCCTTGGGGTCGATGTCCTGACGCCCGCACAGGAAATGGAACCACTTGGAGCCATAGGCGACATGCGCCACCTCTTCGGCATAGATCACGGAAAGCGCCTCCTGCGCCTGCGTGTCGCCTGCGTTGCGGAAAATCCCGATCATGCCTGGCGTCACGTCCAGCCCGCGCGCTTCCAGCACCATGGGCACCACGGCCAGCCGGCCCAGCAGATCGCCAGCGGTATCTTCCGCCGCGCGCCACATTCCGGCATGGGCGGGCAGGGCCCCGTAATGGCTGCCCAGGGCCTCCAGACAATCGCAGATCAGGTTGAAATGCCTGGCTTCCTCATCAGCGGCCTTCACCCAGTCGTCATAAAAGCCGATGGGCATCTTCGTATCGGTGAAGCGGACGATGATGTCCCAGTGCAGGTCCACCGCATTCAATTCGATATGGGCAACGGCATGCAGCAGGGCGATGCGCCCGGCCGGCGTGCCGGGGCGGCGGCGCGGCATATCGCGCGGGGCCAGAAGCGCGGGCGCAACGGGGCGCGCCGGGCGCGCGGGGGGCTGCGCCTGCCCCAGGGGAAGCGGCGTGCCCGCCGCACGCGCCGCGCGCCAGGCCGCCGCATGGCGGCGTCCCAGCGCGGTCTTGGCGCGGCCGTCGGCCGTGGTCAGCACCTCGACCGCCATCTGCGCCAGGGTCGCGGTCACAGCGCCTGGGCCGCCTTGAGCACCGCGTCGACATGCCCCTTGACCGTGACCTTCGGCCAGGCGACCGCCACCGTGCCGGTGCTGTCGATCAGAAAGGTGGACCGTTCGATCCCCATGTAGGTCTTGCCGTACATGCTTTTCTCGACCCAGACCCCCCAGTCCTCGCAGACGGTGCCGCCCTCATCCGAAGCGAGGATGATCGCAAGGCCATGCTTGGCACGGAACTTGTCATGGCTTTTGACACTGTCCTTCGAAATGCCGATCACCGTGGTGTCGGCTGCGGCAAATTCGGCCAGCCTTGCGGTAAAGTCGGTGGCCTCGATGGTGCAGCCGGGCGTGTCATCCTTGGGGTAGAAATACAGGACGACCTTTCCGGGACGGAAGGACGACAGTGAAACCTGGCCGCCGCCGTCGCGGGGCAGGGTGAAATCGGGGGCGGGCTGACCGGCGGCAGGCATAGGCGGCTCCTTTGTGCAAAACTGGTGACGTGCTTTTGAGTTTTAGTTGCCTTGCGGGAAAGATAAAGGCAACCGCAGGTTCGCAAGGATGATGATCCATCATCGGGGAGAGGCGCGATTTCACAGCCCGGTCAGCCAGAACCGCAGAACCCCGGTCCCGCTGCGGGGCGCAGGGCAAGGCGGCGGCGCTCCGGTCTGTGGCTGTCGCTTGTGCTTGTGGCCGTGGTGACGCTGGCCGCAGTTGCGCTGCCGGGTCTTGCGGGGCGGCCGTTTCACCTGCCGGTCTGGGCCGTGGCCGAAGTTGAATCGCGGATGAACCGCCTGATCGGCAACGCGCTTGAACCCGGCGCGTCCCTGGCCCTGGGCGGGGCGGCGGTGTCGGTCGGACCGGGCGGGGTCCCACAGCTGAAGCTGCAGGACCTGCGCCTGATCAACGGCGCTGGCCGCACCATCGTGATACTGCCACAGCTGGATGCCCGTATTGATCCGGGGCACCTTCTGCAGGGCGAAATCCGCCTGCGCGCCCTGCGCGTCGCCGGGGCGCAGGCAACGCTGCGGCGGCTGTCGGACGGCCGCTTCGATCTGGAATTCGGGGCGGATGCCGCAGGGCCGCCGCCCGCCAGTCTGGCAGAACTGTTGCAGCGGATCGAGCATGTTTTCGACCTGCCGGCCCTGTCCGCGCTGGACCGGATCGAGGCGGAAGCGCTGACGCTGACGCTGGATGACCGCCGCGCGGACCGCCTCTGGCAAGTGGGGGACGGGCGCGTGACCATCGTCAACCGCCCTGATGAGCTTGCCCTGGCGCTGGCCTTCGGACTTCTGGGCGGCGGAACCGCCCCGGCGCAGGCCGAATTGACCTTCATCAGCACCAAGGCAGATCCGTCGGCCCGCATCCGCGCCACGGTGACCGGGGTGGCTGCGGCAGACATCGCATCCCAGGCGCCGGCCCTGGCCTGGCTGGGCGTGCTGGACGCGCCGATTTCGGGGCGGCTTTCGGCCAGTCTGGACAGGGCGGGCCGGCTGACCGGCACCGACGGGACGCTGGAAATCGGGGCCGGGGCGCTGCACCCGAACGAAAGCACGCTGCCCGTGGCCTTTGACCGGGCCGGGCTGAGCTTTTCCCTGGATACGCAGGGCGAAGTGCTGACCCTGACAAGTCTGTCGGTGGAAAGCACCTCGCTGCGTCTGACGGCAAGCGGCGTAACAAGGGTGCCGGGGCTTGCCAAAGGCCAGCCGAGGGCCTTCATCAGTCAGATGAAGATCCGCGATCTGCGCGTTGATCCTGCAAGTCTTTTTGAAGAACCGGTGGTCTTTACCGAAGGGTCGGCGGACGCGCGGCTGCGTCTTGATCCCTTCCGGATCGACATTGGCCAGATCGCGCTGAACGAAGGCAAGCGGCGACTTCATGTCAAGGGGGTGGCGCTGGCCGAACCCGCAGGGTGGAACCTGTCGCTGGACGTGGCGCTGAACGAAATCCGCCACGACCGGCTGCTGGCGCTGTGGCCGTTGGGTCTGGTTCCGAAAACCCGGGCCTGGCTGGTGACCAATGTGCAGGAAGGTGTTCTGTCCAATGTGAAGGGCGGGGTGCGCCTGAGGCCGGGGCAGGAACCGCGCCTGTCGCTGGGCTATGACTTTGCGGGGGCTGAGGTGCGCTTCATGCGCACGCTGCCGCCGGTCAGGGATGCCTACGGCTATTCCACGATCCTCGATTCCACCCACACCACGGTTCTGGACCGGGGCGGGGTGACGCCGCCGGAAGGCGGGCGCATCGACGTGGCGGGATCGGTCATCCGGGTGCCGGACATCACACAAATGCCTGCGCGGGCAGAGATCATCCTGAAGACGAAAAGCTCGATCACCGCCGCGATGTCGCTTCTGGATGAGCCGCCCTTCGGCTTTCCGGCCAAGGCGGGCTTTCCCGTGTCGCTGGCAGAGGGGCAGGCTGAAATGACCGCGACATTTCGCTTGCCGCTGCAACCCAGGGTGCAGGCGCAGGACGTGGTCTTTGACGTGACCGGAACGCTGAGCGATGTCACCTCGACCGGGCTGGTCAGGGGCAAGACGCTGCGCGCCGACAGGCTGGCGCTTCGGGCCGACACTGCGGAGTTGCGGATCAGCGGCAAGGCGCGGCTGGGCAATGCCCCGTTCGACGCGACCTGGACGCAGAAGTTCGGCCCCGCCTTCAAGGGCATCAGCCGGATCGAAGGCGAGGCAGAGGTCTCGGACGCCGCGCTGCAAGAGTTCGGGGTCCGCCTGCCGGCCGGCAGCATGACGGGCAAGGGCACGGCCCGGCTGGAGATGGACCTTGTCAAGGAGGGCGGCACCTTCCGGCTGGACTCGGCACTGGCAGGGGTCTCGCTGTTTGTGCCGTCGATCGGCCTTGCCAAGGGCCCAAACGACAGCGCGGCGATCACGGTAGAGGGCCGCCTGGGCCGCCCGCCCGCCATTGACCGGCTGCGCCTGACCAGCGGCGATGTGACTGTCGAGGGCAGCGTCACGCTGCGCCCGGACGGGGGGCTGGCGCTGGCGCGCTTCGGGACGGTGAAAAGCGGCGACTGGCTGGATGCGCAGGTGGAGCTGACCGGCAATGGCGCGGGCCGCGATGTGGGCATTGCGGTAACCGGGGGAACGGCCGACCTGCGCTACCTGCCGGAAGACTCGTCGGGCAGTTCCGGCGGCCTGCCGCTGACGGTGGCGCTGGACCGTCTGACAGTGACCCAAGGCATTTCCCTGACCGGATTTCAGGGCCTGTTCAGCGGCGGCTACGGCGACGGCCTGAAGGGGGAATTCACCGGATCGGTCAATGGCAAGGCGCGGGTTTCGGGGTCTGTCCTGCCCACACAGGACGGCACGGCGGCCCGTGTCCTGTCAGACGATGCGGGGGCGGTCATTGCTGCGGCCGGCATTTCCGGCCGGGTACGGGGGGGCGCGCTTGACCTGACACTTTGGCCGCGCGGGGCGAAGGGCGTCTATGACGGCAGTGCCGTGGTTACGGACATCCGGATTCGCGGCGCGCCGATCCTTGCGGAAATGCTCAATGCAATCAGCGTCGTCGGCCTGCTGGAGCAACTGAACGACTCCGGGCTGGTGTTCAGCACGGTCGAGGCCCGGTTCCGCACCTCGCCTGCGGGGGTGGCGGTCACCCGCGGGTCGGCAGTGGGGGCATCATTGGGCGTCAGCCTGTCGGGCAGCTTCAATTCGACCACCCGCGGCTTGAACATGCAGGGGGTGATTTCGCCGATCTACCTGCTGAACAGCATCGGCACGGTCCTGACCCGGCCCGGCGAGGGGCTGTTCGGCTTCAGCTATCAACTGACCGGTACGGCGGATGATCCGGTTGTGTCGGTCAATCCGCTGTCGATCCTGACACCGGGGATGTTCCGCGATATCTTCCGCGCCGCACCGCCCGGGGGATGACAACATGAAGCTGTCGGATTTCGACTTTGATCTGCCCGAGGCGCTGATTGCCACGCGCCCCGCCCGCCCGCGCACCGCCGCCCGGCTGCTGCTGGCGACGGGGGACACGATCCGCGATCTGCATGTGCGCGACCTGACGGCGGTGTTGCGCCCCGGCGACCTTCTGGTGCTGAACAATACCAAGGTGATCCCGGCCCGCCTGACGGGCACGCGCCGACGGATGACCGGACAGGGTGCGGTCGCGGCGCGCATCGAAGTGACCCTGATGGAGCCGTCCGCACAGGGCGGCTGGCGCGCGCTGGCCAAGCCGTTGCGCAAGGTGATGCCCGGCGAAGAGATTGTGTTTTCCCCCGATCTGTCCGCCGTGGTCGCCGAAAAGGGCAAGACGGACCTGCGGCTTGTCTTCAACCTGACCGGAGACGGCTTTGACGCGGCCCTGGGCGCGGCGGGCCTGATGCCGCTGCCGCCCTACATCGCCGCCAGGCGGGCACCCGACGCTGCCGACACCGATGATTATCAGACGGTGTTCGCGCGTCATGCCGGGGCCGTGGCGGCCCCGACCGCCTCGCTTCACTTCGATGCGGCCTTGCTGCGCGCGCTGGTGGACCGGGGCGTGCGGCTGGCGGAAGTGACGCTGCATGTCGGCGCAGGCACCTTTCTGCCGGTGACGGTGGAAGATGTCACCACCCACCGGATGCATGCCGAATGGGGCGAGGTCACGCAAGACGCAGCCGGGCTGATCAACCGCACGCGGGCAGAGGGCGGGCGGATCATTCCCGTCGGCACCACGGCGCTGCGCCTGATCGAAAGTGCCGCCGACCCGGACGGGCGGATGCAAGCCTGGCAGGGCACGACCGACATTTTCATCTATCCCGGCTACACCTTCCGGATCACCGATGCGCTGATGACCAATTTTCACTTGCCGAAATCGACGCTGCTGATGCTGGTTTCCGCGCTGATGGGCAAAGACAGGATGCGCCGGGTTTACGCCCATGCCATAGATCAGGGGTACCGGTTCTTTTCCTATGGCGATGCGTCCCTGCTGATTCCCGACGGGGGCAGGGCGTGATGCGCCAGGGCCGGGCAGGCCCTGCGGGGCATGTGACGCGGAGATCGGGATGCTGAAGGTTCTTGTGACCACCTGGCCCCTGCTGCTGGGCGTCATGCTGCTGATGGTCGGCAACGGCATGCAGGGGTCTTTGCTGGGCATCCGGGGGACGGCGGGCGGATTTTCCACCTATGAGATTTCCTTTGTCATGTCGGCCTATTTCCTGGGCTTCCTGCTGGGTTCGCGCATGGCACCCGAGATGATCCGGCGGGTCGGCCATGTGCGGGTCTTTGCCGCCCTGGGTTCGCTGATTTCCGCCGTTCTGGTCCTGTACCCCGTGGTGCCCGACTGGCTGTCTTGGTCGATCATGCGGGCAGTGATCGGGTTCTGCTTTGCCGGGGTCTATGTCACTGCGGAAAGCTGGCTGAACAACACCGCAACGAACGAGACGCGCGGGCAGGCGATGTCGCTGTATATGATCGTGCAGATGATCGGCATCATCACCAGTCAGGCGCTGTTGAACATTCCCGATCCGTCCGGTTTCGTGTTGTTCATCCTGCCGTCTGTGCTGGTGTCGCTGGCCTTCATGCCAATCCTGCTGGCGGCCACCCCGGCCCCGACCTTTGACACCATCCGGCCCCTGCCGTTCCGCAGACTGTTCCAGATTTCCCCGCTGGGCTGTGCGGGAATGCTGCTGACCGGGGGCATCTTTGCCGCGATGTTCGGCATGGCGGCGGTCTGGGGGGCGATGGTTGGCCTCAGCGTGCGGCAGATCACCATTTTCGTGGCGGCGCTTTATGTGGGCGGGCTGGTGTTTCAGTATCCCATCGGCTGGGCATCAGACCGGATCGACAGGCGCAAGCTGATCCTTGGCCTTTCCGCCACCGGTGCGGTGGCCATGCTGCTGACCTTTGCGCTGACGCTGCCGTTTCCGGTGCTGGTCGGGTCTGCCGTGCTGCTGGGCGGGGTGATCAACCCGCTGTATTCGCTGCTGATCGCCTATACCAATGATTACCTGAAGAAAGAGGATATGGCAGCGGCCAGCGCCGGCATGATCTTTCTGAACGGGCTGGGGGCAATCGGCGGGCCGGTGGTGACAGGCTGGATGATGGCACAGGCCGGCCCCGGCGGGTTTTTCCTGCTGATGGGGCTGCTGTTCGGGGCGCTGGCTGGGTATGCCGGATGGCGGATGACGCGGCGCGCCCCGGCACCGGCAGGGGGCGGCTTTGCGCCCATTGTGCCTTCGGCTTCGGTCATGGCGGTGGAAGCGGTGCGTGACCGCGCGGCCTGAGTCCGTCCGCCGGGCGGGCTGCATCCGTCTTGCGATGGGTCAGGCGACCTGTCAGGGTTGGCGGTGTCAACGGGTGGAGGACGGCATGGCGGACCCGGTCGAGGTGCTGGATTACTGGATCGGCGAGCTTGGCCCCGAAGGCTGGTATGCCGGGGGGGCGGCGATCGATGCCGAATGCCGGCTGCGCTTTCTGGACCTGTGGCAGGCCGCGGCCGGCGGCGGGCTGGACCATTGGGTGGATGGCACGGTGGGCACGCTGGCCTATCTGATTGTGACCGACCAGTTGTCACGCAACATGCACCGGGGCACGGCGCTGGCCTTTGCCACCGATCCGCTGGCTTTGGCGGCGGCAAAGCGGGCGGTTGCGGCGGGGTGGGACCTTGGCGCACCGGAACCGGAACGGCAGTTCTTCTACCTGCCCTTTGAACACAGCGAGGCGCTGGCAGATCAGGACCGGGCGGTGGAGTTGATTGCAGAACGCCTGCCCGACGGCGGGGCGGAAACGCTGCTGCACGCCCGCGCGCACCGCGAAATCATCCGCCGCTTCGGGCGCTTTCCGTTCCGCAATGCCGCGCTGGGCCGGGCATCCACCGCCGGGGAAGAGGCGTTTCTTGCCGAAGGCGGCTATGGTTCAGTGGTCCAGCGGCTGAAGGCCGAAGCCATGCAATAGGCGCATTGCGCCATGACGGGGCCGTTTGTTGCCGGGGCGCGCAGAATGGTTTACCGGTAAGCCGTTTTCCGGGGGGGAGGGGACCGTGGCTGCCAAATCCTTTGACGTGATCGTGATCGGGTCCGGCCCCGGCGGCTATGTTGCCGCCATCCGGGCGGCGCAGCTGGGCAAGCAGGTGGCGATTGTCGAGCGGGAAACCCTGGGCGGCATCTGCCTGAACTGGGGCTGCATCCCGACCAAGGCGATGCTGCGGTCTGCCGAGGTGTTCCACCTGATGCACCGCGCCAGGGAATTCGGGCTGAAGGCTGATGGAATCGGCTATGACCTGCCCGCTGTCGTCGCCCGGTCGCGCGGGGTGGCGAAACATCTGTCCGGCGGGATCGGCCATCTGATGAAGAAGAACAAGATCAACGTTGTCATGGGGGTGGCGACCATCCCGGCCAAAGGCCGCGTTACCGTGACTACCGACAAGGGGGTGGAAGACCTGACTGCCCCCGCCATCATCCTGGCCACCGGCGCGCGGGCGCGCGAACTGCCGGGGCTGGAGGCGGATGGGAATCTGGTCTGGACCTATCGCCATGCCTTGCAGCCGGTGCGGATGCCGAAAAAGCTGCTGGTGATCGGGTCTGGCGCCATCGGCATTGAATTCGCCAGTTTCTTCAACACGCTGGGGGCCGATACCACGGTGGTGGAGGTGCTGGACCGCATCCTGCCGGTGGAAGATGCGGAGATTGCCGCCTTTGCGAAGAAGCAATTCGTCAAGCAGGGCATGACGATTCTGGAAAAGGCCGCCGTCAAATCGCTGGACCGCAAGCCGGGCCTGGGCGTGACGGCGCAGATCGAACAGGGCGGCAAGACCACGGCCATGGAGTTTGACACGGTGATTTCCGCCGTGGGCATTGTCGGGAACACCGAAAACCTGGGGCTGGAGGCGCTGGGGGTAAAGATCGACCGCACCCATGTGGTGACGGACGAATTCTGCCGCACGGGGGTCGAGGGGCTTTATGCCATCGGCGACATTGCCGGTGCGCCCTGGCTGGCGCACAAGGCCAGCCATGAAGGCGTGATGGTGGCCGAACTGATTGCGGGCGGCCATCCGCACCCGATCAAGCCCGGCTCAATCGCCGGCTGCACCTATTGCAACCCGCAGATCGCCAGCGTCGGCCTGACCGAGGAAAAGGCCAAGGCGGCGGGGCATGAGGTGCGGGTCGGCCGCTTCCCCTTCATCGGCAATGGCAAGGCCATTGCGCTGGGCGAGGCGGAAGGGATCATCAAGACCGTCTTCGACGCAAAGACGGGCGAATTGCTGGGCGCGCATATGGTGGGGGCCGAAGTGACCGAGTTGATCCAGGGCTATGTCATCGGCCGCACGCTGGAGACGACCGAGGCGGAACTGATCGAAACCGTCTTCCCGCACCCGACACTGAGCGAGATGATGCATGAAGCGGTGCTGGATGCGTACGGGCGGGTGATTCATTTTTAAGTGCAGTAATTTGTATAGAAAACCTTCTGCCAGGCATCCGGAATAAGGACGGCATCATCAAGCCAAAACTTTGGCCCGCTTTGAGGGTAGAACTTTGGTCCGTCAGATACATCCCACAAAAGAAGCTTGCTGCGATTATTGTCTGACTCGAGTTGAAACTGATCCCCATATCCGAACATTTGGCCAGCCAGGCTTCCCGCGTAAAGTGCCACCTTGAGCTCTTCTTCAGACAGATGAACAAATTGATCTCCGTCAGTATCGTTCAGGCTGTCAAGCAGGCAATCTCCAGCTTGCTCGAATTTGCGACTTACTCCCATGTAATACGCTGCATCATGGTAGGCTTTTCTGGGCTCAGGTAAGAATTTCTTTATCCACTTTGGTCGTTTTTGCCACCGATCAACAGACCTTCTGTCGAGTTCAGACTTATCCCACAACTGATTATACCTGTCGTGGCACCAGTCACGATATTCCCGACGCACACCCTCATCAATTGTTACTTCATGCAGCCTTTCGCGGGACCATTCTGTCCATCTTCTCGCCTCTTCCACCATTTGCAAGGCAAGATGCGGGGCCGGAAAGCTTGACCACTTGTCTGAGCCGCTTCGTGTGGCACCCAGTGCCTTGCTGTCTTTGCTTAAGTCCGGGAACAGCCTTGCAGCCAAGGCACCCAGCATTGCGTTTGCCGTATCGAGGATGTTCTGTTTTCTTAGAAGTTTATCTGCAGACTCGGGATACTTCCGGGCAAGCTTGGCAGACACTCCACCTCTGCCTGCTGTGTTTTCCGAATCGCCGTAAGTGTTTGCTATCAGGCGGGCGTGATGGAAGATTGTCATCGGTCTATGGGGCCAATCTGAATACACCGGGTGCAGGGGAATGAACGTGTCTTCCGTTACCTTTCGGCTCCACGCATCTGAAGGCAGGTACTTGCGGCGCCGTTCAGCCCCAGGATCAAGAAAGTCCATTATGCCGTAGTATACACCATCCGGAAGCCTTCCTGGATTAATGTGACTGACACCGCACGCCTGATTGCGGTTGAATCGGCTTAAATTTGCCAACATGATGGCCAGCTCCACTAAGTGGAATTTGGATTTCTGCAGAACGTCCCTCTCCGCAAATGAAAGTTCCGTCATGTCACGCGGATCGATATTCTCATTTGACAAATAGGTATAGCGATCCCTGCTCGGGATCAGGTAATCGTCAAAAGCCTTAAAACCGAGTCCCCGCCTTGGAAGGGTGAGATCATGGATTATGTCATGAGAACGTATTTTTTCATCGGAAACCACCACCGAGGCCCTGTAATTCCAGGTGCCAGGTTTGATCAGGCCAGGTGGCTTCCGCAGTTCAAGTTTCCGGTCAGTGGACGCGAAGTATACCATGGGTTCATCCGAGTATCCGTCCGCATCTTCCAATCCCGAATGGGAAAAGAAGTACAGCATTCCACGATCAGGGAAAGCTGACGGCCGCCACGGCAAGTCGGCCAGATCAAGCTGCATCAAGAGGATGGCAGGGTCACCATCCAGTCCGTGTGGCCATCCCATATCGACGGGCCAGAGGGGACATCCGCCCCAATAAGTACGCTGGCCAGGTTTGGTTACTTCCAGCGTCATAGCCAACGCGGTGCGTCGGCTTAGCCGCAATAGCTCTTGGTAATGGGCTGCACGAAAGTTCAGTGTAGCGTCATCCGGCCGTGCGTCGCCCAAGGAAGCCAAATCTGCGCCACATGCTGGACAGCGAGACGGATCACCAGGCCTCACACGCGCGGGCCAAAGCCTTTCGTCTTCGAAGTCTTCGTCACAAACGACGCAAGAGCCATAACCCATCACCGTGCCCTCACTTGTTAAGCTTCCCTGACAGCACCCAAGTTTAGGTGTGCTTCGGTGCGCTGTCGATGATGCAATTGCTTGCGCGACTCCTGCGTCTTCGGCGCGGAACCGGTCGGTCCCCATCCCGCTGCCCGCCCTTCCCCATGGCGCTGCCCCGCCCGCTTTGCTACCCAAGGGGCATGACCCGGCATCCCGCAGTTCTGATACTCGTCCTCTGGGCGGCGGGCCTTGGGGCGGCGGCGCAGTTTGGCAAGATCAGCGTGATTTATGATCTGCTGGTGGCGGATTATGGCACGCCGGGGCGCGTAGCCTTCATGGTATCGGTGGTGGGGCTGGTCGGGCTGGTCTTTGGCACCACGGCGGGCATTTTCGGGCAGCGGATCGGGCTGCACCGGGTGCTGCTGGGGGCGCTGCTGCTGGGGGCCGGTCTTTCGGCGTTTCAGGCGATGCTGCCGCCCTATCCGGTGATGATGGCCAGCCGCATTCTGGAAGGCGCGTCGCATCTGGGCATTGTCGTGGCGGGTCCGGTGCTGATCGCGCAAACCGCACCGCAGCGGTATCAGGGGCTGGCGATGACGCTGTGGTCCAGCTTCTTTGGCCTGTCCTTTGCCGGGCTGGCGGTGATCGGGCCGTGGCTGGCCGACTGGCAGGGGGTGAAGGCGCTGTTTCTGGCCCATGCCGGGTATCTGCTGGCCATCGCGGCGCTGCTGGCCGCGCTGCTGCCGCGCCTTCCCCCGGCAGACCTGCCGCCTTTGTCGCTGGCCAGTGTGATCCGCCAGCATGGCACCATCTACCGCTCACCCCGTATTGCCGCCCCGGCGATGGGGTTTTTCTTTTACACCATCCTGTATGTCGCGCTGCTGACGCTGCTGCCGCCGATGCTGGGGGCAGACCGGGCGCTGGCGGCCACCGCCATGCCGCTGGTCAGCATTGCCGTATCGCTGACGCTGGGCGTCTGGCTGCTGGCGCATGTCAGCGCCGTGCATCTGGTGCAGGCGGGGTTTGCGGTGGCGCTGCTGGCCGCGCTGGCCATGGGCCTGGGCTGGGCGGTGCCGCCGCTGCGGCTGGTGGCGGCGCTGCTGCTGGCGGCGGCGCTGGGTATTGTGCAGGGCGCCTCGTTTTCCGCCATCCCGCAGCTGAACGCCAGCGCAGGCGACCGCGCGCTGGCATCCGGTGCGGCGGCGCAACTGGGCAATCTGGGCACCACCACCGGCACGCCGCTGCTTGCGGCGCTGATCGCCGGTTCTGGCGCGGCGGGGGTGGTGGGCTTTGCGGTGCCGCTGTGCCTGGGCGGGATTGTGCTGCACAGCCTTCAGGCGCGGCGGCGGCGCGGGTGATGCCACGCCGGGCAAGCGGCGGGTAAAATACCGCCGTTCCCGCTATGTTCACATTATATGGTTGGAGACTCACCCACACTCTCCTATGTCTGGCGATTGGGAATATGGGGGCTGGGCATGGCCGAACAGAAATTCATCGAGGTGCGCGGCGCGCGCGAACATAATCTGAAGAACATCGATGTGGATATTCCGCGCGACCGGCTGGTGGTGATCACCGGCCTGTCCGGGTCGGGCAAGTCCAGCCTGGCCTTCGACACGATCTATGCCGAAGGGCAGCGGCGCTATGTGGAATCGCTGTCGGCCTATGCCCGGCAGTTCCTCGACATGATGGGCAAGCCCGATGTCGATCATATCTCTGGCCTGTCGCCCGCCATTTCCATTGAACAGAAGACCACCTCGAAGAACCCCCGGTCCACCGTCGGTACGGTGACCGAGATTTATGATTACATGCGGCTTTTGTTCGCCCGTGTCGGCACGCCGTTTTCGCCCGCCACCGGCCTGCCGATCACCGCGCAGCAGGTGCAGGACATGGTTGATGCCGTGATGGCGATGCCCGAAGGCACCCGGGCCTATCTGCTGGCCCCGATCATCCGCGACCGCAAGGGCGAATACCGCAAGGAATTCCTCGATCTGCGCAAGCAGGGCTTCCAGCGCGTCAAGGTCGACGGCGCCTTCCACGAGCTGGAGGATGCCCCGGTCCTGGACAAGAAGCTGCGCCATGACATCGATGTGGTGGTGGACCGCATCATCGTGAAGGACGGCATCCAGACCCGGCTTGCCGACAGCTTCCGCACCGCGCTGGACCTGGCCGATGGCATCGCCATTCTGGAAACCGCCCCGGCCGAGGGCGAGGGCGAGCCAGTGCGCACCACCTTCTCGGAAAAATTCGCCTGCCCGGTCAGCGGTTTCACCATTCCGGAAATCGAGCCGCGCCTGTTTTCCTTCAACGCGCCCTTCGGGGCCTGCCCGGTCTGTGACGGGCTGGGGGTGGAGCTGTTCTTTGACGAACGCCTTGTGGTGCCGGATCAGGAGCTGACACTGGGGCAGGGCGCGCTGGCCCCATGGGCCAAATCGAAATCGCCCTATTTCCTGCAAACCATCGAGGCGCTGTCGAAACATTACGCCTTCGACCGCAAAAAGAAGTGGAAGGACCTGCCCGCCCATGTCCATCAGGTCTTCCTGTTCGGATCGAGGGAAGAGGAAATCCTGTTCCGCTATGACGAAGGCGGGCGCATCTATCAGGTCTCCCGCGTCTTTGAAGGCGTGATTCCCAATATGGAACGCCGCTACCGCGAAACCGATTCCGCCTGGGTGCGCGAAGAATTCGAGCGCTATCAGAACAACCGCCCCTGCGGTGCCTGCCACGGCTTTCGCCTGAAGCCCGAGGCGCTGGCGGTGAAGATTGCCGGGCTGAATGCGGGACAGGTCGTGCAGATGTCGATCGCCGAGGCCCATGCCTGGATCGGAACGGTGCCCGATACCCTGGGGCCGCAGAAGAACGAGATCGCCCGCGCCATCCTGAAGGAAATCCGCGAACGCCTGGGGTTTCTGGTCAATGTCGGGCTGAATTATCTGACACTGTCGCGCAATGCCGGCACGCTTTCGGGCGGCGAATCGCAGCGCATCCGGCTGGCCAGCCAGATCGGGTCGGGCCTGACCGGGGTGCTGTATGTGCTGGACGAACCTTCCATCGGGCTGCATCAGCGCGACAATGACCGGCTGCTGACCACGCTGAAAAACCTGCGCGATCAGGGCAACACCGTGCTGGTCGTGGAACATGACGAAGATGCAATCCGCGAGGCGGATTATGTCTTTGACCTTGGCCCAGGTGCCGGTGTGCATGGCGGGCAGGTGGTCAGCCATGGCACGCCAGCGCAGGTGGCGGCCGATCCTGCCAGCCTGACCGGCCAGTACCTGTCGGGTGCGCGCGAGATTGCCGTTCCCCGCACCCGCCGCAAGGGCAGCGGCAAGAAGGTGACGGTGGTGGGGGCAACGGGAAACAACCTGCGCAATGTCACCGCCGATTTCCCGCTGGGCAAATTCGTCTGCGTCACCGGCGTGTCGGGCGGCGGCAAATCCACCCTGACCATCGAAACCCTGTTCAAGACCGCCGCCACGCGCCTGAACGGGGCGCGCGAAACCCCCGCACCTTGCGAGACGATCAAGGGGTTTGAACATCTGGACAAGGTGATCGACATTGATCAGCGCGCCATCGGGCGCACGCCGCGTTCAAACCCGGCGACCTATACCGGGGCCTTCACCCCGATCCGCGACTGGTTCGCGGGCCTGCCCGAGGCCAAGGCGCGCGGCTATCAGCCCGGGCGCTTCAGTTTCAACGTCAAGGGCGGGCGCTGCGAGGCCTGCCAGGGCGATGGCCTGATCAAGATTGAGATGCATTTCCTGCCCGATGTCTATGTCACCTGCGAAACCTGCAAAGGGGCGCGCTACAACCGCGAAACACTGGAAATCAAATTCAGGAACAAAAGCATAGCCGATGTTCTTGACATGACGGTTGAAGATGCGCAGGGCTTTTTTCAGGCGGTGCCCGCCATTCGCGAAAAGATGGATGCGCTGGTGCAGGTCGGCCTTGGCTATATCAAGGTCGGCCAGCAGGCGACGACGCTGTCGGGCGGCGAGGCGCAGCGGGTGAAACTGTCAAAGGAGCTGAGCCGCCGTGCCACCGGCCGCACCCTGTATATCCTGGACGAACCCACCACGGGGCTGCATTTCGAGGATGTGCGCAAGCTGCTGGACGTGCTGCACGAACTGGTCGAACAGGGCAACACCGTGGTTGTGATCGAACACAACCTTGACGTCATCAAGACGGCGGACTGGATCATCGATATCGGCCCCGAGGGCGGCGATGGCGGTGGCCGGATCGTGGCAACCGGAACCCCGGAAGATGTCGCAAAGGTTGAGGCCAGCCATACCGGGCGCTATCTTGCAAAGATGCTGAAGCCGGGGCGCTTGGCGGCGGAATAGCGGAATCGGCTAACGCAGCCGCGCCGCGTCTGCAACCGTCTATCCCGTGGACAGGGTCGGGGCGCAGGGCATGACAGGGCCGGGATCGGACAGGCGGCGGCGGCGCAGCGGGTGGCTGGCGCGTTCCGTGCAGGCTGTGGTGGTGTTGCCGTTCCTTGCGGTGCTGGGCATGGCGCTGTGGTTCCAGTTTTCCGGCCCCCTGCGCGCTGTGCTGCTTGGGGGCCTTGCCGTGGTGCTGCTTGGTCTGGGCGGCCTGTGGTGGCGCGGGCAGGGGCAGATGGTCTGGCTCGGGTCCGGCGCAATCCTGATCGCGGCCCTTGCCTGGTGGTCAGCGATCCGGCCCGGCAATGACGGTGTCTGGCAGCCCGACGTTGCCCATGGGGTCACGGCAGAGATCACGGGCAACCGCGTTACGTTGCACAACGTCCGCAATTTCTCATGGGTCAGCGACAGGGACTACGTCCCGCCGCCCGTCTGGGAAACGCGCAGCTATGATCTTGATGACCTGACGGGGGCTGATCTGTTCACCTCGGTCTGGGGTGATCCGAACATTGCCCATGTGATGATCAGCTTCGGCTTTGCCGATGGCCGGCATGTGGTGTTTTCTGCGGAAACGCGCAAGCGGGTGGGGCAGGTCTATTCCACCTTTGGCGGGTTCTTCCGCCTCTATACCCTGGTGCTGATTGCCGCAGATGAACGCGATGTCATCGGCTGGCGCACCGATGCCCGGCAGAACCCGCCCGAGACCGTTTCAATCTTTCCGCTGGCGCTTGATGCCGCTCAGCGCCGCGCGCTGTTTCTGCAATTTCTGGAAATGGGCAATGATCTGGCGGAAAATCCCCGGTTCTACAACACCGCCACGGCCAATTGCACGACCGTGCCGTGGAAACTGGCACGCATGGTTGACCCGCGTCTGCCGCTGGACTGGCGTATCCTGCTGTCGGCGCACCTGCCGGAATACCTGCATGGCCTGGGGGTCATCCGCCCCGGCACCCCGCTGGATCAGGTGCTGGCCCAGGCCCGGCTGCACCCGTTTGGCCCGGTCAGCGATGACAGCATCGCCTTTTCGCGCCGGTTGCGCGCCGGGGTGCCAGCGGGCGCGCCGTGACACCCCGTAGCGGTCAGTCCATCGGCCGGAAGTTCAGGCTGGCCCCTTCCTTGATGCCGCTGGGCCAGCGCGAAGTGACGGTCTTGGTCCGCGTGTAGAAGCGGAAGCTGTCCGGCCCATGCTGGTTCAGGTCGCCGAAGGCCGATTTCTTCCATCCGCCAAAGGTGTGATAGGCCAGCGGCACCGGAATGGGCACGTTGATGCCGATCATCCCGATATTGATGCGGTGGGCAAAATCGCGCGCCGTGTCACCGTCGCGGGTGAAAATCGCCGTGCCGTTGCCATATTCATGGTCCATCGCCAGGCCCAGCGCCTCTTCATAGGTCTTGGCGCGGACGGTGGACATGACCGGCCCCGGTCAATAGGGCGCTCGACCGTTGGGCAGGCGGAAGTTCTGCAACGTTCCGGGGCAATTGTCATAAATTGCGCGCCGGACCGGCTGCAGGGTCAGCCCCAGCTCTGCCGCCATGCGCGACAGAAAGGATGTTGAATCAAGCGGGATCACGGCTGCAAAGCTGGGCGACGGCGGGCCAGCGAACATGCGGGGAATCTGCGGCCAGTCAGTCGTCATGACATAGGCGTAGTGTTGGCTGGGATAGCCGGGCAGCGTTGGAAGACCGTCACCAAGGACAATGCCATTGCGCGCATCAAGAACCACGGCATTCGAGGGTGCCTTCGCCTTGGCGCCCACGGGATCGAAAACATAGTCCTGAACATAAAGACCGTCAAACCGACCTTTCGGTATCTGCGCCGGATCGGTTCCCGGCACCGCGTTGCGCTGGCCTTGCCGCAATCGATAGCCCGAGACCAAATCGATGACCTCTCCTTTGGTATTCCGCAGGCGGTGGTCGATTATGGGCCAGCCGTCTGCCGAGTAGCCAACCACGAAGATGTCATCCGGGTTGCCCGCACGCTGCCGCGCCGCAGCAATCATGCGGGCCGGACGTCCGTGATAGTGGAACATGCCGCTGGGCTGAACATGGCCGCGCACCTCGTCAGGCATGCCGACAATTGCGCCGACGCGCGGGTCGTTAACCTCGTACTCCCAGCCGGTGCATGCCCGATCAAACGGGTTTTCCGGGTCGGCAGCCCCCCCGCTGTACCATGGACCGGATGGGTCAATGATCACGCCGTCGATCGCTACGCCGAACGGGATCATGTTCAACGCCCAATCCGGGCCGGCACCGGGCAATTCCCCCAAAAGACCCCGATCGGGGCCGCGCAATCCGAAGCCGTCCATGCCCAGCGCGATTGTTGTGTCGATGCGGAAAGGATTGTGATCGTTGGGGAAAGCTCCATAAAGGTCAAATCCCCCAGCATCCGCCGGGTTGGGCGCGGCGACCCCTTCGAAGACGCGTATTTTGGCGTCGCCCGTGACCTCTGTTTCGGTCTCCAGCCCGGTCTCATGCGCTGATCCGGCAGCGCCGCAGGCAAGCACAAGAATCGTCAAAACCGTGAAGGCGCGCAGACGCATGACATTCTCCTTATTGATCCTGTCAGTTTAACGGTCTGGCCTGCGCGTTCCGTCGCCGAGATCTGCCTGTTTTACGCCGCTGCAAGCTTTCGCTGTCGCGAGCCCTTGCTGCCTGCCACGGGAATGGCGCGAACGGCACCATCCTGTCTGATTCCGTCGGGCTGAATGATGTGCGCAGCCTTGCATGGGCCGACCCGGTCGGCTTGCCGCCGCTTTGGAAAGACCATATCCGCCGGTTCTTGCCGGTGTTGCCCCCTTCGGTCAGTCCATCGGCCGGAAGTTCAGGCTTGCGCCTTCCTTGATGCCGCTGGGCCAGCGCGAGGTGATGGTTTTGGTGCGCGTATAGAAGCGGAAGGCATCCGGCCCGTGCTGGTTCAGGTCGCCGAAGGCTGATTTTTTCCAGCCGCCAAAGGTGTGATAGGCCAGCGGCACCGGAATGGGCACGTTGATGCCGATCATCCCGATATTGATGCGGTGGGCAAAATCGCGTGCCGTGTCACCATCGCGGGTAAAGATCGCCGTGCCATTGCCATATTCATGGTCCATTGCCAGCCCCAGCGCCTCTTCATAGGTTTTGGCGCGCACGGTCGACAGAACGGGGCCGAAAATCTCTTTCCGGTAGATGTCCATGTCGCGCGTCACATGGTCGAACAGGTGCGGGCCGACGAAGAACCCGTTTTCATACCCCTGCAACCGGAAGTTCCGCCCATCGACGACCAGCTTCGCGCCCTGTGCGATGCCGGTATCGACCAGCCGCAGGATATTCGCTTTGGCCGCCGCCGTAACGACCGGGCCGTAATCCACGTCACTGCCTGCGGTATAGGGGCCCACTTTCAGCTTTTCGATGCGCGGGATCAGCCGTTCGATCAGCGCATCCGCCGTGGCCTCGCCCACCGGCACGGCAACCGAAATTGCCATGCAGCGTTCGCCGGCCGCCCCGTACCCGGCCCCCACCAGCGCATCCGCCGCCTGATCCAGATCGGCATCAGGCATGATAATCATGTGGTTCTTGGCCCCGCCGAAACACTGCACGCGCTTGCCGTTGGAACAGCCGCGCCCGTAGATGTATTCGGCAATCGGGGTAGAGCCGACAAAGCCGATGGCAGCGATGGCCGGGTTGTCGAGGATGGCATCGACCGCGTCCTTGTCGCCGTTCACCACCTGCAACACGCCGTCCGGCAGGCCCGCCTCTTGCATCAGCTCCGCCAGCATCAGCGGGACAGAGGGATCACGCTCGCTGGGCTTGAGGATAAAGGCATTGCCGCAAACCAGGGCGGGGCCCATCTTCCACATCGGGATCATGGCAGGAAAGTTGAACGGGGTGATCCCGGCGGCCACGCCCAGCGGCTGGCGCATGGAATACATGTCAATGCCGGGGCCGGCGCTGTCGGTGAATTCGCCCTTCAGCATCTGCGGCGCACCGATGCAGTATTCGATCACTTCCAGGCCGCGCTGGATATCGCCCCTGGCGTCCGGAAGGGTCTTGCCGTGTTCGCGGCTCAGCGCCTGGGCCAGCTTGTCCATGTCGCGGTTCAGAAGGCGGACAAACTCCATCATCACCCGCGCCCGGCGCTGCGGATTGGTGGCTCCCCAGGTGACCTGCGCCCTGGCGGCTGCGGCCACGGCATGGTCCAGCTCGTCCCGTGACGCCAGCGGCACGCGGGCCTGCACCTCTCCCGTGGCGGGGTTGAACACATCGGCAAAGCGCCCCGAGGTGCCCTTCACATGCGCGCCGTTGATCCAGTGGGTAAGGTCCTGCATCCGATCCTCCGGTAAAATGCCTGTCCGCAGGATAGGCTTGCGGAAATGCGCGGGAAAGAGGCAAGATTTCAAAAGCGTTTTGCAGTTTTGCAGGGGAAGCATGGCCGACTGGGATGATCTGCGCGTGTTTCTGGCGGTGGTCCGCACGGAAAGCCTGTCGGCTGCGGGCAGGGCGCTGCGCCTTGACCCTGCAACGGTGGGCCGGCGGATCGTCAAGCTGGAAGAGGCGCTTGCCACACGGCTGTTTGTCAAAAGCCCGCAGGGCTATGCCGCGACCGAGGCGGGCCTGCGCCTGCTGCCCCATGCCGAAGCCGCCGAACAGGCGTTGCAGGCCGCCGCCGATGACCTGCGCGGCGGCGGCGGGGCAGGGGGATTGTCGGGGCAGGTCCGCATCGGCGCGCCGGACGGCTGCGCCAACTACCTGCTGCCCCGGATTGTCGCGGCGATCTGTGACGACAACCCGGGGCTGGAGGTGCAGATTGTGGCGCTGCCGCGCGTCATCAACCTGTCGAGGCGCGAGGCGGATATGGTGATTGCCGTCTCGCCGCCCACGGCCGGTCGCCTGACCGTGCAGCGATTGACCGACTATCACCTGCACCTGGCCGCCAGCCGCGCCTATCTGGACCGCCACGGCACCCCGCAGCGGCGCGCGGACCTGACCGCGCACCGCATTGTCGGCTATATCCCCGACATGATCTTTGACAAGGAACTGGATTATCTTGCCGAAATCGGGGTGTCCGAGGTGCGGCTTGCCTCGAATTCCGTGCCCGTGCAACTGAACTGGCTGCGCCACGGGGCAGGGATCGGGATGGTGCATGATTTCGCCCTGCCCTCTGCCCAGGAACTGGTCAAGGTTCTGCCCGCAGAGGTCAGCCTGACGCGCGCCTTCTGGCTGATCCGCCATGCCGACGACCGCCGGACCGGCCGGATGAACCGCTTCGCCGATCTGCTGGCCCAGGGTCTGCGCCGCGAAGTGTTGCGTCTGGAAGCAATGACTTGACAGAAAGTTGCGCGGGGCGGACGCTGGCCGGGGGAAGGTGGAGGATGATATGCTGGTTCAACAGATCCTGACATCGAAAGCCACAGGGGGCGTGGTCACAGTTCCGCCTGCGGCGACGCTTGCCGAAGCGGTGGCGGTTCTGGCCAAGCACCGCATCGGTGCTGTGGTTGTATCCGAAGACGGGGCCGGGGTTGCGGGCATCCTGTCAGAGCGCGACGTGGTGCGCGAACTGGCCCGCCATGGCCCGTCCTGCATGGCCTTTCCGGTCGAACGCGTCATGACGGCCAGGATCGTCACCTGCGCGCCGGGCGATCCGGTGACCGATGTGATGCAGAAGATGACCGACGGGCGTTTTCGTCACCTGCCGGTGATGGAGGGCCAGCGGATGACCGGGCTTATCTCCATCGGGGATGCCGTCAAGGCCCGCCTGTCCGAACTTTCGATGGAAAAGGACGCTCTGGAAGGCATGATCAAGGGCTTCTGAGCATCCAGCGGTCCGGTTTGCTTTGCCGCTTGCATTGCCCTGCGCCCTATTGTTGCCTGTGCGCGGGCAGGCAAGGGGGGTGTTATGCGTATCGGTCTTTATCCGGGAACCTTCGATCCGGTGACGCTGGGTCACACCGATATCATCCAGCGCGCCATGGCGCTGGTTGACCGTCTGGTGATCGGGGTTGCGATCAACCGCGACAAGGGCCCACTGTTCAGCCTGGAAGAACGGGTCGCCATGGTCAAGGCGGAATCTGCGGCGATCCTGGCCAGGACGGGGGGCGAGATTGTCGTCCATCCCTTTGAAAACCTGCTGATCGACTGCGCCCGCGATGTCGGTGCCACGATCATCGTCCGCGGCCTGCGCGCGGTTGCCGATTTCGAATATGAATTCCAGATGGTCGGCATGAACCGTGCCATGGACAGCAGCATCGAGACCGTCTTCCTGATGGCCGACGCCCGCCGTCAGGCGATTGCCTCGAAACTGGTCAAGGAAATCGCGCGGCTGGGGGGGGACGTGTCGAAATTCGTGCCACCGCCCGTCAGCACGGCGCTGACGGCAAAATTTCCCTGATGCCTGTGGCCAGAGGGGGCGCTCCGGCTGCCCGATGTGGCCTTGCGCAAGGCTTTCTGTGGCGTCCGGGCGCTTTTGTCCCGCCGATGTGGGCCGTGCGACAGGGGGCGAGGCGGCCGTCACACGACGCGCTGAACAGGGTGTCATGCGCCGCCGGTCGATCATGGTTTTTGCGAGTCCGAGGCAATCAATCCTTGGCCCGCGACCTGCGCCGGGGCTGGCCCCCCCGGCCAGCGCCTGCCCCGGTGGGCCTCGGCCTGTCGGCGGTCCCGGATGTTCCGATCTACAGGGCACCGTCCCGCCCGGAGAGGCGAAGGCACCTTCACCGCTTGACTGGCAGGGGCCATCGCCCCTGCCACAGCGTCCCGCCGGGATCAGGACCAGCCGGGGGCCAAAGCCCCCGGCCAGCGCCCGACCCGCCCACGACGGGCGCTTCGCCCCCGCCGGGTCGGGCGCTGGCCTCTGTCCTTCCAGGACCTGCCGGTCTACAGGACACCGTCCCGCACGGGCGGGGGGAAACGCGGGTCGCGTTTCCTGTTCCCGCCCGGAGAGGCGAAGGCACTTTCACCGCTTCAATGGCAGGGGCCATTGCCCCTGCCACAGCGCCACGCTGATCCTTGGCCAGCCGGGGGCCAAAGCCCCCGGCCAGCGCCCGACCCGCCCATGGCGGGCGCTTCGCCCACGCCGGGTCGGGCGCTGGCCTTTGTCTTTCCCGGACCTGCCGGTCTACAGGACACCGTCCCGCACGGGCGGGGGAAACGCGGATCGCGTTTCCTGGTCCCGCCCGCACCGACGAAAGCGCTGTCACCGCGTCAATGGCAGGGGCCATCGCCCCTGCCACAGCGCCACGCTGATCCTTGTCCAGCCGGGGGCCAAAGCCCCCGGCCAGCGCCCGACCCGCCCGTGGCGGGCGCTTCTCGCCCGCCGGGTCGGGCGCTGGCCTCTGTCCTTCCCGGACCTGTCGGCCTGCAGGGCACGGTCCCGGCCGAAGGGGCACCCCCTTTCCCCGGAACGCACCGAACGTCCCGGCCGCCCAAGCAACCGGCACGTCTTCAGCACCCTGCCGGATGCGACCGCATTTCAGGGCTGGCCCCGAAACGCCGCTGCCCCGCAAGCGGCCCGTCAGATCAGCTTGCCCATCGCCACGGCGGTATCCGCCATGCGGTTCGAAAAGCCCCATTCGTTGTCATACCACGACAGGATGCGCACCATCGTGCCTTCCATGACCTTGGTCTGGTCCATGTGAAAGATCGACGAATGCGGGTCATGGTTGAAGTCGGACGAGACATTCGGCTGGTCGTTGAAGCCCAGAATCCCCTTCAGCCGCCCTTCCGCTGCCGCCCGGATCGCTGCGTTCACCTCCTCGACCGAGGTCGGGCGCGCTGCCTCGAACACCAGGTCCACCACCGAGACATTGGGCGTCGGCACGCGGATCGCGACCCCGTCCAGCCTGCCCTTCAACTCGGGCAGCACCAGCCCCACCGCCTTGGCCGCCCCCGTCGAGGTCGGGATCATGCTGAGCGCGGCGGCGCGGGCGCGGTACAGGTCCTTGTGCATCGTGTCCAGCGTCGGCTGGTCGCCGGTATAGCTGTGGATCGTGGTCATGAAGCCGCGCGTGATCCCGATGGCCTGGTTGAGAACCTGCGCCACCGGTGCCAGGCAGTTGGTGGTGCAAGAGGCGTTGGAGACGACCAGATCATCCCTGGTCAGCGTGGTGTGGTTCACGCCGTAGACAATCGTCTTGTCCGCCCCCGCCGACGGGGCCGAGACCAGAACGCGGCTTGCGCCGTTTTCCAGGTGGACCTTCGCCTTGTCCTTGTCGGTGAAGATGCCGGTGCATTCCATCACGATATCGACATGAGCCCAGGGCAGGTCCGCCGGGTTCTTGATGGCCGTCACCTCCATCGGGCCGCGCCCGGCGTCAATCGTGGTGGCCGTGGTTGTGACCGTGCCGGGAAAGCGGCCATGCACGGAATCAAAGCGCAAGAGATGTGCGTTGGTTTCCACCGGACCCAGATCGTTGATTGCAACCACCTCGATATCGGTCCGCCCCGATTCGATGATGGCGCGCAGCACGTTCCGCCCGATCCGGCCAAAGCCGTTGATTGCCACCTTGACTGTCATCTCGTTCTCCTTGCTGGCCCGCGCCGCCCGCTCGGGCAGCCATGGGCATGGGTTTCGTTGCGCCGACACAGACGGGCGCGGGTTGAAATTCGGCGGGCCGTGCCGACCATACCGCCCCAAGGCGCGGGTTTCCACGGCCCGCCGTGTTTTTTTGGCCCCCTGTGGCCCGGCCCGCGCCCCCTGTCAGTGCAAAGGTGCTCCGTCCCCCCCCCGGTACGACGAGCTTGCGGCTTGCCGGCGCGCTTGCCTGCGATACCCTGCCAAGGTGCTGAAAACGTGAAGACCGCATCGGCTGCCGGCCGGAAAACAGGAAACCCTTGCGCACGCGCCCCGCGCGGTCTGGCAGGGGCCATCGCCCCTGCCACAGCGCTGCGCTGGCATCAGGACCGGCCGGGGGCCAAAGCCCCCGGCCAGCGCCCGACCCGCCCCCGGCGGGCGCCCGACCCGCCCCCGGCGGGCGCCCGACCCGCCCCCGGCGGGCGCCCGACCCG